>VMHT01178883.1_pt1 | contig 20736 bp, 22 predicted proteins | sample 4693611 | NCBI WGS metagenome assembly VMHT01 (sample SAMN12280063, study PRJNA550983) | marine metagenome | isolation source: seawater sampled from same location over 5 years 0.02-0.2 micron viral filtrate | place: USA: collected off the coast of southern California halfway between the port... ...
ACATTACCTGTTACGTTACCTGTCAGGTTAGCTGTAACACCACCAGAGGCAGTTACTGTAGTAAAGGCACCAGTAGTTGCAGAGCTTGCACCGATAGTGGTTCCGTCAATAGTACCGCCATTAATATCCGCTGTAGCTAGTGTAGCTTGACCAGAGGTAGACAGTGTAGTGAAGCTACCAGCGGCAGTACCTACAGCGCCGATTACAGTACCGTCAATGTTACCACCGTTGATGTCTACAGTGTTAAGTGTAGCTTGGCCTGTGGACTGCAGTGTCGTGAACTTACCAGTAGTGTGGCTAGTAGCACCAATAGTAGTACCATCAATAGTACCACCGTTAATGTCTGCAGTAGTTGCAGTCAGGCTGGTGTTAGCGTTAAGGGTAGTGAATGTACCAGCAACAGGTGTAGCTGAACCAATGACTGAGTTATCAATAGTACCAGAGTTAATGTCACCAGATGTAATTACTGTTGTACCTGTGGCAGAAAGGTCAACTGCATCAAGATCAGAGAAGGTAGAAGTACCAGTTGATGTAACATCACCAGTCAAGTTACCTGTAACATTACCCGTTACGTTACCTGTCAAGTTACCTGTAATATTAGCTACGACACCAGCAGGGGCAGTAATAACACCAGTTACGTTAAGTGTACCAGCTACTGTAGCATTCTCATGTACAGCTAGTGTGTCAATGTAACCTACACCGTCAATGTACAAGTCTTTAAACTCAGCACCTGTAGCACCAAGGTCAATGTCGTTATCTGTGATAGGGCGGATAACACCATCACGTACACTGATCTGTTCTACAGGCACACCAGATACTTCAACGTAGAAGTCTACAGTGTTTGCACCTGTATTTACCTGTACTTTATTATTAGCGTCTAGGTCAGCGATCAGAGGTACGTATTCACCTTCACCTGTTGTACCGTCATGCTTGTGACCACCTGTCGCAGCAAAGGCATCACGCAGAGCGTTATACTCAGCGTTAATTGGGGCAGCACGTACCGTTGCTGTAGGGATGATGTCTGCTGTAGATTGTCTTGTATAACCTGCCACGGTTTATCTCCTGTCTGCTGTGCCATACGTAAGCGTAATAGCTTGAATAGTATGACTTGCACTTTGATTATTGGTTACGTAACTAATAGAAACAGAGTTACCTGAGCCAGATACATTGGTTAGTTTTTTAGGTGAAGGGTTACCATCGAAGATGTCACCAGAGTCATAAATGGCTGTACCGTATAGTGCTGCCGCACCTTCTGTAGAAAAGTCGTATGTAGTTGGGTTGTTAGTGTTTACGTCATCATAGTCATATGAAACACCTACAAAGACTTCTGTAGTACCTTCTGATCGTAGGTACGTGTGGATGTTATAGATATTCTTACGTATCTCTGGGTCTTCCATGTAGTAGTAAGGTGTTTGGTACAGACTAAATACGTCTTGGCCATTAAAAGATGTGCCACGCTCCTGCCTATGTACTTTACCTGCTGCATCACCGTGTATGACATATTCGTACTGGCCAATGAAACCACTGGCAACGCAGTTAGCCTCAATACCAATAAGCTGACTATACTCAAAGATACTCTGTTTGTTCTGGCTCTTACGTATAGCTCCAATCAAAGACAAAGAAGCATCATTCTTAAAGAAGAACCTAAACTGAGACTTACGTTGTATTACAGCAATACTAACATCTACAATATCTTCTGACAAGTAATAATTATCAAAGATGTCTTGTATTTCTTTAGATATAGGAGCAAGTTCAACATCACCAATACGGTCAGTACCTGAAATAGGGCGTATACCGTCTGGCCCTAAGAAGAGCAAGTCACCACCAAATTCCACTACTGTGTCAGGTGCTACGCAACCCAAGTTAGATGTAACGCTTTGCAATTGAAAGTCAGATAAGTTAGTACCTACAAGCTTCTTAATATTGTTTGCGCCAAAGATAAACAATTCATTACGGAACTTCTTAATGGCTGTAATAGTATAGCCTACATTAATGACACCCGAACCGTTAGCGGGGCTATAGTCTGTAGCATTAAGAGGAGCGCTAAAGTACAAATTATATGGATCAGTAGTATCACCAGCTAGGAATATGTGAGAAGAAAACTCTTCTGAAAACTTAGGACTGTTAGGTGCATTAGCATGAGTGATCTGCGTGTAAGTAGTACCATCATAGGTAGCTGCAGGGTTCTGCCCGTCTGTGAGAAGCATAACTTCGCCAGACCAGTTATAGTTAACAAACCGTACACGACTAACGTTTGTCATGTCAGGCGTACCAGCAGAAGTTACAGCATCCCAGCTAGAGGTGCTGTTGTTCCACTTGTGTAGATAGTTATACCCAGAAGAAGGTTTTCTGCAAGCGAAAATACCATCATTAATGTTACCATTTACGTTAACACCAAGAACCTGGCCCGTGCCTGTAACAGTACCAAAGTCATTCTGAAAGCCACTAATACGGCGATACCCACCAGATAGAGCAGGTTCATAGTTAATCATACGAATAGCACTGCCACTTAGAGCAGACGCTTGCGTGATAGGGTCTACGTTAGTGACCAAACCACCAGCGCAAACAGTAAGGTGCGTTCTGAGATTGTCCATTTAGAATGTACTTTTTGTTACAGTGTTATTGCGTACTGTAGAGTATAGTTCAGTAGGGCTATCTACGATAAGCCTACGCATAGTCTTAATACCTTTAAGGAATTTATCTTGATGTACATTTGCAGATTGCTCATTAGAGCGGAAACGCATCATGTACATCATAGCGCCATCCGTAATGATGTGTTTAAAACGATCAGGTATAATACACACATCCTCTGCCAAGGTTAGATCTGTAGGGTACTTCCAATAGCGATACTCTACTTCGTAAGCCTTATCAGGCACAGGAGTCACGCCAAACTTATCTTCCATAGTCTTGTATACCCTAGTGGGTACACCACGTCCATCTGAACCACTGCTATCCTCTGCAGCACGGTACATGCGTGTGTACATCTCATAGGTGAGTGCAGGAAGAGTACTAGGGGCAGCGCCCTCAACAGCTTTAAGATAGAATGTTTCCCAGTCTGCTTTAGAGAAGTCAGCGGGGAAGTCGTAAGTGTTAGTACCTGCAGCTAGGGTCTGTGTATACGTAACTAATGTAAAAGGCCACTCTTGTGCCTCTTGCAATATCTCACGTACAGATGAGTTAACAGCATCTTTAGCGATAGCTTGTACGTTTCTAACACCGTCAAAGTCGGACACGTTAATAGTGACTTCATTAAGCCTACGAAGTAAATCGTTTACCAGTGTAATGTAAGTTGCCATTTCATATGCCCTGTAATAAGAGGGAAGGGGCCAGCGTGTAGCCAGCCCCAACTCTAGGTAGTTTAAGCAGCGTTGTAACGTGCTGTGAGGAGTGCCTCTGGGCGCAGAATCTTGCGACCATAGAGGTGCATACCACGCACGATGTCAGCAAAGCTGTCTGGGTCACGGTAGTTCTCAACTTTGTTGATCTGCTCAGCAGAAGCAACAGCATCGTCCTGACCAGCTACGATAACACCGTAGTTAGTAGACTGTGCAGTTGTACCGGATGTACCAGCACCTGTACCAGCAGCAGGCAAAGCGTTGGACTGATAAACACGGAAGCCGTGAATGTTGTTCAACACCAGACCGTTTTGCAGGCCAGCACCACCGAAGTCACCGTTCAGCATACGTGAGTCTTCATCTTTCAGCATCTCAATAAATACTGGATCAAGAACAACCCAACGTCCACGTGATTCTACATTTGCTTGATCCATTTTACGAGCCATACGTGCAAGTACAGTCAATGGGGAAACAGTTGTAGCTGACAGGGCAGTTGCACCTGGCAAGCGTGGAGCCAATGGAACGGAATCGCCTGCAGTAGCTGTACCAGAGATGGTCAAGTTACCGAAGTCAGTTGCGTCCAAGTGGTTTGCAGTGATGTATTCACCAGTAGCTGTCAAAGCAGTTTGCTTGTCGCCAGCAGAAGTAGTGATGAAAGCACCTGCAGAAGTGTGACCTGAGAGGTAAGACAATACGTCTGTGTCCATTGCGTCTGCCATTTTATATGCAGCACGATCAGCGGCCAAAGATGTGAAGTCTACGTTTGCAAACTGCTCTTCAATGTCATCCATTTTGAAAGCAAAGTAGTTTGCTTGGTCAATGGTGAGCGAGAAGTCAGAGTCATCAAGCTTCTCTACTGAGATGCCTGTGTGACGCTGCAGAGCGTTGACGGTTACGTCTGGCTCTTTTTGAATGCGAACAGTATCGCCTTGGTTTGCAATTTCACCAAAATATGAATTGTTAGTGATTGCGTTAGTTACAGCAGAGCGGCGCAATGCGATCTGTGCTTGTTTGGAGTAAATAATCGGGGAGAAGTTCCCGTCAAATCCACCACCAGCGGTTCCAATAGCCATAATAATTCTCCTTTATAGATATGGCGTGAGATTTAGACACTACATATCCACAATAAAAGAGGCTCTTTGTTTTAGGGTAGTCAGCTTTGCTTCAAGGATGGCCGTCCTATCTGCGCTGGGCCTATACTCAGAGGTAGTTCTTCGTGTGGCTAGTGCTTATTGAAAAGCATGTACAGGCAGTTAATCCCTGACACTGTACATGCCTATAGTTTTATCTACGATACAAGTATTGTCAACTTATTTCTTTGATACATCGTAAATAAATTTACCAGAGCGCTGAGCATCAAAGATCTCATCCATGCGCTGCTCGTATTCCTTCATGGACATCTTAGCTACCTGTGACTCCCTAATATACTTAGCTGAATCATCTGTGTCAGGGGTAGAACGTCCTTTAGCTTTAACGGAGGATGCTGCTGCTTTATCAGAGCTAGACACCTTCTTAGTCTTAATACCTTGATCTGCTTTATAAAGATCAATAACACGTGCAACAGACTTAGCATCTTCACTGTTTTCATAGAGAGCATCCTGTACAACTTTAGGCTGTTTCTCTGCCCAAGTGTGGAATGCATCGTCTGCACGAATGTCGTGAAAGTCGGGGTGAAGTGAGACTAACTCTGCTTCTGCCTTCTCACGCTTAGCTGTAGCTCGTAGGGATTCAATCTCCTTTAAACGCCCATCTAGTTCTGAGGAACGCTCATTAGCTTTTTTATCAGCAATAGCTTCTACAATGCCTGCAATGTCTGGGTATTTCTTAGCCCATGCATCTACTTCATCTTCTGACTTAGGTAGTACAAGCTCATTCTTAGTAGCTGCCTCAAGCTGAGACTGTAGTTTATCAAGCTGTGCCTGAAACTCTTTCTCTTTCTCTTGAGTGTGTCGGCGTAGATCACCATAACGTTTCTTGAAGTTCTTCTCTTCAGCACTTAGATCTTCTTCTTGTGCTTCAGCTTTTGGTTCTTCTTTTTGTTTGGTAACACTCTCTGCCTGAACTGAGGGTTCGCTAGACTCTGAGCTATCGGGTTCCGCTTCAACAGCTTCTTCTTCTGTTTCATCTTGTGTTGCTCCTGCTTGTTTAAGCAGTTCCCGTAGCTCCTCCTCATCCCGCTGTACACGAGACAGGTTACGTTTGTGTGACATTGAGTCCGTTTGAATGGCTTCCGACATTTTATTCTCCTTATGTTGGGGCCAGCGTTATTGCTGGGTAGCCTTATTATTATATGGTAGTCTTAGTAGGTATTAGTCAAAGTACCCTGATTTAGAACCTGCAAGGCTGCCCTTCTTGGTTTGTGCGCCTAAGCCTGCAGATATGTTTCTTTCTCTAGTAGCTGCAGCAGCCCTAGCATTAGCCATAGCTGTTTCGTATGTACTAGTATCGTTGTCATTATTGGCGGAGGATGCGGCTGCAGCCAAGGATGCCTGAGCGCTTACTTGTGCTTGTGCTGCTGCTATAGCTCTTTCTTGTGCTGCTATTTGTGCATCAATCTCTGCTATTTTAGCCTCACGTTCTGCTTTCTTTTCAGCCATAAGTTTATTAATAGTATCTCTGCGTTGATCTGCAATTACCTTATCTTCAGAAGCCAAGAAAGCACTCGCGTTATCTGTTTCTGGTGTTGTAACTGTAGGTGCTTCTGGCTGATATACATATGGCTCAGGTGTCCCACCTTTAGTATCTAACATAGGAGAAAGACCTGCTAATGGGCCTTTGTAGTCTCTAGCACCAGGTTCATCATTTAAAGAGGTAAGCTCAATAGGTTCAGGGTCAGAGATAGGTGCCATACCCGTAGGCATTTCTCCTGCAAACGCTGCTCTTACACTAGCATCAATAGCTTCAGCATCTACCTGTGCATCAACGGCTTGAGCGGCTTGTTGGGCAGGTGAGAGGTAATCCCTACCTAGAACTTCCTCTGCTTCACTCTGATCTTTAAATAGCTTATCGGCTAAGCTTGGTTTGTCTGCTCTCTGTATTTCTAGGAGGTCTTCATAGAAAGTCTTATCATATTCAGATAAATCCTCTTCTTTAAGCCTGCGAGCTAATTCATTCTCAACCTGAGTTGCTTGATGCCACATAGCTGCTTTAACTGCTAGACCCGCAAAAGGGTTCAACAAACCTGCTATAAGAGGCATTGTACGCGGCGCTAATTCTTGGCCTTGCTTAACCATATCTCTTAATTCATCAGGTGTCAACTCTTTGTAATTTACAGCTACTGGTTTAGGCATGTCAGCGACAGTGGTATCATCGCTGTCTCCGCCCATAGGTTTAGCTTCACCTGCATAGACAGGTTGCTGTTGTGCAACACTAGACGCTGCAACGTTACCTTCTTCTGCCGCTTCTGCTTCAACAATGTCTGTGTCTGTAACAACAGGTACATAACCCTCTGGTATGATAGACATAGGCATACCATTAAAGAACATGATAGTGATCTCTTCCCCTGCAGGATTTCTATACTGACGATACTCCATAAGACCACCAGCTTGATTAGAAAGGATATCAGAGGCTGAACCTACGACACCACCTTCTGCATAACCATCAACTACCTCAAAGTCACTATCTTCAAACATAATATCTAGATCGTCTTGAGGCTCTATGATAGCCATACCCACAGCAGGGATAGGCTCACCACCGATACGACCATTGGCTTCCATACTAGCAAAGCCACGCTTAGCTTCCGCACGAATGTCCTCAAAGAACTTAACACCAAAGAAGCGTACAACGTCAGCAGGTACAACATACTCACCTTCACTCAGTTGAGCAGGGATGTCATCACGTACTTCTTCTGGCATAGAGCCGATAGGTACTTCGTTGCCTGACACAGGGTCTACACGTTCACCTGTGTCACCGAAGGCCATTTCCATTTGTTCATCCATTACTGCTCCGCCCTCTGCATATCCTGTGTGTTCAAAATCTAGTTTTGCATTCTTAGCTAGAACCAATGGCCCTATCTGTATTACTTCGCTTGCTTCACGTATAGGTACATGCTTGTTATCGCCTGCACGAACATAGAAGCCGCCCTGCCTACGAGGGTCAAACCCTACCTGCGTCCACTCTGGATCGTTAAGGTATTGTGCTGCTTTGGCACGAATTGAGTCTACATCTAAGTCTTGTACTATCCCATCAACAGTAGCATAGCCTGTTTTCTCATGCGTCTCAGGTGTGTATTCTGGGTCAGCCTTACCCTTACCTATCTTCTCACTTTTACCTTGCGAAGCTCTAAATACTACAGGTTTACCGTCTGCGCTACCGTAATGTATAGCCTTGGCATATACTGTACCTTTCTCTCCCTTAGGAGACTTACCTGCAACGATCCAAGTGTCATAATCTTTATAGGCAGGTATATCTAAACGCCCTAAAAAGCGTTGACCAACAGCTAAAGCAGACTTAACTACTCCTAAGCTTTTAGCCGCTGCTTCTGACACCACAAAGAAACCATCCTTTCTCTGATTGGGCTTTAGTGAGAACACAGTAGCTTTATCAGAGGGTTCTCTTGGCAGCGCATCCCACGGGTCAACAGGCTTAAACTGATCTACATTCTTTAAGTGCTGCTCTCTAGTAATCTTACCATCAATAAGATCCATTGTAGAGCTTTCTAACTCAGGTGTACGTACTGTCGGATTAACATCCCGTGACTCTTTTACAAACTTTTTAGTACTCTTTTGCCATGCATCTGCATCAGGTGCTTCGTCTAGCTGAGCCATACGTGCATCATATTCTGTGTTAGATACTTGTTTGTTACTAGCTTTTGTTGAAGGTACATTAGACTCAACTACAGTAATGTCATTACCAAAGTGTATGTTGCGGCGATTTGTATTCCTAGAGTCTAGTATTTCTACAGGATGAAGACCTACCTCAGGGTCAAGTGTGTAGGGTACTTCTGGGGAAGCGTCCATACCTGCCTTCTTAGGGCCATAATCCTGTGTATAAACAAGCTTAGCTTTGCCGCCTTCTACAGGAACAAACTGCACAGGTATCTCTGTATTCTGAAAGAGAGGGCCAAGTTCGTCTACCCCCTCCCTAGTCATATAGATAGTTTTACCGCTACGGGGTTGTATGCCTACAGATTCAGAGTCACCTCTTTCAGCCCTATTACGTACTGTAGTGCTATCATCAAAAACATCGTATACAGAGCCTTTTGATGTCTTAAATGTACCTTTTACCATACCTTTAAGAACAGGTGCTGCTCCGGGGATAATACTTGCCGCTTCAACAGCACCCATACCAATAGCTTTTAAGTAGTCAGGATCATCACTACTCAACTCATCTTTAATGTCTGAAATGCCTTTGACAGTACCTACAGGTGTAAAGTCTAACCCAGCTTCCAGCATCTGAACACTTAACGGATCATCTACGTTCTCGTAGTCTTCACTAAACTGCGGAGCGCCGGGTGCTACTTCTGCACGTTCTTCATCCGTCATATCAACGAGGCGTTTACGATAATCAGCCATTCACTTTGTCCCTCAAGTACTGTAGTTGCCGTAGAGTACGTATAGCACCCTGATGCCTATATAACTCAGACGTGTCTGTAACACTCTCCATGCTACGGTGTTGTGTGGAGATGCGCTCCTCAAGTTCAACAAGAAACGCATCCCAGATCTGTTTATCGTTAACTAGCTTTTTAAGCGACATTACCAGTGAACCCTTGCTCACCCGGTGTAGGCGCAGTACCGATACCTATCTGAGAGCCACCACCACCTGAGGTGTCCTGTACGCCCTGTGGAGCCTGTCCTTCTGGTGCTGGGCTACCCTGAGGCATGTTTACGCCTTCTGGCCCTGTAGGAGCCGCTGGTGGCTGCTGGAAGCCTTTGAGGATCTCAGCTTGGATAGCAGCATCCTGCATAGAGTTAGTAACCTTGTCAGGATCAAGATCCATAGACTTAGCAATCTCACGAATGATATAGTCCATCTTAGCGAAGGGAGCTAATACTGGATTCTGTGCAACCTGCAAGAACTGCATCAAGCGCTGTGACCGTACTTCGTTAGCCATTAAGCTCTCTGTACCAGAAGCATGTACCTCTAAGTCACCACGAATCTGACTATCAAAGTCAAACTGCATGTTGAATGAGAAGAAAGCTTTACCTAAGGGGCGGATAAGATAATCATCAACGTTCTTAACTACCGTCCGAATAGAACCGTTAGCAGCAGACATAAGCATAGAAATACCAGAAGCTGTACGCCCAACGCCAGATACTCCGGTTTGTCCGTGAGCGAAGCTAGGGAATCCAGTACTCTCATCTGCTAATACTCGTGCCTTATCAAACAGTTGCATGTTCTCCTGTGCAACATTCGGGAACTTAGTACCAAAGATGCCTTGACCTGGAGCACCACCTTGGCGGCGGAAGACCTTACCGGGGTACACAGATAAGTCTTGACCGGGAACCATGTTAGTCTCATCTACTTCGATGATAAGGTTACCAGACAGTGCAGCGTTGTCAATAGCCATACGCATAAAGCCATTCATCAACGTCTGTGTGTCATCCATGTTCTCAGCAATACCTACGCCAAAGAAGCTGTAGGGGTTATGCTCATAGGGAACAGCATAGTAAGGAATACGTGTTGGTTTGAATGGGTTAAGTACAAACCGTAGTACCTCACCATTACATACCCATACGTTGCAGTTAACTTCATCCAAGTCTTTCAATGACTTAGGAATATCTACACCGTGCTCTTCAAGTACGTCTACGTCTACAAAGCCCCAGAACTCCAACACTTCCCAGCGTTCAGAGTTTGGCTGTGTATCGTCATCCTCCATAGTCATTTCCCAGTACTTCTGGATGTAGTCTGGCCCTTTATCAATAGCCAAACCAATAGAGTCAGACATGAAGTAAGGACGCCCTTTAAGCGCACGTAATTGTGTACGTGACATCTTATGGCGCTGCACTACGTATTCTGCATCATCCATAGACTTAGCTTCTGGGTCAGGGTAAAAGTCCCATACAGAAACGTGGCTACACTCAGGAACAGTCTTTACTAGAGGGTCGTACTCACCTTGGTCATCCCAATTAGGGTATTCCTTATCTACAGCAAACGGGCCTTTCATAACACCTGTACCAAGCAAAGCCATCTCAAATGCCATAGAGCGTAGGTGTACAGAAGCACCTGACTCTTGAAGTTGATCGTGGATCTTCTTTTCCATCTTCTTAGCAGCAATCATAGCTGGATGGAATGTTACAGTAGTAGGTGTAGTACCATCACCCTCAACGATCTTATCAGATACCGCTTCAAGCTTAGTAGTTAATGGGCCTAAACGCTTAGCTAAGTCAGTAAGAGTTTCACCAGGTTTTAACTGTGTTTCACCATCTATCAAGTAAGGTTGTGCAGTTTTAGTTTGCATTACATCACTTAGAGCCGAACCTGCTGCTTTAGCATTAGGGTCTAAGTTGATGTGTACAGACTCAGACACACCGTCAGGTAATACAGAAGGATTTACTGAGAGAGGAAACTTGTTATTACCAAACAGTACATCTACGATCTGACCGTATGCAGCAAGTGTCTTGGTCTTAGTAACCTTAACAAACACACGAGACTTCTCAGTATCTGTAAACTGTACATCTTTACCATACAAACCACGATAGTTACGGTAAGCTTTAAGCCACCGCTCTTCGTCTGCATAGCGTGAGTCTTCTGCACGTTTATAGCGTTCTGCTACAAAAGACACTACACTGGATTTAGTCTCAAAGATTTTGTCTTCGCTATCTTCTGCAGCTACGACTTCATCTGTTTCAAACATTTCTTCTTGTTCTGCCATTATCAATACCCGAATGATGGATCACTAGCTTGAAAACCAGTGCGTTGTTTTGCTGGGTTGTAATCCCATATGCTGCTACGTGGACGTGTCATTATACCATACCTTAGAGCGTCATAAAGGTGATCCTCTGCGTGAGTATCAACATCTTCTGGATTCTTCTTATCCAGAGGAATACTAGGAATCTGTGCAATAGTGTTAGTGCAGTTGTCCATAAACACAAGTTGTGGCTTCTCAGTGAACTCATCCACCTTCAATCGCCTATGTATCTCGTTCTTACCTGCGACACGTGAGCCTCTTGACCTGTCAGACGGACGCCAGCGGCATCCCTTTTGATTCATCTGCTCTGCCAAGCTAGGCCCAGTGTCGCCACGGTTGTGCCATAAAGAACTATCTAGCACCCCGTATCTCATTGTACCATCTTTTGATTCTGCTTCCAAGATTAAATCTGCTAAGTCAGAAGCTGTAACTTTAGAGACATACATCTCACGGTATACAATTACTTGTTCGTCAGGAGCTACAGCAAACCACAGAACGCCAGTGTAACTACCATACCCGTAATCACAAGCCCTAAACTTTGCCCAAGAGTCAGGGATCTCGAATGCGTCTACGACATGTACTTTTCTGTCAAACTCTGGAAAAGCGGCACCCTCATTAATATCCCAGTTACCTTCAAGTAGCTGCTTACGCTGATGCTCCGGCAGAGAGAGAAGCATTGCTTCATAGTCTCCAGAGTCAGATAAGTACGGATTGTCGAATAGAGAGGCTGGAATAAAGCGTCTTTTAAATAGAGGCTCACCCTCTTTACTGTGACCTTTAGGGAAGGTGATTGTTTCACCTGAGTCGATATCTGTTGCCCAAAAAGCTTTGCCTGCTCTTTCAGGGTCAATAAACATTTTCTTAACCCAAGCATGTCCTGCTCCTCCGGGGTTTGTTGTGGCTCTCATGTAAAGCCCAAGCTCTGACGCATGTGCAGACCTCAAGCGTGATCTCATATAACCCCAAGCGTAAGGGCTAGTCCATTGTGTAAGTTCGTCAAAACCAATCCAATTAAAAGCCTGCCCTTGGTAACGGGTAACATCTGTGTCTTTATCCAAGTACGACATCCAGAGGCGACCACCTCTAGGAGATATCCATTGCGACTTACGCTCTGACCATTTGATTCCCGGTACTGCACGTGGGTACAACTCCTGTGACTTCTGTATTAGTTCTCTTAGTTCTTCTGTAGTGTGACGTACAAGTAGTCCAGAGAAGTTAGGATCATTCAAACCGTGTAGTGGATCAGCTAACATAGCGTATGACTTACCACCACCAGCGGCACCACCATAAAGTACTTCACGCTCTGAGGCACTAAGGAAGCTTGTTTGGGGGCCGGGGTTTGGCTTGAACACAACATCCATAGCCGCATCTACATCATACTCAGGGGCTTTGACTTGCGCAGGAACAGTCTCTACCTTGGGGGTGGCGACTACTTCAACTGTCTCTGTCAATTTCTGCGTATGCCCCGACCCCTTTGGCTTCAAGCTTTTCGATTTCCTCAAGGGTTTCTTTGAGCCACTTGGCAAGCTTGCGTTTAATTGCAATTGTTTTTTTACGTCTTTGCTCAACTTCAATTCGCCTCTTTAAGCCTGTATGGCCTATACTACGACCAGTTTCTCTGCTTAGCCAGTGGGCTACTGCACGATAACTATACTGCTTTAAGTGGCGCTTGGCAAGTTCTAAAGCTTCTAGTTCAGACTCAATAGGTACAAGTAGTTTGTCGTTGTCAGGATGTAGCTCGTAACCAAAGGGGATACGTTTTGTTACCCTTACAATGGTATGCCATTTCTTGTTGTGGTTCTTTGGCGGTAACGGTAGCTGCCAAAAACCTAGATCTCTTTCAGGTATTATTCGTTTGAACCTTCTTTTGGTGGCAGATAGAAGATGCCTCCGCCAGATGTTACGTCTACTTTGTCTACCTTACCAAGTCCTGCACGATCAAGCAAGTCTTTTGCTGCTACCATCTTTTCTTTAATGCCTAACTCTGTAGGGTCATACAAAGCACCTACCATAGCCATAGCTGCCTTAGGTGCAGTACGTGCAAAGTACGTGCGTGTCTTCTCACCAATCTCATCCTTGAGAGCCTCAACAATAGCAGCCGTACTTGAAGCAGGATCATAACCTGCCAGTTTCTTAGCTGCTACTGCATCACCGTTAGCCTCATCAAAGAGTACCTCTAAGAAGCGCTGTTGCTTTTCTGTTAATGCTCTAGCCATAGTATTTCCTTATAGAGGATTATTGACTAGCTCATCATACGCTTTCCAGATATCATCTACTTCTGTTTGTAGAGTGTCTAGCGTATCGCCTAGTCCGTCTGTAATAGTTGTAGCCTTATCCACTTGGCTACGAAGGTCTAGTAACAGCTTCTGCTGCTCTAGGATCTGTGTCATGTTTGTGCTTAGCTGTGCAAGCTTCTGATTCAAACCACGTACATCGTTATCTGCAATAGCCTGCTCTAAGGTTTGTATACGAGATACAAGCTTAGCTTCTAGCTCCTGAGACTTAGTGAGTAGCATAGAGTCTAAAGCTACAATCTCACCACTAAGGTTATTGTTTACCTCTGTGAGGTTGCGCTGGGCTACAGTTTCTACTGAAGTGACACGTTTGTCTAGCTGACCCGCCTTAGAGTCAAAGGATGCAGACTTATCTACAACCTCTGCAATACCAGCCTCAACACCGTAGAAGCGTTGCAGTGTATCGTAAGACCACCATACACCACCTGCAACTGTAGAAAGAACTGGAAGTGCTACAGCAACCATCCAGCCCTTAATGTTGTAACCACCTATGCTAAACTCAAAGTCCATCATTGTGTTGGCATTGCCCCATACTGATTAATGTATTCACCAGCAGCGTAGATCTCTGTGGCGTTCTTCATCTCAGGTGTCAGGTAGCCTTGAAAGCCTGTGCCAAACCCTGAGTCATCCCAAGTAATAACGAACTCATCAACTGACTGAGTGTAGGTAATAGCTGTGTAGCTACCAACCATGAAGTTACCCTGAGTAGCATAAGTATCTACACTAGCTGTAAGTTCATCGTTATTAGCAGCAGCCATAAAAGCACCAGCTTGTTGAGCAAAGTTCTCTACAGCAGCTACAGCTTCATTATATTCGTTAACTTCTGCTGTGTCAAGGCTGTATGCGTCTGTCTCTAACATACCCTGCAGTTCAACCTGCTCAGGCTTAGTATCTGCCTCTGCTGCTGTAGAAGCTACCTCAACCGCTGTCATAACTACAGTCGTAGCAGCAGTAAGGTTATCTACTGCAGTGTTAAGACTATTCATGTTAGCTGCATGTTCTTGCATAAACATCTGCTCTGCTGTCTCAGCAATAGCGTAGTCATGGTTGAGTACAAGTTCTTTAGCTTCTAGATATGCGCCTATTTCCTCTGTAGTAATGATACCAGCATTAAGTGCATCATCGTTAATGACACCACCAATAGCAGCATAACCTACAGCACCTACAGCTAGAACAGCACTATCAGTTATACGATCTTGTATATCACCAATAGAAGCGATAAGCATATCAATCTTCTCTTGCCCTGTCAGTGAGTACTCAGGGGGTGGTGGCGACTCTGCGTTTGCTACTGCGGAAACGGTCACTAAGGCTGAGCTTAGGAGTAGTGTCTTGAGCGATCTCTTCATCTGTGTCTTCCTCTCCTACCCGTAACAGGGTATCCCAGAACGGTTGGTCTGTCTCATATCCAACTATGTAAAGCGCTGGACTCTCTCTGTACTTTTTTATTGCTGCCTTCCCCATGAGCAGCTTTCCCGTCTTACTGTCGTTGATAGGGCATGGTGTATTAGCTAACATCATACTCCTGAACACGACAGGGTCTTGACATAACACAGATATAGCAGATACCTGTAACCCTAAGCCACCAACTTGCTGTGGTGCGCCTAAGAGCCTAGCATTCTTCCTGCGATTACAAGACTCATCCTGTTGCATCTCACCACGAGATATACCGATAATGCTAACCTGTATCCCTGTAGAGCTAGGTAGTAAGCAACTGTCGTTACCACCACCACCCATCATAGTAGGTGCTATCGCACTCATGACAGGAGCAGCACTACCAGCGCCTGTAGCATTGTAGTTATTAGTTACAGTCTCATCACTATTGTTACTATCTACAGTAGAGTTATCATAACCATTAGAGAAGTCACCAGTAACATCACCAGCCTGCGCAGTCATCCCCAATAACATCACGGAGATCAGGGTCACTGCACATAAGCTGTAGAGCGGCATCTTTCTGACCGATATATGTAAGAGTTTGTGCATCTAAGTTCCGTTGGCATTTGCTATCATTAGCTGGGCAAGAGGAAGGTAAGACCACATTTGAAGTACTACATGCAGTAGTTATACTCATACAAATCAGAAAAGCAAGACTATTTAAAGGATTCAGCCACGACATTGCGGATGTCGCCACGTGCGATACCAATGTCATGAAGTTCTTTGTCTGACATGTTAGTGAGAATCCAGTAGTCTGCACGAGCTTGCTGTGCCTTTTGTAAGCTTGCCAAGAAGTCTGTGAATGTTTTAATAATTAGTGCGAACATGATATGTTTCCTATGTTAAGCCCAGCACTATTGCTAGGGACGTACATAGTTATACACATATGTCAGACAGTTACCTCTACTAAGTTTGCATACCCGTTATACGCTACACGCCTGAGAAAGTCTCTGTAACAGTCAGTATAGTGTCTACATGCCCGGCTGTTGCAGGTGTTACTTGTATCTTATCGCCAGGAGCTAAAACAATCTCAATATCTGAGAAGGTTATGTATTCGTTTGCACCCAAGTTCTTACCTGTGAGGAAGTGTGATGTATAAGTATCTTCTGCAACATACCACTCAATCTCAAGGCTAACATTACCAAGAGTATTGATAATGTGAAGATAGCTAATCTCAGCCGTACAGTTAGGAGGACATGTATATACATCCTCTGTAGTAGTACCTGTGTTATGCCCGTAGACAGAACGCCTACGAGCAGGTCTACCTGCATGATTGAGTGTAACAGTCATTACTCGTCAACCCACGCTTCATTCTCTGGTGTGTTAGGGTCATCCTTAACGTAGTGGCCTTTAGCTGTACGAGCACGTTTCTTACCAGGAGGAGGTGTAGCTTTCTTAGGCTTCTTAGGCTTAGTAGCTGCAATGTCTGCCTCTGCACAGATGTAGTTGATGTTCTCATCTTTACTCTGTACGTTACCATAGTTGTCTTCACCAGCAGACTGATTACCTGCAGAGTCCCACACGTAGCCGTGCTCATCTACACGGTAGCCCTTAGCTTCTAGGGCATCTTTGTATTTAAGATAATACTTCATTATTTGCCCTTCTTCATAGGACGTGCTGCAGGGTTGGATGCACCACAAGCTAAACCACCGTGAGCATATCCCATTTTCTTAGTCATACCACCCTTCATGTAACCCATCTTCTTAGCTACTTCTGGTGCCTCTTTCTTGAGAGCTTTCATACCTTTGTTCATCATACCACCTTTGTTCATACCTTCATGATAACCTGTTCCACCACAGTGAGAACAACCTTTACCTTTACACTTAGGACATACCTTCTTCATGTTCGTTTTCTCCCCGATGCTGTCGTAGACCACTTAACTTTCTTTGGGCCTGTCTTCTTTGCTGCTTCTTGTTTACTAATCTTACTTGCTACTGCCTTTGGTCTACAAGCTGGGTAGGATCTACCGTCACCCTTTTGCCTACCACACTCTTTACCCGTCTTAACGTCCGTCCACTCTTCACCAAACCACTTACCTAAGCCGCCCTTGGCATAACCTCGGGTGCTTGGCAGTACGTGTTGACTACGAGACTTTATTGTTCTTCGTGCCACTGTACTTACCTCCACGTGCTTTGTATGTCTTAGTAAGCCAAGCAGAGCCATAAGCGCTGGGCCATACGTCAAACTTCTTCTTAGCTTCTGCCTTTACTTTAGCGTACAGCTTCTTGTTTGTAGGGGTAGGGGATGCCATTACCATTTCACCTTATCTGCCCAGTAAGCTGCTGAGAGCTTACCCTTCTTGATGTTCTTAGCGTGTCTAGCTTTGAAGCTTGCACGTTTCTTCTTCATCTTGTCAGACTCACCCGCTTTAGGCTTGCCTGCTGTGGATGCTCCCTGCTCACCAAAGCGGATGAGCTTGATGGTGTCACCCTCCTTGGCAAGTACAGCGTGGGATTTAGTTGGATGCTTTGGTGTACGCTTGGGTTTGTTGTAACCCTCAAACTTCTCACCTCTATATTCAATCGCCATAAGGTCTTTTCCTATCAGGGTCTAGTACATCGTTACGACTTAACATGCCCTCAAGATACATAGCTCTCTCTACATGATCTAAAGTGTAACGCACTCCAGTGTCAGCCTCTATTGCAGCACGTACATAGAACACATCACTACGAGGGATATGAATACGGCGTATACGATTGGCACTACCGTCAGCTAACGCAGAGTAAAACTCTTCAAGTACGTTATCATCTGCGTATAGTTGTACGGGTTTAGTAGTCATTGTCAATACTTTTCTTGGTAAAGAAGTGGTACGTGTCGCAAACTACGTGTTAGGAGAGAGGAGACAGGAGGAGAGTTACACATAATGTTTGTAACACGTACCAGTAGTGTAACACTTATATGTTTATACAAGTTTATGTGTGTTACATACCTATAGTGTACAAACTATAAAGAAGAGTGTCAACCCTATAGTTAAACTTTCTATAGTTAAACTCTTCCTATGTCCAGTATCTTTATTAACACACTCTTTATATAGTTTAACTATTTATTATTTATTACTTGTATTAAGTTAAACTAAGAAAGTTAAACTCTGTCTGCTCCTGCTCCGCAGTTATACTCATGGAAACACCCTAGTCAACCCATAAAATGTGTATAATCACAAAGATGTTACTAAATGTTACGACTTTGTAACATATTGTGATAATAATACCACACATGTACTACTAAATAAGGCAAAACCTGGGCAAAGCTAAAAACCCCGTGTGTGTATTTGTGTATATACGTATACCTCATACCCCCCACTGGCCCTCGCACCCCCTCGTTTTTGCCTGTGTTTCGCATTATGTGGGGGCATTTCATTGCAAGCGCTTGTTTTTGTTGCAATCCTTAACTGTTACCGCGTCAGATTCTGCGTGAAATAGGGCGTTTTTAGGGTGGTTTCAGAGTTTGTGATCACAAATAGCAAAGGGATGCATCTAAACCATACCGCCACCCCTATTTTGTGATCACAAATATGCCACCCCTCATACGCCATGCCGATTGCGTTAGGTAATAGATTCGCGCGTGTAGTATTACATCCGCGAGGCAGTAATTAGTTTATCAAGTAAGATCAACGCCTTAGCTAAACTCTGCCTAAGTCCAAATGAAATGTTACAGTTTAAAACTAAACAAAACAAAGAGTTAACTTTATTTCGTGATCGGTTAAAGTTTTTTATTGAATATCTGAAATCCCATTGCTAGGTTGAATACATCGAAAGCGACAAGGAATGCAGCGATAGGGCAAGCCCCCACGATTCAAAGCTTCCAGCGTCCTAGACGATCAAGCCGCATAGAAGAGCCGCATAGAATATAAGACCGAATAAAAAACTTGACTAACAAAACCGAATATGCAGACTGAATACCAAGAACAGAATAAACGCTATTTGACATATCTCGAAAGAGACCACCCACGTTTTACGCCATGATGCGAGGGTCTATATTACGGCAAAACATGGCCCACACTGTGACGGGTGTGGCACCGATAGGCGGCGCTTGATGTATATATGCGATAATTGCATCCAGCGTCCATGGCTGAAGGGGTGGCGTGTGGCAAATGCAAAGCACGATTTATAAGATATAGCTAGGATAGGCGCGTCCAGGATTGTGCCTATCTCATGGTGTATCTTCACCAATCTATGACCGACCAACCTTAACCACTAGACATAAGATAGGACAGACCATGTATAAAATCGAAAAGAACGTACCCCTTCACAACTCACCACGCAACGGCCACGCATTCTATAAGTACCCTTTCTTCGATATGAAAGTGAATGATAGCTTTGCTGTGCCAGTGGATCCAACCACCACGCTAAACTATATCCGTGTGGCTAATCGTGTGGCGATTGCTATCTGCACCCAATACAAGCGATCCAATAACAATGGCATGAAATTCTGCTACCGCACAGATAAAGTCAACCGCGTGATCCGTGTTTGGCGCACAGCATAAAAACTTTCTTGACAGGTAGGCGCTGCGGTGCCTACTCTCTGGATAGTTTAACTTTGGAGAGAGACCCATGAATAAATCAAAAGTTATGCCTGATGGATGGACTAAAAATATTCACTTGGATGCAGGTGCATACGTGCTTGACGTTAATGTGAAACCGGATACTTGCTTTGACGATAGGTTCAAGGCGTGGTGCAATGATGAAAATGAAATACTAATAATTGACGGATGGAATGTATCAATTTTGGAGGTGGAATAATGTCACAATATAAACTCTTGGGCGTAGGCACTAACGCAAAAACTGTCAAAGGTGACGGGGATGAATACCTCACAGCCATTTTGTATATGACACCCTATAAAGTCATGGTTGACAACAAGTTGTATAACTCATGCAGCATGGCAGTTTTGGCTGGATGCATTGAAGCTTGCCTAAATACCGCTGGGCGTGGTGCAATGAATAGCGTTCAATCGGCACGAGAACGCAAAGCGCAATGGTTTTATAGTGATCGTGATGGTTTCATGCGCCAAGTCATGCAGGACATTGCCAAGTTTCAAACATACTGTAACAAGCGCGATATTCAGCCTGTGGTCAGACTAAACGGCACAACAGACATTCGCTGGGAATTGATAAAGCTTGATGGCTATACCATCTTTGAATTATTCCCACGGGTGCAATTCTATGACTACACAAAGATCAGCAATCGCAAGGTCTCACATATCCCCAACTATCATCTGACTTGGAGCTATAGCGGGGCGAATGCTACCTATGCGGCACAGTTGGATAAAGCTTTGGCGGCTGGTATGAATGCGGCTGTGGTATTCCGTGAAGCAATGACCCAAGAGACATGGCAAGGCTTGCCTGTGGTCAATGGTGACGCTGATGATCTGCGGATCTTAGACCCAGAAGGTGGTCACATCGTGGCGCTGTATGCCAAGGGCAAGGCCAAGCGTGACACATCCGGCTTTGTGGTGGATGTGTAACATGATGGCAACACTTTTAATCTTTGCCCTATGCTTGGGCTTTTCAATCGCTGGGGCTGCGTTTATGTATTTCCCATTGGATGACAACAAAGAGGATGAATGACATGGCACACTTAGACATCGACACAACCACGCTGGAAGTAGCAACAAGAGCTTTGGCCCTCTTTAAGTCTGAATACCCCGACAGGATTACTGTTTGGGCAGAGACAGCAGAGGGACAGTTAGACATCAAGATCGGCAGTATAGCCAAGAACAAAAACGAGGGGCCAATGCGCCATCACATCTACTTCAACAAAACCCGAACACTTATGGAGGTAAGCCAATGATCTACGCAATAGCTGATGTACCGCACGAAGACTATGACAA
>VMHT01149814.1_pt1 | contig 20727 bp, 17 predicted proteins | sample 4693611 | NCBI WGS metagenome assembly VMHT01 (sample SAMN12280063, study PRJNA550983) | marine metagenome | isolation source: seawater sampled from same location over 5 years 0.02-0.2 micron viral filtrate | place: USA: collected off the coast of southern California halfway between the port... ...
TCTTGGAGGCTCGAGAAATGGACAGAGACGGATGATTTTCGCTCTCATGATGACCATGTTATTGGGTGGATTATGGCATGGAGCCTCGTGGAATTTCGTCCTTTGGGGCTTTGTTCATGGCCTCCTCCTGATTATTCACCGATTTGGAAGTAAGGTAGGGTTTGTTGAATCCTTTTTCAATTCGACAGGGAGAGTTGGTACCTTCATCTCATGGTCCATAACTCAATATTTGGTATTTCTCACTTGGCTGATCTTCCGAGTAGAGGATGTATCTATTCTCATCCCTTCAATGAAGACCTTCCTTGGTATAGGTGGTCATTTTGACTTGCAAGAGATGTATAATACATTACCAGAAATTAAGGTATTGACCTTCTTCCTAGCAATTGGATTTATTCTCCTTCATGGATTGAGTGGAAAATTCAACGGGGGGAAAATGTGGCTCGCTCGCCGACACCCTCTCATTTGGGGGACTATTTGCGGCTTAATGCTAACACTGGCGTTTTACTTAAGGCCTGCAGAAACCATAGATTTCATTTATTTCAGATTCTGATTAGGGCCAATCTCAGCAACTACCGCAACAGCCACCGCCGTCATCCTTGGCTTTTCCAGCATCGTACATCTCTCGTAGGGAACCATCGTTCAACATTTCAAGAGCGATGTCCGATCCGCCAATCAATTCTCCATGGACGAAGATTTGTGGCATGGTGGGGAAGTCTGACCAGGTGCAAATGCTTGGAATAGCTCGTGGGTCACTAAGAATGTTGACGGCTGCAAATGGTTCTCCAAGTGCTTGCATAACTTGTGCAGCACGGTTTGAGAAGCCACATTGTGCTTGATCTGGTGTTCCTTTCATGAACAACACGAGTGCGTGTTCATCAACGATAGCTTGCAATTCATCAGGTGTCCAATCCATATTTATTCCTCTTTTTGACGGTTAATTCGTCGAATGTGAACGCCTTGACCGCCTGCGTGGGGGTCAAAGGCAGTGTCGCCGGTAACGGCTTCTTGCTCAGGTGTCATGCATTTGAGATCGATAGCATGCACGGGATGTGGAATAAATTGTTTCATGTGACTGAGGACTTGCTTTTGTCTTTGTAGGGGTCTCATACCTTCGAACGAAGGACTGGTGATTCGAACGTGAAAATGATCGCCACTTCGATGCAAATCAATGACTTCTACGGTAGCGTCAGGTACTGCTTTGAGCACTTCTGCCTCGAGCCATTCCGTACTGACCATGGCAAGACCAACCCATCCCCTTCTTTGAACCTGTCTAGTTCTCAACGATTCTTCAGAAAGATGTTATTATTCAGGAAAAAAAACATTCAGTTATAACCTCAACAAAATCCTTCTAGACCTATGAAGAAAACCGCCGTATATGTTGTATTAACCCTACTAATTGCCTCTACATTGCCTCTCAGTACGCAGGCAGATGCCTCTCAAGACATCCCGACGAATGCCACAGGAACTGGAGTTCACAACGATTTGGTTGCTGCATTAACTCACGCAAATCTTGTTGGAACACTCCAAGGTCCCGGACCGTTCACAGTGTTTGCTCCTACCGACCAAGCATTTGCTGACGCAGGCATTGATCTCGCCGATTTTGATACGCCTGAAGAGAATCAAACACTTGCCGATATTCTCCTTTACCACGTCATCTCTGGTTCCGTTCCGAGCGCAGATGTCAAGGACGGTATGCTCGCAGAAATGGTTAACGGCGACAAGGTCAAGTTCGGTGTAAACAGCGGGACAGTCACCATTGGTGCAGCACAAGTTACCCAGCCTGATGTTGCAGCATCCAATGGAATCATCCACGTTATCGACACGGTTTTGATTCCACCGACAGACATCCCAACAACCGCGACTGCAACGGGCATTCACACCTCCTTGGTCGCAGCTGTCATTCAGGCAGAGTTGTTGACAACACTCCAAGGTCCGGGCCCATTCACTGTCTTTGCCCCAACCGACCAAGCATTCGCAGATGCTGGAATTGATCTGGCAGCACTCGATACGCCTTCAGGAAAGGCAACACTTTCTGATATTCTTCTCTATCACGTCGTTTCTGCAGAAGTACCGGCAAAGAATGTAACAGACTGCATGCTTGCTGACGCCGCAAACGGTCAGCAACTGTCGTTCACAGTTGGAGATTCCGTCATGGTCAACGACGCAAACGTTACGCTCACAGATGTTATCTCCAGCAACGGTTTGATTCACGTCATTGACAAGGTTCTGATGCCAACGGACTCCCCACGAGACATTCCAAGAACAGCACAATGTACTGGTATCCACGATTCGTTGGTTGCAGGTGTCGTTCAAGCAGAGTTACTCGAAACCCTGCAAGGCCCTGGCCCATTCACAATCTTTGCACCAACCGATCAAGCCTTCATTGACGCTGGAATAGACTTGGCTGCTCTGGACACACCAGAAGGCAAAGCAACCCTCTCAGACATTCTCCTCTACCACGTCGTTTCCGGAGAAGTTCCAGCTGCGAACGTGAGCGAATGTATGTCTGCCAACGCAGTCAACGGTCAACCACTTTCCTTCACTGTGAACGGAGGAGTCATGGTTAACGATGCGAACGTAACGCTCGCTGACGTAACTACGAGCAATGGAGTCATTCATGTCATTGACAAGGTTCTCACACCAAGCGATGCGCCAAACGACATCCCTCGAACTGCTCAATGCACAGGTATTCACGATTCACTTGTTGCGGCCGTCGTTCAAGCCGAGTTGCTGGAAACACTGCAAGGAACTGGCCCGTTCACGCTCTTCGCACCAACCGATCAAGCATTTACAGACGCAGGTATTGACCTAGCATCATTGGATACAGCAGAAGGGAAAGCAATCCTCTCCGACATTCTCCTCTACCACGTCGTTGCTGGAAACGTACCATCGAGCGCAGTGACAGAGTGCATGAGTGCAGATGCTGTAAATGGCCAACCACTTTCATTCACCGTTAACGGAGGCGTCATGGTGAACGGGGCCAACGTCACACTTGCTGACGTTTCTACCAGTAACGGGGTCATCCACGTCATCGACAAGGTGTTGACACCGACCGATACACCAACAGATATCCCTCGGACAGCGCAATGTACTGGAGTACACAACTCCCTGGTATCTGCGGTCGTTCAGGCAGAGTTGCTCGAAACTCTCCAAGGCGACGGTCCGTTCACGGTCTTTGCTCCTACCGACCAAGCATTTGCAGATGCTGGTATCGACCTTGCTTCTCTCGACAATCCTGAAGGCAAAGCGACACTCGCTGACATCTTGCTCTATCACGTGCTAGACAGTGAAGTACCAGCTTCTGCGGTAACCGACTGTCTTTCGGCTACGACCGTTAACGGTAACCCACTATCGTTCGCTGTAGGTGATGGTGTAACCGTCAACGGAGCAAACGTAACTGCAACAGACGTTCCGAACAGCAACGGTATCATCCACGTTATCGACAAGGTCTTGATTCCTACTGCAACACCGGACGACATCCCCCGTACAGCACAATGCACGGGTATTCACGACTCGCTCGTTGCAGCAGTTGTTCAAGCAGAACTCCTTGAAACGTTGCAAGGAGAGGGCCCATTCACCCTCTTTGCACCAACCGATCAAGCATTCACTGACGCGGGAATTGATCTTGCAGCACTTGATACCGAAGAAGGCAAAGCCGCCCTCACCGATATCCTGCTTTACCACGTTGTACCAGCAAACGTCCCATCTTCCGATGTGACTGAGTGTGGTACTGCAACGGCTGTCAACGGCGACACACTGTCCTTCGGAGTTGGTGATGCAGTCACCGTCAATGGAGCAACAGTTACCCTGCCTGATGTTGCCACAAGCAACGGTGTCATTCATGTCATTGACAAGGTGTTGACACCAACAGATACGCCGAACGACATTCCACGGACTGCACAATGTACTGGTATTCATGACTCGCTCGTTGCAGCAGTTGTTCAAGCAGAGTTGCTTGAAACTCTCCAAGGCGAAGGTCCGTTCACAGTGTTTGCTCCAACCGATCAAGCCTTCACTGACGCAGGAATTGATCTTGCCTCTCTCGATACACCGGAAGGCAAGGCGGCTCTCTCTGACATTCTGCTTTACCACGTCGTGTTTGGTGAAGTACCATCAACTGCACTCAGCAACTGTATGACAACAACCGCTGCAAATGGGCAAACACTTGCCTTCACAGTTGGAGACTCCGTCATGGTTAACGATGCAACAGTCACAATCGCCGATGTAGCAACCAGCAACGGCCTCATCCATGTTATTGACACTGTACTGACTCCATCTGATACCCCAAGCGACATTACACAAACGGCACAATGTACTGGTGTTCACACCTCACTGGTTGCGGCTTTGATTCAAGCAGAATTGGTCGAAACGCTCCAAGGAGAAGGACCATTCACGGTCTTTGCACCAACTGACCAAGCCTTTACGGACGCAGGCATCGATCTCGCAGTTCTTGACTCTCCTGAGGGTAAGACGCAATTGAGCGACATTCTCCTGTACCACGTTTACGCGGGAACTGTCCTTTCCACAGACATTACAGAGGGAATGACCTTGCAAATGGTCAACGGCAAGAACGCGACATTCACGCTAAGCCCGTCGATTGATGGTGCGAACATTACGGGTGCAGACGTTCTAACCTCCAACGGAGTCATTCACGTCATCGATGCAGTCATCATTCCACAAGCAGAGGTCGATCCTACTGCAACAGGAGATGGTGCAGAGTCTGAAGAAGAAGACAGCAACATTGTACTGATTGCTAGCATTATCGGTATTGCTGTTGTCGTCCTCATCGTTGGTGGCCTCCTCTATGTTCGAGGTCGAGATGAATCCTCTCCTTCCGAGGAGAAAGATTTCTCCTCGAATGGATTGGCTGCAACTACTCAACCTGCATCGACCTACTCCTACGAGCCACAACAGTCAACCTACACATCCCAATATGCACCTCAGCAATCGCAACCACTGCAACCTGTCCAGGTCCAACAAACTCAACCGGTACAAGCACAAGTTGCTCAACCTGTGGTCCAACCTGTAGCCCAAGCAGTACAACCGGCTGTACAAGCCCAAGCAACACCTGCGGTTGCACAAACTCAAGCCTCTCAAGCAGCGGTTGCACTTCCAGAAGTCCTCCAACAATGGACCGATGAAGCTGGCCACACATGGCGTCGCATGTCTGATGGCGGTACCATGTGGTGGAACGGAACCGATTGGCAAAAGTACGCCTGATGACCCATTGATTCATGCATCCTCACAGGTTCGAGGAACCTATGAGCGATATGAATCGACGGCCAGCATTTGGTCGCGATAGCATATGGCTTGCCTCTGCTGATGTTGTAGCAGTCCTCTTGGCCTTTGTTGGCCAACTGGTACTTGCACGAGCGTTGTTGTCTGAAACCTACGGACTATTTGTGATCGCCATTGATCTGTTTGCAACACTGTTCCTCCTCTTGGATTTGGGATTGCCAACCTTGCTTGCACGTGATGGGCCACGGACTCCGTCGTCAATTTGGCCTGGAATGCTCAGAATCTATCGCTTGCAAGGTCTTGCAGTCTTGCTCTTTGCTCCAATCACGGTGTGGATTGTTCTCTCGCAAAGTGGACACGATATCTTGATGTTGGTCGGTGCAGGTGTTGCATTGGCTCACATTGCGTCCTATGCCCCACGAACTGCTCTACGTGCAGCAGGAGATGCTCGATTTGAATCGATGACAAAGGCTGTGGAGAGATTGCTAACAACAATCGGATATGGGGCTCTTTTTGCTTTAGGATCGACAGAAGTCGTCGCATATGCATCAGTATTCCTTGCAGGTGCAATCATCGGCTTCATCTTAGCTCTTGTTGGAGCCTATCGAGTCTGTACTACGAATCAAGAACAAACCGATTCATCTCTACTGGGGAGCGATTGGGTCAACACCAAAAGCATCGTTTTGGCAGCTCTTCCATTTGCCATCACACTGGGCGTTCTTCCCTATGTCATTCGAATCGAGAAATTCATTCTTGCGAATGAACTTGGATTTGATGAGGTCGCACTTTTTCATGTTGCCCAACTCGCATGGTTAGCAGGTTTGCTGGTTCCACAAGCAATGCGCTCGGCATTGTTACCAGTTCTTGGGGCTACACGAAACAATGCAGCATTGTTTCACCAACATCTTGAACGAGTTGAGTCGATTTGTTTTGCTTTGGTACCGATTGGTCTCGTAGGAGGGGCGAGCATTGTCTGGATTCTCCTCCCGATTGGTTTCCCGGCAGAATACTTTGATGGGAGTTTGGGTGCGTCTGCTCGAGATGTCTTCATGATTCTCCTCATCGGTTGGGCATGTACCGTGCTTTCAGTTCCGTCTTACACCGCCTTGCAAGCAGGGGAGAAACCTTGGTTGTTCACGATGCTGATTCTCAGCGTAGTCGCCTCCTCAACGATATTTGGCCTCTGGCTCATCGGCTGGGGCGCTGAGACAAGTGTTGGTCTTGCAATCGAAATGGCTGCCTATGCATCGGTTGCCTCCTCATTTGTCATGCTGTTCCTCGGTATACTTCTCAGTCATCGACTGAATGCCTTCAAAGAGCGGGCTTTCCAGTGGGCTACCACACTCGTTGTCGTTGTTGGAACCTGCATTGCGCTTTCCGATCAATCGTACTGGGCGATTGGTGGCCTTGGATTGTTTATTCTTCTTCCTCAAGGCCTTGAAGCAATGAAGACCACTGTTGAGCAACCGTTTCAGGTAAAACATGGCGAGGCAGAGTGATTGGTGAAGCACTCCAATCGGTTTCGAGTGCAGCTTCACATGCATCAGCAAGCATTTCTGGTGTTGCCTCATCGAGTACGAATCTGCTTGGTAGATAGTCCGCAACATCTCCGACGTTGGTTGAGACAACTGGTGTACCACAAAGGATTGACTCGCGAGCAACCAACGGCCCTGATTCTCGATGAGAAGTGATGAGGGTGACATCTGCGACGATCATTCGGTCCCAAACAATACTACGCGGTTGTTGTTTGAGCGTCGTCATACCGACAATCCAACCCCGCTCCTCAAGGATCTCTCCAGTTTGAAGAGCAAGAAGATGGTTCTTTTCTGGACGTCGGGGGTCAGCTGGAAAGAGGATGTCGATGGATTCGCGTCGCCAACGTCCTTTCCATTTTTTCATCGGTCGTGCCCATTCATCGTCCATTTGACTGTTGCAGGCAATGGTGTAAGATTTCCTTGGTTGGGCGCCAGATTTGATTGCAGTCTCTCGGAGACGTTCACTGACGAAGACCATTGAATCAGCAGATTGTATCAGTGATTTGATTCTCTTTCCAGTCGTTGGGTGGGAAAGTCCAACATCGACATCATGTCCATGGACGACCCCTGTCCAAGGGACACTCCATCGCTTTGAAAGTGATTGAGCAAGTTCACCAACAGGCCACAATGTGTGGGCGATGATGTGCTCAGGACGCCAATTACTCAACCATTTTTCGATTGACCGCTGGCGATTGCGAACACTACGAGAAGTCAACCAAGGGTAGGGGTGGTCGGTATATGCAAGGTACCTCGGTGAGAAGATTTCGAATTCATTGTGTTCAAATTGCTTCGGTGCCTTAGCAACTCCAGTAAGCGTCGAACGACTTTGCTCCATGTATTTCAGAAGTTTCGGAAGTGGATTGACAATGCGAACATCATGTCCCATTTCACGTAACAGTTGAGCATGATCGGCAACAAACGTTCCCCTCGCCGCATTGGTTGGGAGGGGGTGAAGAAGCGTCACCAAGAGGATCTTCATCAAATCACTCAGTCATTGAGGGCTTGATGAAGCGTTGTTAAGTTGTCAGCCACGGAAGCGTTGGCATTGAACAATCCAGACCCAACAACCGCATTGGTGACGCCCCATTCTCGCAACATAGCGATGTTGTGTGCTTTGACGCCACCATCGATTTGCAGCTGAACGTTGCGCCCACCGGCAGCGACTTGTTCATCAATCGCTTTTCTAAGGGTACGAATCTTTGATTCAACAGTTGGAATGAACGATTGTCCCCCAAAGCCAGGATTGACACTCATGATGAGGACCAGATCAACATCGGGAAGTACCTCCAGTGCGGCTTCGACCGGCGTTCCAGGATTGAGAACTACGCCAGCAGTTGCACCTCCTTCTCGAATAGCGTGGAGGAGGCGGTGAAGATGTTTTACTGCTTCAACGTGAACAGTGAGATGGTTGCAACCAGCATCGATGTAATCTTGAAACATCGTTTCAGCATTTTCAACCATGAGGTGTGCGTCAAAAATAGGTCCATCTCCGAGGTGTTTTCGAAGTTGCTTGATGACCGGCGGACCGAAGGTCAGGTTTGGGACGAAATTTCCGTCCATCACATCGAGATGAAGCCAATCAAGACCTGCATTAACGGCTTCGTCACATGCTGAACCAAGGGCTGCAAGGTTGGCGGTTAGGACACTGGGTGCGATGATCATCAAATCCCTCTAATCGTAGCGAAGGGCTTGAGCCTCATGAGGCTTTTCTTATCGTTTTTGGACCGATACAACATCATCCCATTGTCGAGCAGACCCTCTTCGGTAGATGTTGTTGTGAAATCCTCGATGCAGATGATGGACGCAGCGAGCCAATCGGCCTCGATGATTGTAGCACCCTTGGCGGGTGTGAAGTGGTGTGAATATTTCGCTGATAGGGAGTTCTGGGCCATCGAATGGGGGGCGCTCAATCTCAACATGCTCGCTTTCCCCATCCCATTGCAAGTCGTCGATCGTTGGAGCCGCAAGTGTAGCATCATGCAGAACGTGTATACGTCCTTCAGCAAGTTTACCGGGTTTCCATCTTCCGCGTGAACCATCGCCAAGATATTCCATGAGTTGGCGGACTTGTGGCATGGTTGCAAATCCAAGATGCGACCCTTCCCACCAACCGAGCGTACGGGCAACAGTAACGTGATGAACGCCAGGATTCATCATTCGCGGATCAAGCGTATCGGTCCACGTCCGACAGATATCATCGATTCGTACGTTGATGATTGGAAGAGGTCCTGCATCAATATCAGCGAGTCTATGCGGATTTGCAAGTTCCCCCGTTAGCAAAATCAAACGTCGCTCATCCATTGCAGGAACTCCCTCTTGTTGGAGTAAAGTGTCTACCGTGATTCCCGTCGTTGTCTCCCATGCCCCCACCTTTTCTTTGAGTTCATCAACTGTCAACGATTCAGCATCCAAGTGTTCTGCATTGACCCAATGGAGATGATGTTGCGTAAACACAAGGGGTTGAGGTGGAAGCGGAAGAGGGGAGTTCGATGGCTCATACGGCCACATTCGAGGGGTTTCTGCAAGGTTCATGAAATCACCAAATTAGTTGAATACCGATTCATACATGCACTGCGGGCACTTGATTTTGATGGGGCGCCGACTCGGAATTCCAAGTGCAACACCACAGCCAGGACACATAATTGCCTGATCAACTTGTGTGCGTCGATCCTTTGCCCCACTCGTTGGATCGTAGTCAAAGTGCAATCCCTCCATTGAAATCTGCTTTGGTTGGTTTGGAAGTTGTGGCACCGTCTTGCTTGCCACTGGTTCAAACGGTTGTTGCGATGGCTGTTGTGGTTGGCTTGCTGAGCGTAGTATGGACATGATCTCATCCGCACTCATAGCGTATTTCCGAGCAAGAGCATCAATTTCAAGCGTCAAATCGTACCCTTGCAGCCCGGCCAATCGTTGCAAATCTTGTGGAGAGATGGAACTCATATCCGTGCGTTATGCTTCCTCAATTTGAGGTTTGAGGGTAAGTGCGTGCAAATGGCTCGACTTAGATGCCCCAGTATCGCTCGGACTGTGCTTGCTTTTGTCGAAGTCCCTTGAGGATGGTCATTGTCACCCACAGAACGGCAATCCATCCGAATGGAACAGAGAGTGTATCGATGATGTTCTGAACGTTGAATTCGTAGGCGTTTCCTTGTAAAATGTCGATTGCAATTTCCAACGATGTGTTGACAAAGGAATAGACAACCATGCCAAAGATGCTCAGGACAATCAGTGAACCAGAGAAACTTCCACGCTTGAGGCGCAAAAGCATGAATCCTGCAGTGGAGGTCAGGAAGGCAATAACAATCCATGCAAGAGATGAATTCGCAACTTGCATCCATAGAATGGATCTGGTTTCAGTATCAACGAGGTCATCAAAGGTTTGCCATCCTTCCGCTCCTGCAAAGATGGCACTGAAGACGGTAGCTGTCCACAACAAGGAAGAGAACATTGCAGCGTCTGCGTTTTCGCGCATTTCCTGAATGACTCTGTTGACCGTCGTTTCAATTCCAGCACCTTTGGCGAAGATGAACAAGCCAAGCAGAAGTGGAAGGCTACCGATGACGATTCCACCGATTTCATTTGGCAACATAATTCCCAAACCAAGAATGGCAAGGACGAGTCCAAGAGGGACCATGAATCGAGCACGCCATTTTGGATCTTCCAAGGCCTTGACGATGTAGTAGTAGGTCCCTTCAATACCCTTGGATTGCTTGACGATGATTTTCTCGACGTGGTCGATTCGAACTTGTGATTGGATGATGGGCAAAACCGCTTCGTCTTCTGCACCATCGGTGATCAAAATTGCTTCATCCGGCTGATACGCAGAAACGACTTCTTCGAGTTGAGCAGCAATTGCGCGGTCGGATCGAACTCCAACCTTTTCGTCACCGGTAAGGATTGCAACCTCAACTTCATCTTCATCAGCACCGTTCTCGAGAAGGGCGTCGTGTTGAGAAAGGGCACCTAAAATTGCGTTTGTATCACTTTCTTCCGGGTCAGCAATTCCCAGTTTGAGTGCTGCAGTCAAGACTTGCCGTCGACCGACAACGGGACCTCGGATTGACGTTTTGATGCCGAGATCATTGTCTCGGTCAACGGTCAAAACGAGGACTCTTGCCATGGTGCTCCCTGTTTGATGGTAGACACTCCTCCACTTCAAACTCTTGCTTCTTCGGGGGGTTCCTCTTGCTTCTTTTGTGGGGCTTCGGATTGTTGCTGTCGGTGTTTTCTACGCTGAGTCGCTCGTATGTACTTGAGTGGATGATCCAGCCAAGGCTGGTCGCAAAGGCGATCATCGCCTGGTAAGACAGGGCAGTTGTGGTTGACCTTCAGTTTTCCACATCCCGATGGTGTGTATCCGTGTTGATAGACGTGACCAACTTGGTAGGTTGTGGTGCCTGCATCAAAATCCGGTGCGCCGCGGAAAAATTCCACGCATGACTCCTGTGGTAACGCCAAGGTCGCAGCCATAGATGCAAGGAACAAACGCCCAAAGTGGTTGACGTTGACTCCAGCAGATAAGTCCGCTACAGCCTTCCTCATGCACGGTGGCCAATCGTCTTCTTCAGCGCCCACCAATGCAATAGCATCACTGGTTTTCTGGGCGAGAAGATTTCGAACCATGCCAACAGGTTCAGCAAGTCGGACAGCAAGATCAGTCGTAACCTCCGCCATTTTTTCTATGCCTTCCTTTTCAACATCGGACTTGATGTGTTCTCTCAATAAACGAGCGAGTTTGGCTGTAGAGGAGTACTTCTGTTCGTTGTGCAAACGAACCATCCCCGCATCGACGTCACAATTTGGTAGCCGCCACCGATTTCCTGTAATACGTGGACACACTTCGATAAAGTCCGAAAGTCCGAGCGACCACTCAAGACCATCTTGGGATTGACGTAGCGATTGAATGTCCGTGCCTACCATGCCCCGTCGAGCATTTTGTCCCTGTTGTGAATGTTCAAGAATTGAAATGTACGTGTTGGCGATGTTGTGTAAATTCTGGCTATCGCGAATTAGCAAATGTTCTGCTCGAGCAGCTTCTGCCTGAGCCCAACGAGCCAGCAAACGCTCATCCTCAGACGCACAAATGACGAGTCGAGCATAGTAAAATGAGAAGGCTTCAATCAACCGTCCCTCTTCTGTGTGAATGTCACCGCCACTTAATTCAACACCTTCCTTCGATTGTACGCTATCGACGAGCCGAATCCGCGCACGTTTACGGGCAGGTTCCATCAAAGACCCATCAAGCAAGTCATCCAAGGTAATATTGTGCTTCGCAGCCATTTGTTGAATCCAACCACTTGCCTGTGGCAAAAATGGATAACGCGCGAGCGTAATCTCATCAGTGATGGATGGTTGACTGGGTGGTCGCGGCACAAGTTATGTACAAACCCGATACCATATGAACTTGACAACCCATATCTTTCTTGAACGAGCTACGAGTGGGAGGAGTGTGCTGAAGCCAATAAAAGAAAATCTCATCTCTTTGCAGGATGAGGTGCGTGAAGCCTTCGGCTGGTCCTTGGATGCTGACGAACATTCAGCACAGGAAATGGCGAACGCTTTCTCGATAAATTCTCCATTTGGACACGAATCTTGGAATGAAACCTCACGTTCTGAGAACTTAGAAGCTCTCAAACAGTCGATTCGCTCTGCTCGTCGTTTAGTGATCGTTGGTGCGGGAAGTGTACCGATTCAGGCTGTTGATTACCCCGATGCTTGGTTTATTGCAGCTGATGGAGCAGTGGGTGCCATCGATGATTTCTCTCGCGTTCTTTGTGTCGTAAGCGATGGTGATGGTTCGGACCACCTCGAACGCGCCGCACAAGCAGGTGTCCACATTGTTCTCCATGCGCATGGTGACAATCTTGACCGGTGGAAACAACTTGCTTCAACATGGTCAACGCTCCAAAATCCTCCTTCATTGACGCTAACACATCAATCCAAGACCACCTATGCAGGTATGTACAATCCTGGAGGTTTCACGGACGGGGACCGAGCACTCTGCTTCATTGAATCATTGGGGCGATCACTGGAGGACACCGAGTGTCTCGGCTTCCGAACCGATGCTGTGGGGCCATGGTCTGGTGTGACCAACCGTAAGCGTAAGATGGAAAAATTGGAGTGGATGAGAGAATCAATGCGTCGCTTAGGCGTTGAACACTTCCTCATAAGGTAATCAGGAGATTTAACATACATGGAGCGCAAACGGATTCTCAACATTTCGTTGTGGATAGTTGCTCTCTTGGTCATTAACATCATCTGGGCAAACGTTGCTTCGAACGAAGCTTCGCAACAACTCAACGACAGAGGGTTTGAATTCCAACCCGAACGCCAAGTTTCTCTCCAAGCAGTGTTTGGTAGCGATGCAGAGCTACCAATTTCGATCACAACAGAATTCGTTCATCAGGATGATTCCACTCGAACAGAACCAGTTTCTTGGAAATTACTTGATGAATCCAACAATGTCGTCTTATCTTGGGAAGGCTCGACCAATGAGGTTGCCACATTTGATGCTGAATTGGCACCAGGAGAATATACGCTCAACACCACCGCTGGCGAGAACATTGTGGCCATTCAACATCTCGACATCGCCCCATTCGCACCCATTGCCACCCTCGGGCATGTCTTGCTTACTGTTCTCTTGGTCGTCGTCGCCTTTGGCGAAACTGCGGTTCGCGCCTATGTTTCAAAACGAATTGAACAAACAGAATCCAAGCAATCAACTCCTACAGAATTCCGTAAATCTCGAGTGGGTATGCCTGAACTTGATGGTCTTGATGAAGCAGATGAATCGCCTTGGCGCGATCCCATTACGCTGTGATCACAAGAAATCGGTCAAGGACATTTGACGGGCGCGGTCGTTGTTGAACAACGACTCCACACTTCCTGCAAGCCACTCCATGTTTTGCCGCGTATACGTATCGACACCGTATGTATCCATGACGTGCTTGGTAACTTCGATGTATTTTCGTACTGCTCCTTCGGACACGGTAAGTGCAAGACGGCCACTGCATAAGCCACCTTCATTTCGAGCGACGCCGTGCGCTGATAGCCCACGTCCTACTGACTTTTGTGGTTGAATGCATTGTCCAGCGAGTGGCATTCTTCTGTACGAATGGCCACATTTCAAACAACGAACTTTTTGTCGTCCATAGGCGTTGAGATTGCCTCGAAGGTCGGGCAAAAAGTGAGAGCGAATAACAGAGGATGCCACGGTCCGAGCATCGATGGCTCGCAAACGCTGACAAAGGTCAAGTTGACCGTTCATTTTGTCGATCATTGTTGCAAGTGTCTTGTAGGCTGAAAGTTCAGGTCCCTCGTCAATTCGATTGCAATCATGAGTATACCCATAACCTCGAACAGCAGCAACAGAACCTAGGCGACGCTCAACGAAGTCCATCGAATCTGCGATGTCTTTTGGATGCGGTTGTTCAAGTGTAGCCTCGTAGAATTGGCGCTCATAGAACCAAGCAGCATCTACATTCAGTGCTTCTTTATCGATTTCAGTAGGGTTAAGTCGGGTTGTAAGAACAAGAGGAGCATCCATTTGTCCACCACGATTAGCAGGGAGAATTTCACGACTGAAGTTCAACAATCCATCCATCAAGAGCATAATTGCATCCTCGTCTCCGTCGCAGTTACGACGTTTTGCTGCATGGAAGAGCGGGTGGGCATATCCACCAGAACAGTCTGCCCAACCGATTATTCGCGAAAGAACTCCACCCGATGTGTGTGGAGCAAGCGCACAGATGAGTTGGCCAACAAGATCGTCTTTGTTGGTTGCGTTGTAATACGGTTCCATGCCGTAGAATTTGATGAGAACTTCATCTACGAATTGAGCAGTACGCACAAAGTAATCCGCAGCATTCTCTGCAACGATGAAATCTTGTGGGAAGAGTTCCAACATCTGGTCATCGCGTTCAAGCGGTGCACCTTCCCAATCGTGCGTATAGCCAAGGGCATGCAATCGCTTCCAATCCACATCGATTTCCTTGGGAGTGAAATGGGTAACAGGAACATCACTCATATCGAATCGGATGGTTCCATCCCTGAACACTGGAAGGTCGTATTTTGCACGAATCAAACCTTTTTCAATCGGTTCAGGTGTTTGGTTCCTGCTTTTCAACTCCTTTACACACTTGACTTGTTGTGGTAAGCGACCCATACCGATTCGCAATTGCGCATCTTCCAAAATGGATTCGAGAGGTACACTTTGCATCTCTCCGCGACGGCGACTGTTTCCAGTCGACTCTTTCATGTCGGTACGTCCACCACAAGTCTCTCCCACCTTGGGAATACCTGCATCGTCAATGACACGGTGATGGCATTGAATGAACGGTGAATCCTTCCCACATTTTGAACAAACACGCTTGCCCATTTGAACTCGAATGGATCCTTTTCCAGCAGCATTGGAAATTAGTCGCTGATTCCCGCCTTCGAGAGCAATAGGGAACAATGTGTGTGACCGAGGAGACATTTCACGTGGAGCCGATTTCTCAGGTCGGCCCATTCTACAACCGACGCGCTGAGGGGCTGCATGCTCCCAGCGGAGTGGAGAAATTTCGCGTATCATAGGTAGAATACCATCCACGACGTGATCGTCATGGATGCGCAATGAAGTGGTATACAATGAAGCATCTTTCGGACCAGGGTCTTCGACTGAATCAGCGGCTTTTTGCCCAACCTGGTCCGTCTCCGCGATACCAAGCCCTTGTTGTCGTGCTTCTGTTTCAGCTGCGATTCGAACGGTCGCTCGTTGTTTTTTGAGTTGGTTCAATCGCTTGGATTCGTCTCCCAAAACCGTGTTGCAATGGCGTAATTCAACGATGCGTTGTTCGACCAAGGATTTCAAATCGACATTTTGATGCAGGCCATTGCCTTTGGCAGTGTATCCCAATCCGTTCACCATCGACTGCCATCCGCTGGTTGCAATGATGTCTTCACCATCGTGATGATGGGTAACGCCAAGCAACAACAAGGCGCCCTTGAGCAAGCCGTGTTGCATGAATGTCCAACCTTCAGGCAAAGCCTCTTGGAAAATCGGTTCCTCAGGTTTGTATTCCAAACCAATCAAAGGAATATCGTTCAAAGCAGGAATAGATTCAGGTTGCAGTTTATCCATCGTTTTTGGATCCCATCCTTTTGCCGCACCTTTGAATCTCAACCATGATGCTTCACTGTGCGGGTGTTGTACAGCACTATCGAGTGGCGTAGGGGCTTCAATGGAGCCGAGTTTCAATACATCAAGTAATGCAGGAACCCATTCGATTGGTAGGTCGAGGAACCATGGATTGTGCGGGGGGGCAAGGGCTGTTCGCCATCGTTTGGCTACCGCTGAGGCTTGTTCCCAATCAAGCGTTAATTTGGAAAGATAGCGATGCCATCGTCGCCGAACATGGAACTGAGCATGGGGATCTTCGATATCGGAAGCGCCGGGTACTCCTTCAGGATGAGGTGCAAAATTTTTGCAAAGTGATGCGAACTCATTCACATCTTCTTCCGTTTGCAAGGCATCAATGAGGTCACTTGCCCACCAATCTGTCGTGTATCCAGCAGGGACGAGATTCTTGTTGTTCTCCATGAACTCTCCGTAACCAATTACAATCTCTCCATTATCCCAAATCGAGCGGATATCACCGTGAATCTTTCGCAAGTTTTCGCTTTCATCAATACGCAGAAATTGTCCGGATGAAAGAACTACCCATGGCCCCTCGGAATCGTTGCTGGGCGTGACTGCACAGGCTTTTCCAGGACGTTCAATTTTCATCTGAGTTCCGATGGTAATGAAGTCATCGAGAACGAGCATGGAGGCAGGATTCAGAGAGGCTGCTGCGAGTCCCGAGGGGCGCCCTCTGCCATACCTCAATCGGAAACCTCCAGGCTGTTGTGGCCCTCCAAAGATGGGGCGGCCAGCGATAATATCCTTCATGAATTTGTCAATGGGAGCGACACGTCGGCTCTTGAATGCGTTCTTGTCCGATCCTCCACCATCCTCTTTTCCTTTGGAGGCGAATTTGGAGATGAAGTCCCATCCAGGAACCTTCAGTCGTTCTGTATGCTTCTGAATTTTTGGAGCTTTGAGACACATTCCTTCTCCGATAACAAGCAATACACCGCCTCGAATTCGTGCTTCGTCGATGTTTCGAACTCGCCCGTATCCCGCACATTCGATGGACTCTGTCGACTCTCCGTTGATCATCACTGGACACGCTCGAACGATCTCTTCAATCTCAGCAGGTGATGGACGATATTGCAAATTCCCCCTGTACAAACCGAATTCTTCCTTGACACGCTCAACTTCTCCATCACTCGGAATGTATGGTCCAACGTTCAATTCGCGACGAATCATGTCAGCGATCAATACTGCAAGTGCTTGAGCAGTACCTCCTGCCGCACGAATAGGTCCCGCAAAATGGACGGAAACGAAAGCGGACCCATCCAGATTGTTGAGCAATCGAACCTCACTGATTCCCTCGAGTGGTGCAACAAGAACTGCTTCGGTTAGGATAGCAAGGCCGACACGTAGGCCGACATCGATTGACTTGACCATGTCGTAACCCTTCTCCCGAAATCCTTTCGCAACACGTTGGGCCATCATGATGGATGTGGTTTCACGATCATGCTCGGCAAGCATTGTGCGGATGTCGTCTGCAACAGGGTAGGCATCCAAATGTTCAATCAGCAACTTTTCGGTACGGCTGGCAAGGTCGTTGGCTCTTGGAATTTCAACATAGGGTTTCGGATCGAGGCCTAGATTTCGTGCTTCTTCAGCCACTCTGTATGCATGATCTGCATGCTCATCAAGCAGTTTCTGATAGTGTTGCATTTCCTTTTCCAATCGAGGGATATCGACGCCAATCAGGGGATTGAGTTCATTGGTCGATGATTTCGATGACATGAAACAGCAACCCCCGAATTCAAGGTACTGTCGAGACTTTATGATGCAATCGGCGAAACCGTATCCTCTATCCTAGCCCAACATTCATGCAATAGATGCCACACCCTTGATGCATGAGCGTTAACGAATCGTTGAAATCCCTTCCAGAATGGACTCGTTTGGTTGAGATGGTTCGGGAACTGGCCTTTCTAGATGGTGGCTCCAATGATGCATTCACACTTGCTTCTGGACGACAATCGCGTTGGTTTTTCGACATGAAACCCGTCATGATGCACACCGAATCCTCAAAATTACTGGCGCATCTGTTTAACCATCGTCTTGATGCTTTAGGGCCTGATTTTGTTGGTGGGCTTGAACTTGGAGCAGTCCCACTTACTGCGATCGTCATTACGGGTTCAGAATCTGACCATAGGAAGGGCTTCATGGTCCGAAAATCACCGAAAGGCCGTGGCGGTCGTAAGACCAACAATCCCCCCGGAATTGAGGGTGCATCAATTGCATCCGGTGGAAGCATTGTCATCCTTGAGGACGTGACAACGACTGGTGGTTCTTCCATCCAAGCAGTTGAACGCATTCGAGAAACAACCTCCTGCGAGGTTCTTGCGGTTATCAGTATCTTGGACCGAGAAGAAGGCGGAGTTGAAGCCTTCCAAGCAGCAGGCATTCCCTTTGAGAGCATCTTGACGCGATCGGACATCACTCAGTAGGTGTGACAATTGGAATTGTTGATCCCCTCCGAACAGACCCCTACTGGACAATCGGTCCCTGACGTGTCGTTGAAAGATCTCTCTCTCTACCATGCAAGTGAAGGTAAGCCGTTGGCTACACCATGGCAGGTTGCAATGACCCGAGCAGATTACATCGCACAGTTCGATGTCCCATCAGGAATGCTTGTGGATTGTGCGTGCGGTTCTGGAATTCAACTTGCCGCTTACGCATCCCGATTGAAACGTCCTGCACTGGGGGTCGAACTTGATCATGACCGTGCCGTTGCAAGTTGTTTGAATCTCAATACCATCGCAGAACGATACGCAAGTTTCGACCAAGGTTGGCATCGACGCTCGCTCGTAGTTGCTGGTGATGGGACCGCAAGCGACGACATCGCATCAACTGCAGGCTTTGAGAGAGGGGACGTCGCCATGCTGATGCTGGACCCAGCTCGTCCACGAAACTCACGAACACACGGCTTAGATGAAATGCAACCCAACCTATCGGATGTCTTTGAGGCATGGAAACCGTATCTATCGTCCAGTCCTCGCGGTCCTTGCATCGTTCTTGACTTGTCGCCTCGATTAACCCAAGAACTCCGGGATGGTGTTGAACAAATTGTGGACTCGTTTTGGCCTGGAATCGAACGAACGTGGACATGGATGTCGCGTGGCGGTGGTCGAGTTGACCGCTTGGAGTTGTGGCTTGGTGGTGTTTCTACGCCAGAGGTCAGCAAACGATTTGTTCGCCTCTCTCGCACTTTCGGAGGAGAGGATACGGTCATTGAACAACACTCGTCCATTCAAAACCAACGCCATGGACTCCAAAGCGCACGCAGAAATGAATGGGTCACCATTCTCGATTCTGCCTTGGTTGAGAGCGGATTGGTTGATGCATGGGTCGATGAACAACTGAGCAACGTCGCTGATGTTCGCTGGGCAGACTCGTCACCTCGGCGACCTCGCATTCATCACAACGGTCCTCTGAAGGATGATTCCCATCCCTTCGTAGTCGCCTCAGGAAGGGTTGTTGAGATTCTTGATCTTCCTCTCGATTTGGAGAACATCGACTCTCTAGTTTCAACCGCTCTAGAGAATGATATTTCGGCGATGACGATTCGTTGCGGAGTTGAGGCAGACCTTCAACCGAAGTTGCAAGGTGCCATCGATCGTCAACTGAGAAACAGACAAGGTCGCAGGAAGGCGTTTTTGACACGTCATACGACCTCAAATCATCTCTTAATTTGTGTACAATATCCTCAGAATGACGACGCCTGAAATCGGACCCCTGCATCGCGGTCTTGATATAGGGGAGGTTGGTCGGAAACTTGCTCGACATCATGTCGTAACGTAAGGTGGACAAGAATGGCAAAAGGAAAAGAAGAGGAACTCGGCGACGATTTTTCATACATTCTTCGAATGGCAGATACGGATATGGATGGCCTCAAACCCCTCTCCTCCGCTCTGACTTCGGTGAAAGGAATCGGTGTACGAAGCGCAATTCAAATCTGCAAAACTACTGGATTCGACCCTGCTCGCATGGCTGGCCACCTCAAGCCTGAGCAACAAGAAACACTCCGACTTGCAATCGAGGATTACGTCAACAACGTTCCTTACTGGATGGTTAACCGTGCAGCCGACGTTGAAACCGGCAACGACATCCACTTGACTGGCCAAGAGGTCAAACTCACTCTCGAAGAAGACATCAACCGTCTTCGTACCATGAAGTGCTACCGTGGTGTCCGCCACGCTAGCGGTAACAAAGTCCGTGGACAACGCGGACGAAGCAACGGCCGTGGTGGCCTAACTCTCGGTGTAAGCCGAAAGAAAGTATGAGGTGATGTAAGATGGGTGAGCCAAAGTTTTCCAGACCAAAATTCGATACGCCTCCACATCCTTGGAAGAAGGCACGAATCGAAGAAGAGCATCTTATCCAGGCAAATCACGGCCTGAAGAACATGCGAGAGATTTGGAAGGCCAAGTCTCAACTCCGTCGCCATCGACGACAAGCCATGCGCTTGATCGGTATGATCGACACAACCGAAGGACACGGTATGCGAGAGAAAGACGATCTTCTTCGATCTCTCCACCAAAAAGGTCTCATCACCAAGGAAGCATCCCTTGACGACATTCTATCGCTCAACGCAGAGGACATCCTCAACCGCCGACTCCAAGCACAAGTCTACTACAAGGGACTTGCCTGCTCGCTCAAGCAAGCTCGTCAACTCGTGACCCACGGTCACATTTGTATCGGCGACCAAAAGGTCACCATTCCTTCTTACCCAGTCACTCGTGACGAGGAAGAAATCATCCAGTACCATCCTTCTAGCGATTTGAACGACCCTGATCA
>VMHT01196555.1_pt1 | contig 20726 bp, 12 predicted proteins | sample 4693611 | NCBI WGS metagenome assembly VMHT01 (sample SAMN12280063, study PRJNA550983) | marine metagenome | isolation source: seawater sampled from same location over 5 years 0.02-0.2 micron viral filtrate | place: USA: collected off the coast of southern California halfway between the port... ...
ATAATGATTTAAGAGCCATGGTTTAATTTTGTATTTATTATAAATATTATTTAATTATTGTCTATCAATGTTTATTAAAATAGTTGTGTCAGTAGTTTGAGAAGTTGGTAATGGTTGTGCCAATTTTCCCACTGCTAACAATTCATTTGCCTCATTATACATACCAACAGCGGTAACATAAGGACTAAAAAATGAACTAGTTGCAAAGTTTTTATAAATTCCAGTATTAGTAGAACCCGAAATTATAGTTGGATTCTGTGAATAATTAAATTCATCTTCTGAAATTGTTGCTTTATATTGCGTTTCATAAATAGTAAATGAACTAGAAAATGATGCTGTTATATTATTACAAAAAACAAAATCTGCTATATCTGCAGCACCTACTAATCTACCACCATAAGTATCATCACCATATTCTGCAGAATTATATTTTGAAAATTCACCTGTTACTTCTTTTCTACTACCACCAGTAAGAACAATCATACCATGTTGATAAATAACATTACCAACATAAATTGAAGATGAATTAAATCTATTTTGTCTTTTTAATCTTCCTTCTCCATCATCAAAATAACTACCACTTGGACAAGTTATATTAAGTGAACCAGGCATAATTTGGTCACCATAAAGTTGTTGTGGTATTGACATTATTGCAATTGTTGGTTCTATTACTGAAATACTATATTTGTCTACACCATAAATAGCTTTTCCATATATTGAACCATTTTGTGATGGTGTTAAAGCATGATAAGAACTTGTAGGAAAATATTTAAAAGGAATTAAATCAGTTTGTTCATAATTCCAAAAAGCATTTGAACCTACTCTTCCTTCAATTGTACCATCAACAGCATAACTAGCTGTATTCATTGGTTGAACTTCACCATTACTACTTGAAATATAATTTGTATAATATAATTGCTTTACAGAATTATAAGCATCAGAAGAGGTAATTTTAAAATTGTATCCAGTAGAACCAGATAAATTAAAAGGATTACCTAAGTATCTTTCAATTGAATAATAGTTTGAACCTGTATATTGGTTTGATGAAGAGATTGATAGCGAAGCAGTAGCTAAAGTGCCACCTCCTTTATAATGAAACCCTTTAGTTAATTGTAAGGGCGATATTATTATATCTTGCGAATTGAATTGTTTGTACGCCGCCATCCATTCTTAAAAATCTAATTTAACTCTAATAAGAGCTTCTTTTGTAAAGTCTTTGTTAAGGGGTTTAGATAATTTTGCTACAGCAAGTAAATCATTTGAATCATTATATAATCCTACTGTTGTCATATAAGTTTGAGGATTATTAATAAAATAATTATAAATTACTTCACCTGTTGAACCTGATATGTAAGAAGGATTTTCAGAATAGTTAAATTCACTATTTCTTGCTCTAACAAAAACAAAATCAGAAGTGATTGTTTCTTCTGAATTTAAACCAAAATTCGAACCTGATACCATTGCATTAAACATTTTTTGGTTATTTTGACCATTTGTATTTGCAGTTGTATTAGTTGATAAATTAATACCTTCACCATCATTAGTACCGGTAGTACCAGCAGATGAATTATCATCTAAAGCAGCACCATTTAATATTATTGTTGCTGTATCAGGAAAAAATAAACCATAAGAACCACTATATGAATACCCATTACCTGACCAAGCAGCTCCATCAGAACCACTTACTATTTGATAAGCTCTTTGTGTACCATAATATGTTGGTAAAGTAACATCTTTTGAATTATCAGTTAATTGTATTGTTTTAGAAGCTTTACCTACAGTTAAATTTAAACTACCAGGTAATAAACTTTCTTTATATCTAGCTCTTTCTACACTAAGTACATAAATTGAACTACCAGTAAAATTACCGAAAATAAAATCAGAATTTTCATCTTCTAACATTAATGTTCTATATTGACCATAAATTGTTGAAGCTGGTGAAACACCTGGTGCCGCAGTATTATTATAAGCTAAAGCACCACCACCTGTTGAATTACCATAAGCAATTTGGAATTGAGATGCTCTATCAGCGGAACCTGAATCGGCGTTAAATACGTTTGTATAATATTTACCTGAAATACTCGCTACTTGATTTGATTGAGTAAAGAAGGTTGTTAATGCTGTAGCATTACCTGACCAACAAGTTGAAGTTATTGATTGAGCACTTACTACAAAATCATCTGGATCTAATCTTTTAAAGCCCATTTATTTTATTTTAAGTTGTTGTTCTAGTTACTGTTAATGGTACTGTTATTCTAGCACCACTATCTAAACCTGTAACAGTTAATGTTGATACTATTGATGTTGACCCTGAACCATATAATGTATTTACTGTGGTTGCTCTTAAATTAATTTGAGTACCTATTACAGTAGAAGAAACATTAGTACCAATAGTTGTTGTAGCTGATGCATTAGCTGCGGTAGCAGCATTTGTATTAATACCTGTTGCATCAAATGTATTTAATAATCTAACATCTGCAACTGTACAGCTATAACCACTTGTTTCAAAGGTTTGGTCATTACCTAAATAATTCAATGTTTGAGGAGTTATTGCTAATTGAGCTCCTTGTTGTAGAGTAATTGCTGAAAATCCTATATCTAATACTGGTAATTTAGCTGTACCTCTTGGTAATGTAGCTAATTTATATTTCATTATTTGATTTGCTTCTGGAAATGCTTCTAATAATGGCATTCCATCGATTGCTTCACCATAAAACGCAGAACCTGATGGGTGTTGTGGATTGTATAACGTATAATCAATCTCATCATCCGCAAGAGCAAATTGTGTTATTCTAAAAGAACCGTCATTTTGAGCTAATAATTGTCTACCTTTTGTAGTCAAAATAGCATCAACTGTTATTACTGAATTATTTAAATATCCCATTTTGTTTTTTTATATAAATATTGTTATATGTTCATAAATATTACTAATCTATAAGTTTATTATTTCTTAGTGCATCAAGGAGTAAATCTGGTTGGTTATTAATATCAGAAGTTGGAAATACCGGAAATACTATTGCTGATGTTGTTAATTGTTTCTTTGAAAGTGGTTCAGGTGGTATTGCCTGATAGCCTGCATTTGTTGACCCTGATAATTGAAGGTTTTTATTATATTCTGATCTATTACCTGTTATACCTGGGTAAGGGAATTCATTTTCTATTAAAATTGTTGAAGCATCTTCAACATATCTTCTTATTAAGAAGAAATCTTTATTAATAGAAGCATCAATATCTCTATCAACTTCTAATCTTAATTGGAATAATGGTGTACCACCTTGTGATGATAAAGCTTCATTTTCTCCAGGATCTGTAACACCTATAATTTTATAAGCTTGTGATTCAACATTTTCAAATCTAATTTCATCCCCAACTTGTACAGTAAAAGGTAATCTTTGTTGTGGCCATGCTGTATCAATAGGTTCTAAATTACCAGGAAAATAATTACTTGTACTACCTGAATAAGCTAGTGTTCTTTGAATTGATCCTCCATATAAACTATTACCGTTTGATGATGATAAGTGAATTACATTTAATCCAGAAATATCACCATTAGTAAATTCAGTTGAGGATGTAATTGAAGATCCTGTAACATCAGTAAATGGAAAATACCAAAATGGTGAATTTAGAGCATTATCTGCTGAATTTTGTCCTGTCATTGTTCCAGCAATTCTTATTATTGTTGTTGGAAAAGGTTCTGGGAATATAGGAGTATTACTTGATATTGGACTTGCAACGTGAGTTGGGTTCCAGAAATTAAATTTATTAGAACTAGCAGTTTCAGCTTCATAAGAACAATTAGTATTCCATCTATAATATTTATTAGTTTTTAAAGTACCATTAGATTTTAATATTAAAATAAAATCAACATAAGTACAATCTGCATAATTCCTTCCAGCTTGAGTTATTTCATCAGCTATATTTGATGTATTAACTGTTATTCTATATTTATTGCCATTAAATCCAATATTTCCACCACCAAATACTGATTGAGCAGTTAAAGTTATATAATCATTTCCGAACCAGAATTTTAATAATGGAGCTGTTACTAATTGTAATGGTTCATTTGTTATTGAAGTAAAGTTTTCACTAGTTGATGATTCTAATCCAACTTCCATAAATCCAACTTCATTATCCCATTGTGATTTTTTCCAAAAAGAACCTGCTTTTGCTAAACGAGGTAATGGTTTTGTACTAGGTTGAGTATAACTTAACTGAATTGTATAAGCATCAGATAGTGAATTTGGTGGATTTGTTGGGGCTAATGAATCAGGAGCAAATTTAATAACTCCTGAAAGTGAACTTGTATTACTAGTTAATAAAGCTGGGTAGCCTATTGTACCAGCAGTTGCAATTGAAATACTTTGAGAAGCTGCTAATGGTGTTCTTTGGAAATTTTTATCCATTCTATTTCCACCCCAAGCTTCACCACCCGCTGTTAAACTATAATCTGTGAATGTAGAAACATAATTAGAAACATTACCCGCAAAACCTCCCATTGGTATAACTCCTGTATAACCAATTGATGAAGTTTGAGAATAAAGTACAGGTTCAACCCTTTGAGCAACTTTAAGTAATGATTGAATACCATTTAAAGCTAAATACTGTGTTTGTGATTCTTGTGGATTAATTGCTATTCTTGCTTTATTTTCATAACTAGCAAATTGTGAATTATTAGCTTGATCTGTTTCAGCAATTGCATATGTTGATTTCAAATCATAAGCTCCCCAATCTGATAAATTAGGTTGAATTGCTTTCCCAGTTCCATCCACTAAATATTTTATATTAGCTTGTGTTACACCATTTATTAATGGGTAAGGGTCTGTTACTTCATTTGCATACCCAAAGAATGCTGTTAGATAATCAATAACTGGTAAGCCATAACCACCTTGTAATCCATCTGTTGAATTTAAATTAAAAGCAGTTGAATTAGAACCAACATATCTTGGCGTAATAATTCTTGTAGTAGTATAATTTGAATCTTGTACATCAGCATATTGAGCAGTTCCACTTATTATTTGATCAAAATTAATTGGTGTATAAATTCCATATGAATAATCAACATCAAAGAAATTACTACTATCTCTATCTCTTACAATATTATTTAAAGTTGGTTGACAATCTTTAGCGAAAGCAAATGGTAAAGATCCTGAAAATGCACCCTCTAAGTTAGTTGGAACTAAACCATCTCCTTCAATTAATGGTTCATTTTGGAATTCCATATAATAATCTTTAACAAATAAAGCGTTTTGTACAGAAGATGAAGCCGCAGAACCCGAAGAAACTGAAATAGCCATATTTAAACAATCTCTATAATAAATAGATTCTGTCATTAAATAACTCATTGTATGTTGAGTAGAAGTACCTTGACTAACATGAAAAACTGATTCTGTTAGAATAGATTGAGAAATTGAACCAATTAAGCTACCAGTAATATCTACTGCAGGAACATAATTTGGGAAGTTACCTTTAAATATTTTTATTGAACAAGTTGGCCAAGTATCACCATCACCTAATTCACCAGCTCCATAACTAGCAGTACCATATAAAGAACTAGAAACACCATAAACTGCACCAGCAGATGGATCACTACCTGTCCAAGCATCAACTCTAATACTTGCAGTTATCATTATATTTGTTTGGGGTACTTGGTTAAATACATATAACCCATCTAAAGAAGAACTTAGGGATGAAGAATATGAAGCATAAACTTTATCAATTTTATAAGCAAAATAATCAGGTACAGTTAAACCTGAAGCTTGAACACTATTAACTGAAAAAGTACTATCACCAGTTAAAGTACCAGCAGTGGCTTGACTTTGAGATACTGTACCTACTAAAGCATCAAAATCTGCTTGAAGACCAGGACCAACATCAAAAAACGAACTAGTTAAATTTGAAGCTGTATATGTAACTCTTAAATCCGCAGTAGAAGAAGCATTATTAAAAGCTCTATATTGTACATAATTTCCATAATTACAAAATAAACCAAATACTGTACTACCATAAGCTGCAGCATTATTAACACCTGTATTATCAAAATTACTACTTGTGTAACTATAAACACCTCGAGCTAAATTAACTGAATCTAATTTAAATGGTGCCATATTTGTTATTGCACCCTGTTGTTGATCTAAACTATAATTTGAACCACTATCAGGTCCACTTTGTGCTCTAATAACAAATTGAGCTCCAAAAGCAGGAGGGTTATAGGCACCTCCAATATATCTTGTCCAAACATATGGACTTACATTTCTTTCTGGGTGGAATATTTCAAAAGATCCACTTATTGATTCAGTTGTATAGCTTTGGGTTGTTGGGTTTCCTACTTCAGCTAATACACCAGCTTCAATCATATCAAATTGAGTTTGGAAATATTGATTTGTAGTTGGTGTTGAAGTACCTAATCCACCTCCTAAAGCACCTAATTGTCCTAATAAACTAGAAGGACCAGTTCCTGAAAATTGAACACTACCTGAAGGTAACCATGGATTTGAAGGTACACCTGATTGAGTAGAAACAACTGAGTATAATTTATAAGGTCTATGGAAGTAAGGGTTGTAATTATAAGCATTAGTATCACCAGTTCCAAAAGGTTGATAACCTCTATAAACCCATAATTCTTCAGAAGATGATACGGGAATTATTTCACCTTCTCCAGTTACATAACTAATAAAGTTATTTAAACCAACTACTCTAAGGTTATAATTTGCATTATAACTAGCATTCGGTAGTTTAATAGCAGCAACATCTGCAGCAATTGAAGCAGATGTTCCCCCAGAACCGGAAATAAAAACTGTTTGATCAGTTTCTCTAAATCTATATGATACTATTCTTGCCATCTAATATAAATATTATTGATTTGGAATATACCCAGGTATACCTCCACCTCCACCACCAGTACCACCTCCACCACCGGAACCAGTTTGGAATCTATAAGTTTGAGTAAAAGTACAATTACCTGCGAGTGTCATTACACCACCAATTTCTTCAAATATCTTAATTCTACAACTTCTTGAGTATAAAACATAAGAACCTAATCCAGTATAACCACCGTTATAAGTTATTGTTAATGTCGTTGTTCCTGTTCCTGTTGATCCAGCTGTTTGGAATGCCCAAGGTACAGTTGTTTGGTTATTAGAAACTCCAGGGCTAAAGAATTGTAAACTAGAAGAATAATTAGTAGTACCAGTTGGTGGGGTTACTGTTATACTAAATGAACTTCCTACATTGCCTAAAAATGTTAAAGTACCAGGACAAGTAAATGTTGTCGAAGGTAAAGGAGGTAATTGACTTGAAATTACTTGTGATGTGTTTTCTATTGGAGTTGAAGCAGTATAAACTGTAAAAACTGGACCAAAATCAACTGATTCACTTAAAAATCTGTTATACACAGCAGAACTTGTAAAATTACCTGTTATTGTTAATGGTGTAAATAATGATGATGATACCATTGATTGACTTGGAGATGCATTCATAAACCAAGGGTATGTACTCGCTTGGTATTGATTATTTACATTACTAATATAATCAGCATCAAATTCTTTTGAACCAGTATTAAAGTTTTGATTAAAATCAGATAAGAAACCTGAACCAGTTCCAGCATAAGTTGGTACACCATTTTGATTACCATAATAAGTTGCACCACCCCAACCTCTTTGGAATTGAGTTGTTGGAAATCTTCTTGGTACATTATTTCTATTAAAATCCGTTATAGTTCTATAAGCTGAATTAGCGTCTCCAAATAAATTTGTAGCTGGTACTCCATCAGATTCTTGTATTAAATAAGCATTTTGTGAACCTGATTCTAATACATTAGTAAATAATGATGAGGATAAAACAAACGCTGTATTTATTTTTCCATAAAATTCTGTTTGTTGTAATATTCTTGTTTGTCCACTATTAAATGAAGCTGATACTTGATGGTATTCAGTAGTCATCTTATAAGCAGGATTAGTTATAGCGGCTAAAGTAATTCCATAAACATTACCAGCTTTTGCAGCTAAAGTATAGGCATCAACCGTTGTTGGTCCACCAATTGAAGCTGATACAAATCCTTCTGGGGTTGTTTTACCTTGACTTGATGTATAAACTAATTCACCTGTTGATAAGTTTTTAACATGCATTGCATATCTATATGATGAAGAAGATACTCCAAAAGAAACATTATCTAGTTGATAAGAATTATCACCTGTAAAATTATAACTACCACTACCCCCAAATTGACCATTACCTAATACATAGGAACTATTAATTCTTAAATTAGCATCTACATAATCAGCTCCTCCTTCTTGTCTTACATACCAAACTAAAGCTCCATCATTACTACTAGAAAAGTTTCCAACAGGTGGGAAATAACCTTGTGGGGAAGATTGAGTAATATTAATACTAGGTGTTACATTAGGATCAATTCCTGAACCTGTAGCATACCAAATAAATTGACCACTTGAACTAAATGAAAAGTTAGTAAATAGTGGGTCATTCGAATTAACAGCTAATGATGAATCATTTGGATCAACAAATATTAATGAACAATCAGCTGTTGATGGAATCCCATCATCCATTACTGTTGCATTAGCTATTTGCCATGTTTGGAATCCATTAACAACATAACCAGCAGAACCACCTGTTCTTGCTTCATTTAAATTAAAAGTAATATAATTAGAATAAGGTATAAATTGGTTAATTAAATAATTATTAGCCGTTTTATTTGATATTTTTATATATTTTGCTTTTTGTCCTGCTTTATTAAATGCTGTCCAAAACCAAGCATAACCATCACCTGGACAATTAGCTTCATCTAAGAACCAAGATTCTTCTTTTTGAAATTGAGGTTCAACTGGGGAGAATGAACTAGTTCCTATTAACTGTATATTAACATTTTCACCATTACTAAATGGAGCATTAGCTGATGAACTAGCATTAGTACCTAAATTAAATTGGAACCAATCACCTGATGAGGTTGGTACAATAGACCAATTAACTCTAGTAAAATCAGTAAATGGTGTACCACTTCCAGTTATTAAAGAACCAAATCCAACAGATATATAAGCACCTGAAACATAAGTAACATTAGTAACTTTCCATCCTACTACTTGACTTTCTGTACCTGTACCAGCTGTATTAGTGAAAATAATATTACCCATATCTTGACCTGCTGAAGATGAAGCTACTAAAGCTGCCATTGAGGAAGATTGGTCTGGGAAGCCTGCTGAAAAATCACTACCTGTAAAACTGATATAAGCTGATGTAGAGGAAGTTATATTAAAATTATTAAATAATAATTCCATTCTTGTTGCTGGTGGTAACACAGCATTTCCTCTATACATGTTTTGGAATGAAGCAGATGCATTAGGATTAAAATAATCAATACTTTCAATAGGCCATTGTAAAAATTTACTGTTATCTTCACTTACTATTTTTAAACTACCTAATGAATTTTGTTGTGATAAATTATAAAAAGTATTATAAGAAGAACCACTAGTAGCATCTCGAGAATCAATAGACATTGTAGATGAAACATATTGAGAAGCATTACTTAAAGAAAATTCACCATTATTTTGTATTCCAATTTGTGCTGTTGAATTAAATATGTAAGGTAATGAAGTTTGAGAATCATCATTTCCAAAGAACCATTCAATTCTATAAAAATAGTCTTCTAAATTATCTTGACCAAAATAGGCTCTACAAATTTCAGGCATTTCAAAATCAATAGCACCCCCAGCTGGTTGGAATTCTCCATTATAAAATTCTCTTTGATCTACCCTTAATACAGTAGCTGTACCAACACTAGAACTAACTGATTCAGTAAAACTTTGTGTTACTTGAGGATAAGCTTTATAAAATGAAGATGTAGCAACTTGTTGAGTTGTTAATGAACTATAAGGAGTTGTACTACCTGAATAATAAACAGGAGCAGCATATAAATTATTAAAGGGTTCAAATGTACCTCCAGTTCCACCTTGATAAGTGTAAATTGAAGAACCACTTATAAAATTATATTGTGGGTAATCATTTGAACCTGTATTGTAATTTCTTGAAGTTGGTTTAATTGAACCTGATAATGTTTCATCAGTATAAGAAGCAGATGGTGGAGCATATCTATTTCTTTCTAATAAATTTTGTTTTATTACAACTCCTGAACTTAATGTTGTTCTAGCAGGTGTAAAATCTTCTATCATTTTAAATAATGAATTATCAAAGAATTTTATTAATCTTATAAAATCATTAATATCGTAACTATCAATATATTTTAAGAAATAAGCATCTCTTAAACTATCTAAAGTTGGATAATTATATGGATTTAAATCTTTTTCTGGTATAGAAGAAGCTGGTTGTGACCAAGGATAAGATGACCCTGAGATGTATTCTCCAGCCATTCTATTTTGCATTACTTGTAATGGATCTCCAATGTAATCACCTAAATTAAAAGCACCAATTTGACCTATAATATCATCATTTACTTGATCTGTAGGTGAAAAAGCAACTTCTAAGTAGTTTATATTTGGTTCACTACCACTAATATAAGGTGATTGTGCAACTTTTCTAAATGGTGATAATGTTGATCCAGATGGGATTACATTATTAGCAATTTGTATCTTATCACTAACTCTATTTTTTATTCCTCCAGGTGTTTGGTTTAATAATATTTCTTCTTTATTATTTTCAAATTTTGTACCATCACTTAAATAATAATTACTTGAAGGTGTGTTTAAAAACGATGGATATAACTCTTCCCAAGAACCTGTAACTCTTGGATGAATCGAGGTTCTACTTCCTGTATCTAAATTAGATCCTAAAGATGCTCTAAATGATAAGTCGTCTGGGGTTGAATTAATTCTACTACCTTGAACAGAATAAGGATTAACAACATAATCTAAAAATCCACTATGGTTAACTGCTCTTGCCCAATATCTTATTTCTTGTATTGAACCACTTAAATTTTGGTAATCTTGGCTAAAAATATTTACTCCAACACCATCTTTAGATGGAAAACTAGATAAATCACTTTGCCAAAATGCTGTATTAAACGTACCTGAGGCTGTTCTATTATATTGTAATTTACCATTTTTTGAATTACCAACAAATAAAGAAGCAGAAATATTAGCACCACTACCAACTCTACCTGTACCATCTGGATTATCCCAACCTGCTTGAACAGACCACCAACCTTTATCAAAAAATGGAGCTTGAACACTTAATTTATAATTTGGTTGGGTTTGATCAAGGTAAGGATAAAAATTTAAAGTACCAAATTCTTTAGAAGATGAGGGAACAGCACCTGAATAAGAACCACTTGTATTACCTGAACCTGTATATTCTAAAGTAATTATGCTACCACCAGTACCTCCCATCCAAACAACTTGATTAAATGAAGATGTTGGAGGAGCAATTGTTTTAAACCTAAACTGAATAACATCAGGATAAGGATCAACCCCAGTTTGAGAGAAAAATTGAGAACTTTGTAAAAATGATGAACTAAAATAAGTAGTACGATCTAAAGTATAAGCATTATTAAATTGGTTTTGTTTTAAATCCCAATCTTTTGTAGCTATTCTATCTTTACCCCCAAATTCATTTACCCTTAATATTGTATTTGGAATACCATAAGAAGTAATTAATGCTCTTAAACCAGTAATTGTACCTTTTGTTTTAAGTAAATAAGGTATATTATGGTAGATACGTTTATATAACTGCTTATTAACATCGTCTAATGGGACTATGTCATTTGAAGCTGATATTTTAGTATCTACGTATTCAAACCCAGAAGCTGCGGGATATGATGATGTGATATTAGGTAAAGGGAATGTACTTCCTGATGGTGTTAATCCTAAAAATGAGGTATATAAATCATCAGTATTAAAATTATTAGCATATAATTTAACTCCAAAATTTCTTATTGCATCCGCTACTAAATCTTTTGATATTCCATAACTTAACCTATTATCCCCATCAAATCTATTTGTTAAATCTTTTGTATAAGTCCAAATATTATCATAATGTTGGCCAACCATATCAACAAATAATTCATATCTAGCATTATTAGAATCAGATCTTAAATATTCTGGAATTGAATAATATAAAGAATTTTGATTATTATCATCATATTCTGATGCTGATATTGCTTGTTGAGTTTCCCAATCTGTTGCTAAAGCACTACTTGTTGGTGCTAATGCAAATGGTGGTGTTGATGTTATTTTTGGATAAGAATGTTTTGAACCACTATTAAAATATAAAAAATATTCATAACCATCAAAATTAGTTATTATATTATTTATATTAGCTTCTTCAACAGCTTTACTTGAACTATAAACAAAAGAACCAGTAGTTGAACCTTCAACGGCACCAAAAGAAGCAGATAATACAGCACTAGATGATTGAATTAAACCAACTTTATGAACAAAATTTTCTAATCTTGTTTTTGCAGTAGAAAAATTAACAAATTGACTATAATCTTCATAATCAATATTAATATTAATTTCTTTTCTATCTAGTAAATTTTTAATTTGGCTAGTAGAACTAGTAACATCTGAATTAATTAAAGTATTATAGCTAAAAATTTCACTGGATTCACCTGTTTCATTTTTAATATTTAAGCTATAATTTGGACCTGCTATATAATTTAAATTTTCACTTTCAAGATTAATTTGAGGAAAAATAACATTATAAGCTTGTGGGCCCGAAATTTCTTCAACAACCCAAAGTGTTGATTTTACTTGGAAATTAGAAGGAAGGGGTTCATATAATTTAACTAATAATGAAGCATCTTCTTCAGTTTGAGTATCAATTTGTAAGTTATTAGCTATTACTTGCTGGTCGTTTCCAAAATTAAGTAAAAAATCAACAAAATAATCAGCTTGTTCTCTTTGTTCTATAAATTCTAAACTTGAACTAACTACTACATCATTTGGTATTGATGTTGTTTTTAATCTTAATTCAGTTCTATCTGAACTTATTTCACTAATATAATAATTAATTGTTATACCTGAACCTAATTTTGTTCTATAGAAATTATAAGTTGTATAATAACTACCTTGAATATATCCTGCTTCTTCTAAATCTCTATTTGGATATAAACATGTATCACCTTCTATAACTGTAAAAGTATTAACTTCAACTGCTTTTACTGGTGGGTTTGGGTAAAGTAAATTTTTATTTTCATCATAAGCATAAAATTCAATATAATCTGTTGAACTAGAAAATACTGTATCTAATATTGATGCCGAAATTAATTGATTATCTTCTTGTGAATAATTTTGATAATCAAAAGTTCCAGGTAAAACGGGTAATATTTGTAGTTGTTCAGCCATTAGTAATTAGCACCTCCTCCTCCGGTTGCCATAGGAGATTGAACTCCTTCTATATTATCACTTCTATTATCAGTTGTTGTTCCATCTATTGCTGCAACATTTCCTTCATCATCTAAACTTAAACTAGCTTCTTGACGAATAGCATCTCCAATTTCTTTATTTCCTGTTGCTAAATCAGCTTCATTAGCAACACTTTCTATTTGTGCTTGCAATAATTCTTCTCTTAAACCTGTAATTTCTTTTCTCAATGCTTCAATTTCTTCACTTTCTTGATCAAAACCAACATACTCAGCACTTGTACGAGCTAAATATTCATGTGAGTTAGTTTCTCCCTCTACGGGTATATCATAAAAAAGATCATTGTAATATCCAAAGAATTGTTCAACTGTTACTTCATTTTCTTCAACTTCAGCAATTGTTGAAACACCTAATTGGGTAAAATCGGTATTAATAATTTTAGTATATTCTGATTTTGAGTATACTCTTCGCAATAAATCAATTCTTTCAGATTTTGCCATAATTATCCGTTTACAACTTTAAAGTAATAATCTTCATCTAAAACAATAGTATTACCAGCTATATTGGTTTTAACTAATATTTTATAATTTCTTTCAGGTTCTAATCCATTCATAAATACTTTAAAATAGCTTCCGGTTGCATCACAACTTATTTGAGTAAAATCATTATCAAATTCAACAACATATTCATTAGTTGCTAAATCTTTAATTGCATAATAAGATTCTGATGGTAAAGCATGGTTTGTAGTATATAATGAAGCAGTTTTATATGTTCTTACAGGAAATTCTGGTCTACAATTTAATCTAAAATTATTAATACTTTGACTATAAAATGTTCCTAAATTATTATCTAATGAAACATATAAATCTGGTGTACTAATAACTTCTAAACTTCCAGTATTATAAACATAATCTCTCCATTTTATTTCTAAAGTTGGAGGATAAATTGTATTTGTATCAACTGAATAGAATTTTAACCATGGTTGTATAGCTGGTGAAGAATTAAATTCTTCATTACTACCCCATCTTAATAAAAACCCATCATTTTCTTGATCAACTAAACCTGAGTTTAAGCCTTTTGAAGATGAATACCACATTTTAACTATGTTAGTAACATCAGCATTTAAATCTTTTGTACTTCTTAGGTTAAAATTTTGTGAACCAGTAATTTCATTTAATCCTGCATATCCACTTGCAGTAGTAAACCAGTTAGCACCACCTGCATTTAAAGCACCAACCCAAGAACCAGTTGAATTAGATGGAAAACCTGCAGTTCTCCATTCTCTTGATCCTGAATAACTAGCATAAACCCAACTAACACCATTAGTAACAATATTATTATCTAAATATTGTCCTGAACCATTATTCCAAGAACCAGAAACTGCATAAATTTTTAGATTTGAATCCATTATAATGCCTGAAGCTTTAGCTATATAGGCTTTTAAACTAGCAGAAATATTTAAGCTACCCGTAATTTGGTTATCGACTACACTATTAATTTCTGATTGGTCAAACTTTATTACTGATCTAGCAACTCGAGGACTTTCGCCTGATGATGTTACTTCACTTTTAACTTCTAAAATTGCATCTAATCCCGTATTCATAGAAGGATATGCTGTGTAAAGTGTTGCGTCTTGAGAAGGAAATAATTTATATACTGCCATAATTTTATATTGCTACTACTTGTCCTTTAATATCATTATTTGGATATTTAATTTCAAATATACTTGGATCTAATGAAGGGAATATTGTTCCATTTTGGGTTGCTCCTTCTATATCATAAGCATATTGTGAATATCCTTTATTTACTCCAACTAAATTACTAAATTTAACTTTTTTTACTGTTTGTACACCTTCAATTTCATCTAATAAAACTGAAATAGGATTTAATAATATTGGTTGGTTTATTTGCCATCTATCTGTTGCAAAATAATTTTGTAATGCTATAATACATCTTTCTAATACTTGGTTATTATTATAATTTGGTAAAGTAATTATTTGGAAATCAATACCAAGATTAATAATAAATGCATCTTTAATACTTAATGTATCACCAATCATTCTTGATTGATTTAAATATGTTTTTAAATTTTCTTTTAATGGTGTTGAAGCTGTTGATAATTTACCATTAATATCTTGTCCTAATACAAAAATATCTAATGTTGTATTAGCACTTGTAGCATCTGGTTTTTGTGTTATCGCTTTAGATATAGTACCAAATTTAGAAGGCATACTTAAAGTTCTAACTAAATAATCATCAGCAGTAACATTTCTTTGTTGTGAACCAAAATTTGAAATAATATTTTGTCTAATTTCATTTATTGTATCACCATCAGAACCACCACTTGCAGCTATTGGGTTATTTGTAGCTATTGAATTAAATACTGTACTTGCAAGAGTTGGGTTTAACCCACCTTTAATAAATTGTATAGTATTTACATTAGGATTAGTAAGTGTATTAGCTAAAATATTAGCATTAACACCACCTCCTGTATAATATCTTACTGTTAATGTAGTATTTGTTGGAGCAACACCATAAGTATTTGTAAAAATAAAATTAGTTGGTGAATAAGCTGCCATTAATTTATTTTGTTGAAATGGTAAACCTAAACCTACATTGAATGAATTGGGAATAATTTCTTCTGTAGTATCATTTGGATTACCTGATCCAAATTGAATTTGAAGGGTTGTTTCATTTAAAAATCTTGTAGCAAATCTATTTTGTACTTGTTTAGTTTGTAATAAATAAGGTGTATCACTACCACTTACATAATTATTTGGGTCATTTATATTAGTATTTTTTAAACCATCATAAACTAAATCTTGACCTAAATAATCTACTTCATACCAAGTATTACCATCTGAATCAACTATGTCTACAATGCCAGCAATATTTGTAGCATTTATACTTACAGTTTGAAATGCTTGAGGAGCACCAAAAGTAAATTGAGTAGAATTAATTGCACCCGAAAATCCTCTAGCGGTTTTCTTTAAAAGATATTGTGAAGGATTTCCACTTGTAATTTGTGCAATAGAAACAGTAGTTGGGTTATCTGAACTTGATACTGTAAAATCAATTGGATCTTCAATTGTAAAAGTAGTTGGTGTTCCTGCTCTTGTACTTATAATAGTATTTGCATTAACATAAAGTGCATAATCATAATCAGGAACATATTGGCTTGCAGAAATTTTAGAAGGTACAATTTGATAAAAATCAATATCGGTAGTTGCTAGTGTAGTAACAGAAGGTTTATACCCAAACATATAAGCCATATCATATAAATTATTACTTTGTCTAGCAAATTGTACATAATTTTCTTGAATTTGATTATCTAAATAAAAAGATAAAACATCTCCAACATAGGCAGCTTGTTCAATAAACATCATACCAGGAGAGGTTTCAGTAAAATCAGTATATGTTGACGGGAAATAAGTTTGAGAATAGTTAATTAACTGAGATCTGTACTCACTAAAATCCTTATTTATATAATTTATATTTCTTCTAATAGCCATTATTGAAAGCTTAAGTTTAATTCGTCTTCTATTCCTGTATTTGCTACAGCGTATTTAATATTAACTACAACCTCATTATTATCATAATTACCAACAACTGAAACATTATTTACTATAACATTAGGGAAAAATGTTGATAATTTTTGTCCTATATCTTCTTTTAAAAAATCTAAATTTTCATCAGCCATCTGTTGAAAAATAAAACCTCTTAATCCCCCACCAAATAAGGGATTAGCAGGTCTTTCACCTGGGTTAGTTAAGAAATAATTAACTAGATTATTTTTTATTGATTCTCTAGTTGTATAATTTGGAGTAAAAACCCCACCCGCGCTAAACGGAATATCAACACCAATACCAACCCTAGGTCTAGTGTCATTAGGGAATTTTTTTATTGCTCCAAATGCCATTTTATCCTTTACTATTCATTAAACCCATAATCTGATCCATACTTACATTTCCTTCAGGTAAAGATCCATTAGGACTTGTTGTATCGATAGTACCTCCAACTTTTAAAGGCATACTATTTGTTGTTGCCTTAATGGTACCATCAGCACCTGGCATCATACCACCTAACACATTCATGTAATTTTCTCTAATTTCCTGTTTTGATTTTTTGCTCAATTCAGGAGGGGGAGTAGGAGTAGTTGGAACACTTTCATGTACAACTTGTTTAGGTGATTTTACTGCTTCTAATAAAATATCCTTTAATTCTTCCTGGATAGCTTCTCTTACTGCAGATTTTACTATATTTTTTAGTTCACTTAACTTCATTTTTAAAAAATTTGTTTATTATAAATATTATATACTTAAGCTTTTAAATTATTAGTTGTAATATAAAAAGCTAATTCGTCAATTAAAATTTGATCTGTTGCGCTAAATGAAGGTTCTCCTCTTAATATTATGATACCTTTAGAATCTTTCGCAACAGCTCTTCTTCTATCTAAGGTACCAACTTTGTATTTAGGATCAACTTCAACCCCCATTGTAAATCCATTAACATTAGAAACAACTGGGGATCTATCTTCTTCAGCTTGTTGGTTTGAAAGTGCTACTAATTCTGCACTAATAGCTATTTGAGTTTCATTTACATCACCAAGCTCTTCCATACATTGCTGTGTTTTTTCATCTGCTATTTTTAGTAATGCTAATGCTTGTGTTAATAAAGCTCTTAACAAAATTAAAGCAGTTAAAACTATACCTCCAATTTTAGCAAATAATTTTAATTTTCCTTTAAGATTATCAAACTTTTCATTTACTCTAATTACTTTACCATATGAAGCAGATAAAATTACCCCACCAGCAGGTCCTGGAGGTGTACCAATTGTAGTTGGTATAGGTAAACGTTTGAATATGTTTATTATTAACTGAAATAATTTAAGTAAACCTAAGGCAATACCAATTGCTTTTGTAGCTGTGTCAATGATTTTAAAGAGATTATTTAATTGTTTTACAATTCTATTTCTTTTTTGTATTTGTCTAATTAATTTAGCTCTAGGAGGACAAGTTGTTTTAGTATTTTGGAAATTTTTCTTTCCATTTAACCATTGCAAAACTTGGGAAATACCAAAAGCAGCTAAAATACCAATAATATAAGGAATTAATCTATTAGAAACTGTATCAACAGCTTTCATTATTACTTTTTGAGGAGTAGGTAAAGGTCTAGTACCACCCTCACCTACCTTTTTAGCAGTTTTTGTATCTACAGTACCAGACTGTGCAACATCTTTTTCTACTGCTTTAGTTATTGTTTCTAATTCAACAATATTAAGTACTCTTTTTATTGTTTTATCCTGTTTATATGGTGTTCTTGATTCAGGATTGTATTTAGGAAAAGAATAATTTATATCTGGGAATTCATTTGCTTTATAACCCTTTCTTACTTCATAAGTTATAGTAGGGTCTTCATCTATAGAATATATTTTATCATATAACGCAGCTTCAGCCTCGGGTTGTGCTTTTAATCTTGCAAATGCAGATTGGGCAGAAGGAGAAGAATCAGGATTAACACCTGTTTCTTCTAATATTTTAATAGTTTGACCTTTATACACATATTCAATTTCAAAACCAATTAAAGTTGCATTACCTTCTTTTCTAGGTTTAGTAATTTCATATTTAATTAATCGACCTGCTTCAAATTCAATAAGTGGATTAAAAATCCATGGTTCTGTTACTGTCCTAGTAATTGGAATAAATTCCATATCAAAAGTTAGTGTGTAACTTCCAAGGCCATCAGTTTTAGCTTTATAATTTCCTTGTGATGTAGTAATAGAAACATCAACACCTTGCATTTTTCTAGAATTACCTTTTTGGACAACCCTACCTGTAACAAAAGTTTGTCTTACTACCGTTTTTTCTGATGTAGGTTCTAATGGCATTTTATATTGTTTTACTTACTTTTGATACTAAAGATCCTTTTTTAACTACTTGTTGTATTTTAACTATTTGAGATTGAACAGTTGAAGCTATAGGGGGTATAGAAGGACTAGGTACAGGAGCACCACCTGGCCAATCTAATGAACTTTGTAATGCAACTGCTAAATTTGATACATTTTGTAATAATAAATCAAATTGTGTCATAAAATCATCCCCTAAAATTAAAGATTGTTCAGCATTTAAATTACCTAAATTAATTTTTGGTGCAACAAGTGTAACAGTATCCGCAGCATCTAAACCAATTTCTTCATTTGAATTTAGTAAAATTGATTTTTGTGAGGATAAAAGTATACTATCAATATTTGTATTAAAAACTAACCTACCTGAATTTAGAACTACTTGATTTGAGGTATATTGGTTAGGTTCTTCAGGTTTATTTTCAATTGAATCAGCATTAAACCTAGAAATTTCTAAAGGTATTTTTTGATTTGAAGTTAAATAAATTGAACCTAAATCTTTATTTATATCCTCAGTTGTAGGTATCCATCCTGGTGGTTCTAGTTCAGGGTCTTGACCATTACGGATAATTGTAATTGGATTGCCATCTTCTCCTTCTTCTGACCAATTATTTTGAATACCCCCATCTACTTTAGATGTATTACCTAATCTTATTGTATTTCCAAATCTTCCTTCTAATATATTATCACCAGCAAAAGGTAGTATAGGATGAATATTTCCATTTTCAACAAATGTACCTCCGCTTGAGCCATTTAAATTAATATCGCTTGATTCGTCATTAACTTTTCTTACATTACCTGCTTCTATTTGTTGATAATCAGATTTTTGTGAATCACTATTTTGATTATTTAATGGATTTGGGTAAGCATTTTGTTCTGGGTGGTTCCAAATTGATAGAGGGGTAAAATAATAATAGGTTGTTGCCCCACTAAGTTTACTTATTGACGATTTATTTGGTAATTTAATAAGTAATACTATTTCATTTACTAGTGGGTAATTTTTTAATTGAGGATAAAGTGGTTTTGCTATGTTTAATTTAGAAGAATTAATTGAAGCATCTGAAGTTGGACTATCAACAATTTGAAATTGTATAGTTCCAATACCTTGCCATTCACCTGTTTGAGAATATAAAGTAGAATTACTATTTAAATTGATATCAATAACACGAGCTGCTACAACTTTATCCTTTAAGGAATCAAGTGCACCATCTACACGTCTAATTGATTTTGAGACAAAATTGCTAAGAAAGGATAAACCTCTATTTACTGCCATCTTTATTTTCCTTACCTTTAAAAGAGTTATTTAATTCATCTAATTGGGACATAAGTTCCTCTTTTTCAGCTTCGGTAATTCCCAACGCATCATCACCACTACCATTATTAAGCGCACGCTGTACTATAGTAGCCATTTTAATTAATTGTTCATCGTTACGAACGCCAATTTCTAAATAATCTTTTATTAATGGAACAATTAAAGTTGCATCACCAATATCAGAAAC
>VMHT01102207.1_pt1 | contig 20722 bp, 8 predicted proteins | sample 4693611 | NCBI WGS metagenome assembly VMHT01 (sample SAMN12280063, study PRJNA550983) | marine metagenome | isolation source: seawater sampled from same location over 5 years 0.02-0.2 micron viral filtrate | place: USA: collected off the coast of southern California halfway between the port... ...
AGAAGCTCGTCCGCGGAGAGACCTGCATCAGCGAGGTATCGGACGAGTACAAGCAACGCCTGCTGGACAAGAACATCGTTCGCCTCATCAAGGGAAGAGACGGTTCGGTCAACATGGATCAGGCCACGGTGTTCGGAGATATCCCCCAACTTGCCGGGCTGAAAGGAGCCTTTGACCTCGCAGAAGAGTTTGGCGTCGATCCAAAAGCCGTTGTGGCATGGGACATCAGCACGCAACTCGCCGTGGCCGCTGGCTTACTGGCGCTGCGGGATGCCGGTATACCGTTGACGCCCGTTGAACAGGTCGGCAAGGGAGGCCTGCGTTTGATTCGAAACTGGCAGGTGCCGCAGATGCAGCGCGAACGGACAGGCATTGTGTTCTCCTCGTGCTTCCCCGGCTTGCAAATGGGGCTGAAGCACGCCAAGAGCGGCGGAGACGATGGAGAGGGACGGTTTGATCGGCGCTACCTCTTCCAGACCCTCAGCATGGGCCACTCTCAATTTGCCCAATACACCGGTATTCGTGGACCGAACACCACCCTCAACCTCGCATGCGCATCGGCGACGGCCGCATTTGGTGTCGCCGAAGATTGGTTGGATGCGAATCGCGTTGACCGCGTGGTCATCATCAGCGGGGACGACGTTACGGGCGACGACCTCTGGGAATGGATTGCCGGTGGGTTTGCTGCTTCAGGCGCTGCGGCGACCAACAACGTTGTTGAAGAGACGGCGCTTCCCTTTGACCGACGCCGCAACGGGATGATTTTGGGCATGGGTGCCGCTGCTTTCGTCGTGGAGCGGAACTCCGAAGCACAAGAGCGCGGCGTGCAACCCATCGCTGAATTCCTGGGTTCAACCACCGCCAATTCTGCTTACCACGGAACGCGGTTGGACGTGGAGCACGTGGGGCAGGTGGTGAACGGATTCGTCAGCAACATGGAACGACGATGGGGACTCGACCGCCACGCCATCGCACCGAACACCGTTTTCTTCTCGCACGAAACCTACACGCCCGCTCGAGGCGGTTCAGCTCAATCCGAAGTGAAGGCCCTGAGGGACACCTTTGGCGATTCGACGAACAAACTGGTGATTGCGAACACCAAGGGCTTCACCGGTCATCCAATGGCGGTTGGGATTGAAGACGCCAGCATGTTTTACGGCCTCAAAACCCGCCGAATTCCGCCCATCGCCAACCACAAGGAGAACGATCCCGAGCTTGGCAATCTCAACCTCTCGAAGGGCGGTGAATACCCCGAATTGGAATACGGTCTTCGTTTTGCAGCCGGTTTCGGTTCTCAGATAGCGCTCTCTCTGATGCGAAGATGGCCGGTTGAGGGCGAACGCATCGACGGGGCCAAACTGCTGGCATGGGCTCGGCGCCTTGCAGGCACCGACGACGTGGTCATGCGGGTTCTGCAAAACAAGCTCGTTGCCTACGTGAACGGGAACGACAACCTTCACGGTGGCATTCAGGGAGCGCCCTGGCCGGCCACCGCCCCGTGGGAAGGCCAACCCAGCGTGGTCAAAACCCCCGTTGAATCACCGCCCACACCTGCACCCACCCCGACTCAACCATCCCCGGAGCCTTCATCCCCTGCTCCGCCTCCAGCCACCGTCCACGACAGCGACACCGTTTCCACCGTCATCGATGTGGTCGTGAACCATACGGGTTATCCCGCTGACTTTGTCGAACTCGACCAGGACTTGGAAGGTGAACTCGGCATTGACACCGTGAAGCAGGCCGAGATCATGGCGGAAATCCGTGAACGGTTCGGCTTGCCCGTGGACGAGGACTTCGTTCTGGCCGATTACCCGACCCTCAACCACATGATCGGCTACATTCAGCGCATGACGGGTGACTCGCCGTCCGTTTCACCTCCGGCACCCACGCCCACACCCGCTCCCATCCCACCGACGACTCCTGTTGCTTCGCCACCCCTCACAACCACCGCTTCCCCCGTTGACGATGCAGCCATGACCGAGACGTTCGTGGCGGTGGTGGTCGAACATACGGGCTACCCTGCCGATTTCATCGAATTGGATCAGGATTTGGAGGGCGAACTTGGGATTGACACCGTCAAGCAAGCCGAAATCATGGCCGACATCCGCGACCGCTTTGATTTGCCCGTGGACGAGGATTTCATCTTGGCTGACCACCCGACGCTGAACCATATGATCGGCTACATTCAACGCATGAAAGGCCATTCTCAGCAGACACCTCAACCGAACGAACCCGCCCCAGTCGAAGCACCACCGGTCGCAGCCACTCCTTCTGTTCCACCCTCTCCACCAAGTTCCGCATCGCCATCCCACCCCGACATCGAGGCTGTGCTGGTCGAGGTCGTGGTCAACCACACGGGCTACCCTGCTGATTTCATTGAATTGGACCAAGATTTGGAAGGTGAACTCGGCATTGACACCGTGAAGCAAGCCGAAATCATGGCTGAAATCCGCGACCGTTTTTCCCTTCCCGTCGACGAGGACTTCGTCCTTTCCGACCATCCAACGTTGAACCATTTCACCGCCTACATCGTGAAGATGCAAGGGGGCGCCGTCTCAACCGCTCCAACTTCGCTGGTGGAACCTGTTGAGGCACCCCAACAAGCGGTTGCGTCCACTTCTCACACCGCAGGCACTCGCCGGTGGCAGGTCGAAATTGAGGACTGCCCCGGTGTTCGGGCTCCGCTTGGAGTTGCAGGCAGGGTGGTGGTTTCAGACGACGGATGGGGCATCGCAGAGGCGTTTTGCCAACGCATGGAATCGCGTGGATTGAACGCCGTCCGCATCGGTTTTGAAAGTCGTATTCGAGACGCATCAACGCACGACGAAGCCGGCCGAACCGTGTTCCGAGCCGATCCCGAACAACCCGACCACCTCGCATGGATTGCGGATCAGCTTTCCGAAACAACGCTGGCCGGCATGGTCCACATGGCACCGCTCAAACTTGCATCGGAACAGTGGGGTGAGGACGCCTATCCGTCATCGCAAATCGCCATGGCAGCGCACGGGTGGTTTGGTCTTCTCAAGGAATTGGGGGCGCAAATCGCTGATGACCGCCCAGGGTTTGTGGCCTCGGTCACCTCGCTGGACGGACGCCACGGAAACCTTGGTGACCGTTTCAACGCCGTGCAGTGCGCTGCAAGCGGCATCACCAAATCCTACGCCTTTGAGCGACCCGAGCTTCGCTGTCGAGCACTGGATCTTCATCCTGAGTTCGTTTTGGACGAGGCCGATGCAGCCGCACGCATTGAGGAGGACATCTTCGGTTTGGACGGTGAAGTGGAGGTCGGTCTTGACCGAGACGGACGGCGTTGGGCGCTCGTGGCGTTCGCAGAAGACGTTGTTGAAGAGGTCAAACCGCTGACTGCTGACGACACGTGGTTGGTTTCTGGAGGCGGTTCGGGCGTCACAGCATCCTCCATCATCGGCGTGGCGGAGGCAAGCCCAAACGGCGGGGCTCACTTTGAATTGCTGGGCCGTTCCACCCTCATCGAAGCGACCTCAGCGTGGGTCGGATGGGACGAAGAGCAACTTGCGGAGGAGAAGAACGCACTGCGTCAACGATTGGTGGAGGCCAGCGAGGGCGGCAAAGTCACCATGGTTGAGTGGAATCGTGCGTGGCAGAAGTACATGCGAAGTCGAGATGTCTTCGCCACGCTTGCCACCATCCAGGCGACCGGGAATCATGCGTCCTACCATTCGGTGGACGTGATGGATAAAATCGCCCTCCAAGAGCTCGGTGGCTCCTTCGGCCGTCCCATCACGGGTCTCGTTCACGGCGCAGGGCTTGAGGATTCCAAGCTTGTTGCCGACAAAGGCTACGATGTGTTTGACCGCGTTGTGCGCGTGAAGGTCGACGGATGGCGATCGCTTCTCGGGGCGGTTGAAGCCTCGGGCCGTCCAGCCCCTGAGTTTGCGTGTTGTTTCACCAGCGTCGCCGGTCGTTTCGGAAACGGCGGCCAAACGGATTACGCCGCAGCCAACTCGGTTCTTGATGCTGAAATGGCGCGCCTGACGGCGAGCCATGAATGCCGAGCCGTTGCCATTGGCTGGACCGGCTGGCGTGACGTCGGCATGGCCACTCGAGGCTCAATTGAAGCCGTGTTTGCCGCAGCAGGGATTGAGACCTTGGCGGTTGAGGACGGCGTGGCGATCTTTGTCAGCGAAGCGCTTCAGGGCGGAAAGCGCCGAGTGCTCGGGTGCGGTTCACTCGGGCTCATGGACCGCTTCGCTTCCTTCCGTGACGCCCCACTGAAACTCCCACCTGCGATGGCAGCGACCATTGCCGACCCAGCTCGTTTCCCCTTTGTTGACAAGGTGGTGGCGTTTGTTGAGGGTGAACAGTTGGTCACGCAAAGCACCCTCTCGACCGCCGACCATCCCTTCCTTCTCGACCATGCCATTGAGGGCGTGCCTTACCATCCTGGCGTCATGGCGCTTGAGATGTTCGCACAATCCTCGTTGCTCATGAAGCCGGATGCGTGTCTGGCTGGCTTTGAGGACGTTGTCTTTGGCCTGCCAGTGAAGTTCATGAAAGGTCCGATGACGGTTCGCGTGGCTGCAACCGTGGAGCGGACAGAAGGCGACATGACGTGGGTGCAGTGCAAGCTGGTTTCGGATTTGATGAACTCCAAAGGAGACGTCTTCGGTGAGCGCGACCACCACCAAGCCGTGGTTCGCTTGGTTGCAAAGCAAGAGGACCTTCGTCCCTTCCTTGAGCACGAGGTGGACGGTTTGCCTTCGGTCGGAACGCCACCGTCGGGCGAACTGATTCAGCCACCATCCTTCATCTACGATCGATATTTCCACGGTCCTCGGTTCCAATCGCACGGAGGGGTTTTGCGCGGCTCTGGCAGCGGCGATGCACCTGGCATTGACGGCATGGCCTTGATGCGACACCAGTTGCCCGCCACCGACCAATTTTCCCTTGAAACAGTCGGGGAGAACGTCCTCCTCGAGGCGTTGCCGATGTTGATTGAAGCTGGCTTCCAGAACGCTGGCTTGGTGGCCATGGAGACCCTTGGCTACAGCAGTCTACCGGTCGGCATTGCGTGGTCGACCATGCTCAGGGTCCCGGAAACCGATGAAGCGCTTCGTCTGCGAACCGTCCAACGAGAACATCACGATGACGGTTCAACGGTTCACGATGTCCTGGTCGTTGGTGAGGACGATGCACCGGTGTTGGCCCTCAAGGGCCTGCGCCTCAAAGCCATGGGGAACGTTGAGGACCATCAGCGCTTTTCGATGGAGCGCTGAGGCGTTGACGATGTCTTCGGGTGCAGTGCAAACCATCGTACCACCATCCCTCCAAGGGGTCAGCATCCTGTGCACGCCCGTCCAAGATTGGGACCTCGCCGAGGTTCCGTTGGCGTCTCCTTCAGAGGTGGCAGGCTTCGCCACCCAGAAACGCAGAGAGGAACACCTGACGGGGCGATGGCTGCTGGGTCAATCGTTGCAAGCCTGGGGTTTGGCCGACCTCTCGGTTGTGGAAGTGGTACGGGATGCCTTCCGAGCGCCTTCACTGGCCTACATCCAGGGCGTTTGGCTTCGAGGTCCACTCCCCCATTTTTCCATCACCCACAGCGAAGGCTGTGCGTTCGTGGCGTTGGCCGGTCCCGATCTCACCCTTGGACTGGATGCAGAACCCGTCCACCGCACCCTTGCTGAAAACGCCTACGACATGATGGCGAAAGCGGCGGAATTGGAGTTTCTTCGGTCCTCACCGACGCACGTATTCCAAGCATGGACGGGCAAGGAAGCCGTGCAGAAATGCCTTGGAAAGGGCATGCATCTCAATCCACGTGAAATTGTAATTCCAATTGGTCCTGAAAAACACAATATTTCAATTGAAAATTCGATTATTGAATTGGAATATTGGCGAGAAAAGGGGTACCATCTTTCGCTCGCAACCAGGCCCGCCACCCTCGCTGAACCAACGGCCGAGGAACGGTTGTTGGAGGACACTCGGCGAGCGATGGAAGCTGACCCTTCTTGGGGCGTTGGTTGCAAAACGCAGCGAACCGGCGCGTGATCAATTCCAAAGTCGGCTGCTTTCCCACGGCAGGTTCAGCGCCACGCCGAGTTCGGTCAAGATAACGAAATTGAAGACCACGTAGACAAGCACGGCAAGCGTCAACGCCACCACGGACGTGTTGAGAATCCGCTTTCGCTGGCGCCGGGCTTCGTCAAGGGTGCAGATTCCGTCCTGCCTGAAGTAAAGAACAAGCCCAAACACGACAAAGACGAAACTCAGCAGCGACAGTGCAGGTCGAAACCAACCCATGCCGTTCGTGCCCCAGTACAGGTCGTTGGAAAGCGCAGCGGCACTGGACACGCTGGCGAGGCCAAACAGAACCAACACCACGCTTGGAAAGCAACACATGGAAGCGAGGAACGCTGAGCCTCCAATCCACTTCCAAAGCGACTTTACGTCGTTGGAAACCGAACTCTCGACCATATCGTACCATCCCCTGTTGTCCTTTTGAAACCGTGTTCTATTCACACGCTGAAAACGACGGGACTCGTTCGATGGCATCGGTGTGCCAAATCAACGGCAACACCGGCGTTCCGTCCGACCACTCACCCATCCCGGTGAGCATCGTTTCGTCCGTCATGTATTCGAACGCCCAAGCCGCAGTGAACGTATCGTTGCGCCCGTGCGCTACGAGAAAGTCAGCCTGGGCATCGATTCTGCGGTAAAAACTCCAGTCGGAGAGGGTGTCCCGTGCGGGGTCGGTTTGGAGGTAGTGGCTGGCCACCAAGCGCGGGAAGCCGTAGAGGTCGGATTGAATCTCAAGAAGTTGATTTCGTTCGTCGGGGAGGGAGGAGAACATCTGCTGATGGAACGCACCGGGGCACAGCCCGACGCTCATGTCGTCTTGAGGGACACCAATCTGCACCATCGTACGTTCGGGCATTCCGGATAAATCCGGTTGAAGTGCGGGTTGCATTGGCCGGCTTGCAGGCGCTTCGAGGGCGACCACCAACGCATGGCTCCCCCAACCCCGTTCAAGTGCTGTGTCGAGCGTGATGAAGGTGTAGGCCGCACCCAAACTGTGTCCACCGGCCCACAAGGAGGTTGGGTCAACCACCACCTCGCCGAGATGGGCGTCGAAGCGGGCATCGCGTTCTTCGCTCAAAAGGATGGCGTCAACGTGGTCCAGCGCTGCTCGAATGGCAAGGTCTCGGTAGGTGTGCTGGAGATAATCGCTCGTGCCGTTTGCGTAGGTTGCCTCGTGCTGATCGTGGCCCTCTGGTCGAAGATCGGAAGGATACTGGATGAAGGCGACGGCGATGCCCTTTGCACCGAGGTGGTGAATCCAACTCTGATAGGCATCGACGTCGGGATATCCAAACCCGTGCAACAAAACGGCGAGGGGCAGGTGGGTGACGGGTGAGTCTTCGGGCAAATCGGGGAGGGAGATGTACACGCTGAAATCCACATCGTCCTCAAGGTCGCCTTGAACCGCCATCACCTCGGCGGGCATTGCGTAGGATGAGCGGTAGTTCGTCAGCGTGTAGGGGGCGGGAAACGAACCGTAGCCGAGGGCAGGGGAATCGGGGGGTGTAGGCGCAAAGCCAGCGATGGCAGGGACACCGGGCATCACCAGCCACGCCGCAAAAAACACCCCAACCACATGGGTCAGGCGAACCGGGGACATGCCGTCTTCCCCCGGTGCACGCAGGGTGGGCAGACCACCCAAGCCGATGAGGGCGGCGGCCAGGGTCCATCCCATCAAGGTCGGTAGCAACAGGAACGCCCCACGAAGGTAGAACACGTCCAAAAGGAAGTGCATGGAAATCAACCCCAGCAGGGCGCCTACAAGCGTGTACGGGAGGACAAGAACTCGGGGGCTTGGTCGGGTTGAACTGGCGTAAGCACGCAGCGCAAAACTGCCCATGACCACGATGACGAACAGCGACAAGGTCAATGCGGAAGAGTCGCGGAGGGCCATCGTCCATTCCAACGATCGAACGGCGTGGGGCCAAACTGCGTCAACGATGTCCTTGCCGGACAACAAACGCGTGATGATTTCACCGTACGAAAGGAGGATGCCTGCGGGTATTCCCCACGCCGGGTGAACCGTCCTCACCTTGGGTCCTGGATGGTGGTGTTCGCTGACCTCGTGAAGCCCGGTCGGTTCCAGGTCTTCATCCATAGGCGAAAATCCGCTTGATGCTCTACAAGAAGTTTCGTTCAATGCCCGTGTTCAGTAGGGGACGTCTTTCCATCCAATTTTGTAGCCGATCAGATTGAACGAACGATGCAGCACTGGCGTGATGGCCACCAAGGCAAGCATCGGCATGCGAAGTTCTTCCGCTGCGAGAACAGAAGGTCCGAGGAAGAGTTGACCCAACAAGAACACCATGATGGCGAACGGTAGGGTGTCGAGCAGAGGGGCTTTGGACGAAATGTCCCCCTCTCGCTTGAGCCCGCGTCGACGCTTGAAGAACGATCCAGTGCTGTCGCCCACAAGGCAAGCAAAACCAAGGAAGGAGCCCAAGATGAATGCGGCACCTGCCGTTCCGCCGATGTTGAACCACGCGTCCTCTGCACCGGTCAGAGGATGGGCAAACACGGTGGCTCCATCGTCAAAGACCGTGCTCATCTCTCCGGTGCTGACCGTGGAGGCGATGAGTACGCACAGCAACCCAGACGTCAACGACCCCCCGATGAGACCGTTCCATGTTTTTCCGTCCCCCAGCATCCGGTTTCCGTCGCTCATCACGCGGCCGCCGTCAATGGGCCACGGGCCGTACCCTGTTTTTGGAAGCCATTTCCCCCACATCATGGCGAAGGTGTTGGCGAGGAAACCAGGCAGATAGAGCCACAAGGTAAGCAGACAGAGCGAGAGGAAATCCATGACATCACCGAGGGTTCAACCCTGACCCCTCGATGTGAGCCTTTGATGATTGCGAGACGGTTTGTCCTGAACGTGCTGTCTGGGAGCTTAAGGGGTGGTGCGGATAGCGGGAGTCGAACCCACGACATAAGGTTGGAAACCTCAGATGATAACCACTTCACCATATCCGCAGTGTGGTATGTGCGACGAAAAGCCTCTCCCCTTTGAGGGAATCGGTTCAGTCGACTGGTTCATCGGTTGCGCTTGAAATCATCGAACAGGGACGATGAGCGGGGTACACGGTTCGGTGCGCCACGCTGCTGCACCATTGACCGCTCTGGAAGATCGACCAAGCCTTGATGTTGGCGCAATTCTGTGGCGCGATGCATTCGACGTTCCGTTTCCCGTTGGCGGCGGCTTTGGCCACGAATCATGAGCGTTCCCATCAACACGAAGAGCACCAGTCCTGCCAGTGCGGCTTGGAGCAACGTGCTGCCTTGAAGCGCGGACATGACCGAGCCACGAGTTTCATCGGAACTTGGGACGGGCGCGTTGGAATCCACGGCCTTGATGACCACCGTAACCGTGTCCATCGAATGGTCTGCACCGGGTTCTTTTGCCGAGATGAGCAGTTGATGAGACCCAACGTCGTTGGCATTTCCCGAGAACGTCACGATCTGAACGTCGTTGGGTTGAGATAAGGTGACCAAGTGGTCGGTTGACACACCGGTTATGCTGGAGGTTGCTTGCAACGAAACCTCTGCGGCAAACTGTGAACTCATGGACGAAGCGATGCCGCAGGTAAATTCGAAGTGTCCACGCCCTGCTACATCCACCTCCTTGTACGTGTATTCGCACGTCATGGTGGCCTCAGCGGAATTGCGCGATGAATCGTTGGGCCAATGGTCCGGTCTGTGAGCTCCAAGGGATGCGTTGTCGCCGTAGCCATCACCGTCAGAATCAACATGCTGGCTGCGGTGTTCAGGGAACGCATCTTGGGCATCGGACCACCCATCACCGTCCTGGTCCGGGCAACCGAAGCTGCCGCCTTTGGTCGACGTGCCTGGCTCGCTGGGGCAGTCGTCGCCGTCCGTCCCGTCGGTTTCGTCGCCGAAGCCGTCGCCGTCGCTGTCAAACCACTGCGAAGCGTCGTCGGGCCACAGGTCGCCGCTGTCACTTGCGCCATCGCCGTCGCCGTCCACACAACCGTAAACGTCCAAACTCGAAGTGCCCGACGTGCTTGCACAGGCATCGGGCTCGGTTCCGTTGATGTTGTCGCCGTAGCCGTCTCCGTCGCTGTCAGCCCACTGCGTTGGGTTGCCGAGGAAGGCATCCCCGACGTCGGAAACCCCGTCGCTGTCCTCATCAACGCATCCGAATCGGTCGATGAACGAGAAACCGGCCTCAGCAGGGCATGAATCGGCTTGGAAACCCGTGGCGTTGTCGCCGTAGCCGTCTCCATCGCCGTCCGCTGTTTGGGTGGGGTCGAGTGGAAATGCGTCGGCTCCGTCGTCAACGCTCCAACCGGTTTCATTGCCCACCGGTGGGGTCGGGTTGGACACGCCGTCTCCGTCGCTGTCTACGCAGCCAATTCGGTCCTGGGTCGAGGTTCCAGCGATCAAGGGGCAGGCGTCTTCAGCGTCGTCAAACCCGTCTTGGTCGGTGTCCACCCAGCGTGTCGGGTCGCTTGGGAAGTCATCGGTCAAATTTGCGTACCCGTCTCCATCGTCGTCAACGCATCCGTAGAGGCCGATGTTCGACGTTCCCGCCTCACCTGGACATGCATCAGGGAGCAATCCAGTGGCGTTGTCGCCGTACCCGTCTCCGTCTTGGTCCAACCACTGCGTTCCTTGTTCTGGCAAGGCATCGATGACGTTGTCCCACCCGTCGCCGTCGTTGTCTGGACAACCCAAACGGTTCCCTTCGGTGGAATTGCCCGGCTGTGCGGGGCACGCATCCGGGCTGGTACCACCGGGGTTGTCGCCGTAGCCATCACCGTCGCTGTCCGCCCATTGGGTGGTGTCGCCGGGGTGGGTGTCTTCACCGTCGCTCCAACCATCGCTGTCGCTGTCCGGACAGCCGTACGTGCCGTTTTGCCACGATTCTCCGAAGGTGGTCGGGCAGGCATCGGGCACCAAACCGGCCGGGTTGTCCCCGTAGCCGTCGCTGTCGGTGTCGTTCCACTGGGTCGAGTCGGTCCTGAACGCGTCGGCGCCGTTAGCGGTGGTCCAGACGCTGTCCGGGTCGGAATACCCGTCGCCGTCCTGGTCCGGACAACCCTTTCGGTCGTGAACGGACGTGCCGTAGAATTGCGGGCAATCGTCGTCGAGTCCGTCGTCGTAGCCGTCCCCGTCTGCGTCGCCCCAGCGCGTGGGGTCGTTGGGGAAGGCGTCGGCCCCGTCGTCTGCGGTGTAGCCGGTGTCGGGATTGGAATAACCGTCCCCGTCGGTGTCGGGACATCCTGTTCGGTCCTGGGTTGAATTGCCCGGCAGGGCAGGGCAGTCGTCACCGTTGGTGCCCGAGGGGTTGTCCCCGTAGCCGTCTCCGTCGGTGTCAACCCATTGGGAGCTGTCGTTGGGTGCGATGTCCGCACCGTTGGCCGTGGTCCAGTTGGCGTCCCCGTCGGAGGAGCCGTCGCCGTCGCTGTCCATGCAACCGAAGCGGTCGCGAGTTGAACTGCCCGAAGTTGTTGGGCACGCATCGCCTTGGAAACCCGTGGCTTCATCGCCGTAGCCGTCGCCATCGCTGTCCACCCATTGCGTTCCTTCATTCGGGAAGTCGTCGTCGATGTCGGCGTAGCCGTCGCTGTCCGTATCTGCGCATCCTAAACGACCCATTTCCGTTGACGTTCCGAACTGGGAAGGGCAGGCATCCGGGCTGTTTCCGCTGGGGTTGTCGCCGTAGCCGTCACTGTCCCCGTCCGCCCATTGCGTCGAATCCGATGCAAATGCATCGGCTCCATTGGCCACGGTCCAACCGGTGTCGGGGTCGGAGTATCCGTCGCCATCGGTGTCTACGCAGCCGTTTCGATCTTGGTCCGATGCACCGTTCACCGAAGGACAGCCGTCGCCGGTGGTTGCCGGTGGTGGGTTGTCCCCGTACCCATCGTTGTCGCTGTCAGCCCACTGGGTGGCGTCGGTGGGAAACACGTCGGCTCCGTTGGTTGTGCCCCACGACCCGTCGGGGTCGGAGTACCCGTCACCGTCCTGATCTGCGCATCCGTTGCGGTCTTGGGATGAGGTGCCAGAAACGCTGTCGCAGGCGTCGGCTCCGTTGGCGGTGGTCCACGAACCGTCCGCGTCGGAATACCCGTCGCCGTCGCTGTCCAAACAACCGAATCGGTCGCTTGTGGAGTTACCCGCCGTTGCCGTGCAAGCATCGGGCTCGAAGCCCGCTGGGTTGTCGCCGTAGCCGTCAAAATCCGAGTCAGCCCACTGCGAAGGAACGCTCGGGAAAGCATCAGCGCCGTTGTTGACAGTCCACGTGCCGTCGGGGTTCGAGTAGCCGTCGCCGTCGGTGTCGGGGCACCCCGTTCGGTCGACGGAGGACGTTCCCGCCGTCGTGTTGCAGTCGTCATCGTCGTCTTCGTACCCGTCAAGATCCGTGTCTTGGGTCAGGTTGGAGAGGCTGTAGTCCCCGGTCAGTGCGAGGGCAAAAAATTGCGGCCCGGTCGGTACGCTGGTGCCCACCACGTGGAGTTCCCACGTTCCCTGAGCGGGTGAGGCCAGCGTGAGTCCTCGGAGGTTGTCGAGGTTGTTGCTGACGTTGGTCCACGTTCCGGAGGGGCTCTTGAGCGCTAAATCCACGTCGTTGACGAGATTCGTGGAGGCGGAAGGCGTTGAAGCGGGGTCCGTCCACGTCAGGGCGATGTTGATGTCGTCAGCGCTCGCAGGGACGTTGAAGGACCAACCCGAGTCGGCGCTGGTCGTTACCGAATGCCCCTGCAGGTAGGAGGTGTTGATGGCTTGGGACATGTTGATTCGGCCCCACCCTTCGTGGTTGTTGGGCGCTGCTTCTCCGGCTCCGTTGGTGGTGGAAGAGTACTGACCCGTCATGTCGTGCGCACTGGCGGTGAAGATGGCTTTCACCAGAGCGGACGTCGGGTTGCTTTCCCCCAAATTGTCCATTAAATGCTCGAGCAGCAGGGCTGAGGCTCCAGCCGTCAGGGGCGTTGCCATGCTCGTTCCGCCCATGTAGGTGTAGCTGGCGTTGTGCGCAAGCCAACCCGTTGAGGTGGTGCTTCGGGATTTGGCTGAGAGAATCATGGTTCCGGGTGCTGAAAAGTCCGGCTTGAGGCGACCGTCATCGGTGGGGCCTCGTGAAGAAAACGCAGCCATTCCCTCCGGGTTGTCGGCCAAGCGGTCCGTTGAAATCGGAGAACCGTAATCGGTCCCGCCCCACAGGTAGCTCATGTTGGCTCGGTCGTTTTCAGAAGCGCCAACCGTCAGCACGTTCTTCGCCGTGGCTGGGCTTCCCATGGAATCGAGGTCGATTTCACCGTCTCGATTGGCGTCCGCTCCTTCGTTGGCGGCGGCGAACAGAATGACCAGTTCGTCGTGGGTTCGAGCACTGGCGTCCGCTTGCATGGAGGACGTGGTGTACTGACCTGCGACGGGAGACCCCCACGAGTTGGTGTGGACTCGACTTCCGTTGGCCCAGGCCAGCTTGAACAGATCGTCCAGGTCGTTGGGAATACCGAACAGTTTTTCCTCGCCGTTGTAGGTGGTGGCGATGGAATGCACGAGAAGATGGGCCTCAGGTGCAGCCCCGATGATGGCGCCGTTGCTGTGAGTGCCGTCACCCAGGACCGAACCAGCGACGTGCGTGCCGTGACCGTTGTGGTCTTCGGCGTCATCACCGCACGGGCTCAAACCGAAGGCGGTGCACGTCGATGCCGAGGGTGGAAATGAGAGGATACCGGTGATGTGGTCTCGGAAATCCGGGTGCATGTTGGTGTTGTTGACCCCGTTGTCAAGACCGGTATCGGCCACGGTTACGATGATGCCTTCGCCGCTCAGGCCGGTCCACGACGAATCGATGGTTGCCATGTTGGTGTTGTCCCACATGTCATCGACGTTCATGACCTCAATGCCCACGGAGTTCAGAAGTTCGAACACAGGGCGCGGTTCAACCCACTCCACGGCGTCCTGCATCACCAGCCACGCCAATCCTTGCGGACCGACGGCCATGGTGGCAAAGCGACCGCTGTGGGAATCAAGGACCACGTCGCTGCGTTGATTCATGCCCTCGGGCAAGGTCTCGCCCGACAAGACGATGTTGACCAGCGCCCCCTCGTCGTTCACAAATGGATTGGGTGCAACCATCTCCAGACCGAGCAGGCCCCGAATCAGGTCGGTTTGGATTTTGTCCGTAGGGTCCATCGCAGCCAGGCCCACCACATCGAGCGCCGCCAGACGAGCCGGAGTTTGTCCGTTTACGTCGCAGTGGAAACTGGCAGGGGGCATGAACGAGAAACAGTGGATGCCGACGGCAGCCAGCTCGTGGAACCATTCGCTGGGGACGGGGTAGGTGTGGCCCAGAATGTGGAAACCGTTCACGCGGTGTTCGCCGGTTCGCTCGGTCCATTCGCTGGGGGAAACCAACGACACATCTCGGTAGAGGAGGGCGGTGGTGCTCGCAGCATCGTCGTCCGAAATCCAACCGTTTTCGGCCTCAGAGGTCGGCGTGATGTCGAGCTGCTCGAGCAGCATTACGTCGGCCAACGTGTCGGTTGAGGCTGTTTCATCGCCGGCTTGAGCGAACGCAAGCGGGGACAAGACTTGCACCACGAGCAGGGAAAAAAAGAGGAGTGAAGTTCGGCGGCGTTGCCTCTGCATACTTTTCCCAACGCAGGGAGCCTCATCAAAGATTGGATGAACGGTCAGTGCGGAGTACGGTCCCGACCGAGGGTTCAAGAGTCTTGGTCATCGGACTCGAACCATGACGAGTGCGCACGCAGCAAAAGCCCACGGAGACAAAATGTCCCCAGAGGACATCAACGGCGGCACGGACGTTCTCGGGAAACAGATATGGCGTGTCGTTCCCTACGCCAAGAAGTATCCTAAACGCGTGGCTGCGGGCATATTCGCCAACGCAGCAGCCCGCTTTTTTGACCTCATGCCCTTCGTGGCCATCGGACTGGCGGTGGACTATTTCACGACCGATGTTCTCTCAGGACCGGCCATCGTTCAGACCATGGTGACGACCATTCACAGCGATCCAGCCGTCGGTTACGGCGTGCTGATTTTCCTTGGTTTCCTGTGTCTGGCGGTCTTCCAAGGCATTTCGGAGTACTCGTGGCAAACGCTGGGCTACAACATCCAGCACGATCTTCGCATGGACGCCACGCGCTCGCTCATCGCCATGGAGGCTTCTTACTACGACCTGCGCCAAACGGGTCAGATCATGTCCGTACTTTCCAGCGACGTCAATCAGCTTGAGGACGTTGTATCGGATTCTTCGACCTCCATCATCCGGATTGTCGTCACCTTCGCAACCGCTTTCATCATCCTCGTGTTGATGTCGTGGAAGCTTGCTGCAGTGCTCTTCACGCCCATTATTTTCATCGTACCTGCCGTGTACTGGTTTTCGACCCGAGTTCAGCGCAAGTATCGGAAGCAGCGCGAGTCAACCGGGGATATTCACGCAGTGCTCGAGAATCTTATTTCGGGCATCGCCGTGGTACAAGCCTACAACGCTGAGCAGTGGGAGGCAGATCGCGTGGCCACCGAATCAGGCTCCTACAGGGACCAAGCCATGGGTGCCAGCGCTGACCGCAACCGATTCATTCCAATGATCTACGCCGTCGCAGGTGTTGCGTTTGGATTGCTCACGACGGCGGGCGGCCACTTCGCAAGCGAAGGCGAGATCACCACCGGCCAGTTGGTCACCTTCCTGCTCATCAGCACTCGAATGACCATGCCGATGTTCATCTTTGGTATCCTGGTCAATCAACTCCAGCGAGGAGAAGCCGCCGCACGGCGTGTCTTTGCCGCCGTGGACCTTGAACCGACGATCGTCGACGAAGACGACGCTGTCGCCCTGGAAGGCGGGATCAAGACCGTGGAATTCGACCAGGTGTACTTCACCTATCCCAACACTTCCGTGAAGGTGTTGAACGGTATTTCGTTCAAGGTTGAGGAAGGGGAATTCCTGGGTGTTATGGGCCACACCGGTGCCGGAAAAACGACGATTCTCAAACTGCTGATGCGGTACTACACACCGGACAGCGGCCAAGTGCTCGTCAACGATCGCCCTATCACCGATTACACCCTTCACTCTCTGCGAGAAGCTATCGGTTTCGTGAACCAAGACCCGTTCCTGTTCTACGGCTCGGTTCGCGACAACGTGATCTACAATCAAGAGACCACCGACGAGGGGCTTGAAACGGCCCTCAAAATGGCGGGAGCCTGGGAGTTTGTGCATGAACTCGAGGACGGGGTTCACACCCTTGTCGGGGACCGTGGAGCCATGCTCAGCGGCGGCCAGCGAGCCCGCATTTCCCTGGCTCGCGCTCTGTTGAAAGCACCCAGCTTGTTGATCCTTGACGAGGCCAGCAGCGCACTGGACGCCGAAACGGAACGTCGCATTCAGGAAAATCTCCTCTCCTCAGGAAAGGAGCGCGCCACGATTGCGGTTGCTCACCGATTGAGCACGATTCGAAACGCCAACGAGATTCTCTCCATGGTCGACGGTGCCATCGTTGAACGTGGTCTCCACGACGATCTTGTCGCTTCAGGTGGCGTTTATTCCAGCCAGTGGACCATTCAAACCGGCGACATGGCGGGCTTGTGATCAGGCCGTTCGTCCTCGACGCATGGCGAGAAGGTTGCCAACGGCGACCAAGAGGACGATGCCGGAAAGCCAAACGGGCATCAGCGGGACCGTCTCGTAGGGCAACTTGAGCAGATCGAGCAGAGATTCCCCTCGCGTAAAGGTTCCGCCAATCGAAGCGGTGAGGAGGACAAGGCCCACGGCTGACAATCCCACGAGACTTTGCCACCGCCATCCCCAGGCATCGCTCCAGACGTGCTCGCCAAGTCGTCGGCGCGTCAACAAGACGCCGAGCGCCAAGCCGATGGCGGCGGAACCGAGGAACATCTTGTTGATGAGCAGGGGATGGTCAACCCCTTCTCCGGGGCTTGATTGAATGCCGGTGATCATGGCAAAGGGCATGGCCAACAGTCCGAAGGCAAGTGCAAAGTGAGCCACATGGTCGGCAAGCTTCAGGTGGCGTTTGAGGTTCAACCAGCCGTGGCTGGCCACGCCTGCCAGCACGAAAGCCACGCCCGCCATCGCAAACGAGCCAACGGCGAGTTCGGTCGAAACCACGTGAAGGGTTGGAGCCGAAACCATCAGTCCTCCACCTCCTCAAACGCATCGTACTTCTCTTCCTCGGGTGCAACCGTTCTTCGGTGCAGTGACATATAGGCCACCATGAAGACGAACAACAGGGTCATGGATTGAACGTACGCCGCCGTTTCGTCCACCTCCCAGGAAGGTTCCTCGCTTTGCAAGGTGAACCACGGCGTCGTTTGTTCAGGTCCTTCACCACCGAGGTGTGCTCGCCACTCCAAGGTGGCGGGTTGAAGGCTTGACGGGAGTTCAAACGTCCACGCATCAGGGCCGGTGCTTGAGACCACGGCGGTGTTGATCGGTCCCCCGACCAGCCGCCACTCCACCTCAACGGACTGCACCGAGACGGTGTCAAGTCGTAGGGTGCTGGGCTCTCCAACATCACGCACGACCGGGGGTGAAAAAGACGAGGACAGACGAGGCAGATTTACAGGAACGGCGACGACTTCCACCAAAGCGGGCTGAGCAGAGGCTCCGAAGAAGGGTGCTTCCTCTCCGCTCTCGGTGCCGTGATGGATGGCGGCGTGAAGGGGATGTTCTCCGATGCTTGGGGCTCGAAGCGTCCAGGTGAGTGTGCGCTCGGTTTCACCCGGGGCGACGGTGATTTCTACGTAGTTCCCATCGCCGCCTTCGCTGTTCGAGAGGATGTCCCAACCCGCATCGGCCGGTGTGTCTCCGGCGCCCGTCATGTCGGACAGCAGGAACACACCCAACAACCCCGATACGGTTGTTTCAATGTTGCTTATGGTGACCGATACGCTGGTCGGCAGGCCTTCGTAAGCCGTTGCAGGGGCATTGACAACGACGGTTGAGCTCGACGTGCGGTTCATGTCGGCGTCGCCGTGGCACGCTCCGCCGCACTGGGCATCAAACGTGCCTTGTCCAACGCCGTTTGGGTTGGCGGAACCCATGCTGGATGCGGAAAGCAACACCGCCACAATGAGTAAAACGGGTGCGCGTCTCACGCTCGTCCACCCCCTTTTCTCACGAGCAGGAATTGAAGCAGGAGAAGAACGAGAACCAAACTCCCACCGAGCCCGTAGCCCAAACCCTGAGCCGGTTCGGGCTGTTCAATCTCCACGCCTGAGACCTCCACACTGACTCCACCCGTGGCCTTGAGGAAGGTTCGTTCGTCGTCAAAGGGTTGCAGCGTGTAGGTGTTGATGCCGCTCATCAACGGCCTGTCGGTGTAGGACGTGTCGTTGGTGGTACCGACCAGCACGCCGTTGCGGAGGATGTTGTAGGAAACGGGGGTGCTCGTCCACGACCATGAGATGGAGACCTGTCCTTTGCCGTCGTGGATTCCTGCGACGTTTTGCATCGAGGGGCCGGGGGTCGGCTTCAGTCGCAGGGATACGTTGGCTGAGGCGCCGTGGTCGTCGGTGATGGTGAGGGTCACCAAGGTGTCTTCCAAAAGAACAACCTCGGCTTGCTCCCCGAGGGCAAACCCGCCTTCCCACGTCCATTTGTACTGCAGGATTTCGCCGTCAAGATCGCTTGATGCATCCGCCGAGAGAACGGTTGTTTCGCCCACCCACACGCTGCTGGAGCGGACGTCAACGGAGGGTGATGGCGCGAGGTTGACCAGTGCAACCGTGGTGTCCAGCGTTGGGCTGGCGTCCGTGCCGTCGGTGGAGTCAACAACCAGCCTCCACGTTTGCTCCGGCGCCAACTTGTCCACGGGAACGGTGGTGGCGTTGGCGAGCGTGGCGTCTCTGAATCCGTTTTTGTACCACGTTGTGGTGAACACCGTCTCGTCGTTGTCGACGTCCACAACCGAAATGACCGGCGTCAAATCGGTCAAGGAGGTGGCGTTTTCGGGCCACGACACGCTGATTGTAGGCGGGGCGTTGCCGATGACCACGGTGTTCGAGGCCGTCTCGGATGCATCCGTCCCGTCGCTGAGGACCACGACCGCATGCCATGCATCGCCCCTTGCGAGGTGCTGGGCTGGGAGGCGGTCCTCGTTGCCCACGTTGGTTTGGAGTACGTTGTCAAGGTACCACCGGGCCTCTACAAACGACACGCCATCGCCGTCGTCGTCGGTTGCGGTGAAGTCGACCACAAGGTCGTGGAGTGCAGAAGAGGACGGCGAACGAAGTTCGACCGTGGTGGCAATTGGAGGTGCGTTGCCAATTGTTATCCCGTCGCTGCTCGTCCACTGCGACCACGCTTCTCCGTCGGAAACGCGAACCTCAGCCACCCATGTCTGACCTTTTTCAGTCAGCGATGCGGGAAGTGGATTGAGATCATCTGCTTGCGAGACCGCTGCGCCGTTGAGGTACCAAACGATGTGCAGGTCCACCAGTTCATCGCCGTCCGGGTCGGCTTCAGTCCACGTTGCCTGCACGTCGTCGTTGGTCGTTGGCACCGTGGTGGACGAGAAGCCTACATCCGCAACCGTAGGGGGTTGGTTGCTGGAACCGACCACGATGGCGGGGGACGTCAACCAAGCAGAGAGATCCGTGCCGTCGGACACCCTCAATTCGATTTCCCACACGTCCCCCGATCGAGTGGCGACCGAAGGCAGGGTGGTGACGTTGTCGAGGGATGAAACGACGGTCCCGTCCAAACGCCAGCGAACATCGGTTTGTGAGACGGTGTCGCCGTCCACGTCGTCGGTTTGGAACGTAAAGGTGACCGCCTCTGAGGTGTCCGGTGTTTCGCTGCTCGGGACCACTGCGGTGACGGTCGGTGCGGCGTTGAGCACCGATACGGAGCTCGATGCCACCGTCGACCCTGTGTTTGTGCCGTCCGAAGGCGTCACGGCTGCGTGCCAGGCGTCCCCCTTGGTGGTCGCTGCTGCTGGGAGCGTGAGTCCGGTTCGGTCGGGTTGCAGAGCGCCGTTTCGGTACCATGCCACCGTCGTTCCGCTTTCAGCGTCGCCGTCCCCGTCACTGTAGGTGTACGACACCGACAGCCCGTCGGTGGTGATGGGGTTGACTGGCGCCACCGAAACGTCGGTCACGGTTGGAGCCACGTTTGATGGGACATCCTCGATCAAACTGGTGGAAGAGCTGCCGTAGCTGTCGCCGCTCGTGCCACCGTTGCCGTTGGCGGAAAGGACGGCCAAATCGAAGTGGACGGTGCCCGAACCGCTGGCGGGGGCGGTCCAGTCCATCGACCAGGCAGTGGTGCCGGGGGAGTAATCGTGGGTGGCCTGGAAGCCGTTGTTCGAAACCTGCGTGTTGGCGTCAGGGTTCGAGAGCGCACCTCGGTTGACCTCGAGGTTGAACCCGCCGGTGTTGGGTGAGGTGCTCATCGATACCGTGAGGCTGTAGGTGGTTGCGGCCACGTAGGCGGACGGCAGGCCGCTGATTTGGGCCGTTACACCCGTTCCTCCGTGACACCCGCAACCGCCGGAACTGTTCCACATTCCATTGTCCCGTGCAACGACTTGCCCGAACGGCGCCAACGCCAGCAGGAAAACGATTGCGAGCAACGCCGTACGCTTTCCCATGGCTGCAAAACAAACGGATTCTTTTTCATTCTTCGTCTTCATCTGTGGGCTTACGACGATGTTTC
>VMHT01141281.1_pt1 | contig 20721 bp, 15 predicted proteins | sample 4693611 | NCBI WGS metagenome assembly VMHT01 (sample SAMN12280063, study PRJNA550983) | marine metagenome | isolation source: seawater sampled from same location over 5 years 0.02-0.2 micron viral filtrate | place: USA: collected off the coast of southern California halfway between the port... ...
GGTAAGTTTGATGCTATCTCATACTGCCAAGGTAACGTAATAAAATATACTGGTGCTAGGATGTGGAACAAGGGCAAGCCTATACAGGATGCTAAGAAAGCTGTTTGGTACTTAAATAAAATGATTGAATTAATGGAAGAAACAAAAGGGGAGAACTGGGAATGAGTAACGAATTAGGTGGAGCATCTTATGAACAAATATCAGGGATGTTTGAGGGGTTTGATTGGTATCAAAGTAAGTGTGCTGCCACAGCTATCTTTCCAAAAGACTCAGCGTTAGTGTATCTAACAATGGGTCTAGCAAGTGAGGCTGGTGAAGTAGCGGGCAAGGTTAAGAAAAAGATTAGAGACGGAGAGCCAGCTAACTTTAAAGATCAACTAGCATCAGAACTAGGAGATGTGTTCTGGTATCTAGCTATGCTGACAGATGAAGCAGGGCTGAACCTTAGTGACATTGCATTTAATAATTTAAACAAACTATACAAGCGTAAGATTAAAGACACGCTTAAAGGTTCAGGAGATAACCGTTAATGGATTCATACCAACAGTACATACACAAATCCCGTTACGCTAGATGGCGGGAAGAAGATAATAGAAGAGAGACATGGAAAGAAACTGTTCAGCGTTACATCGACTTCTGGTTAGAGCGTGGACAGATAGACGATAAACTTGCTAAGGAATTGTTTAATGCAATACACAGGCAAGAGATTATGCCATCCATGCGTTGTCTTATGACAGCGGGTGAGGCACTCAAGCGTGATAACATGGCAGGGTTTAACTGTAGCTACATAGCAGTCGATAACCCCAGAGTATTTGATGAGATATTATATGTATTAATGTGTGGCACAGGCGTAGGGTTCTCCGTAGAGAGACAGGCTGTTGCTAAATTACCAATTATAAGTGAGGACTTTTATGAAACAGAAACTACAATCCATGTGGCAGACAGTAAGATTGGCTGGGCTAAAGCTTTCCGCGAACTTGTTAGTCTTTTATATTCGGGTCAAATTCCTACTTGGGATATATCAAAACTCAGGGCGAAAGGCGAACGTCTCAAAACTTTTGGCGGTAGGAGCAGTGGTGCTGATCCTTTGGTTAGGCTCTTCGAGTTTACTGTTGCCACCTTCAGAGGGGCTGCTGGTAGAAAGCTCACCAGTATAGAATGCCATGATATTGTTTGTAAGGTTGCTGAGATTGTTGTCGTTGGTGGTGTGCGTAGGTCTGCTCTCATTTCTCTATCTAACTTGTCTGATGATCGTATGCGTCATGCGAAGTCTGGGAATTGGTGGGAGACACAAACGCAAAGAGCCTTGGCAAACAACAGTGCCGTCTACAATGAGAAGCCAGAGTACGAAACCTTTTTGGAAGAATGGGTAGCACTCTATAAGTCTAAAGCTGGTGAACGTGGTATCTTCTCCCGTACTGCTGCAAAGAAACAAGCAGAGAGAAATGGACGAAGAGATGTAGGCTACGACTTTGGGACAAACCCTTGTAGTGAGATTGTACTACGCTCGGCACAGGTATGTAACTTGTCTGAGATTGTAGTACGTGCAGATGACACTGAAGAATCACTAGGGCGTAAGACACGACTGGCTACAATACTAGGAACACTACAGTCAACGCTAACAGACTTTAGGTATGTACGCTCTGTCTGGAAGAACAACACAGAAGAAGAATGTTTACTTGGTGTAAGTATGACGGGCATCATGGATCACAAGTTGTTATCAGGTAAGGGCAGTATAGTGACACTCAAGGATATGCTAGAGAAGCTGAAGAAGATTGCGGTACAAACTAACAAAGCATTTGCTGCTGAGTTAGGTGTTAACCAATCAACAGCTATTACGTGTGTGAAGCCATCAGGTACAGTGTCTCAATTAGTAGACAGTGCTAGTGGTATTCATGCAAGGTTCTCTCCTTATTATATAAGACGAGTACGTAGCGATGGTAAAGACCCTATCTCTGCCTTCCTAAAAGATGCGGGTGTGTCGTGGGAGAAGGATGTAATGAACACAGAGAACTATGTGTTTGACTTCCCTGTGAAAGCACCAAAGGGTGCAACCTGTGTTAGTGAGCTTAATGTAAAGCAGGAGTTAGATTTGTGGGAGATATATCAGGAGCATTGGTGTGAACATAAACCTAGTGTGACTATATATTACTCTGATGATGAGTTCCTTGCAGCAGGGCAATGGCTGTGGGAACGACTAGACAGTTGTTCTGGCATTAGCTTCCTACCACGTACTGACCATGTGTATGCTCAAGCTCCTTATGAAGCTATAGATAAGGACAAGTATATGGAACTAAAACGAGAAACCCCGTCAGAGATTGATTGGGACAGGTTAGGTGAATATGAAAAAGAGGACACCACTACTGGAACTCAGGAGTTGGCTTGCTCGTCAGGTTCATGCGAAATATAGAACTTGGATAACGGTGTTGGAGGTAGTAACTTGCCTCCACATCATTTCTAATGTTTGGCTGCACCTCCCGCCATCACTGGGATAGCTCCAACGTGCCCCATAGGAGAATCTAAATGAATAAGAATCTATTTATAAACAAAGAATTAATTGAGTATCTTAAAGGTTTATTCCCAGATACTTTACCAAACCGTAGAGATATATCGGGCAACGATATAGCTTTTTTACAAGGACAACAATCCGTCATTAATCGTATGGAACTCCTGTACGAGGACGATCAACCAGAAGAGATCTAATTATGTGTATGTCAAGCCCAAAACCACCCGCCCCTAAACCAACCGTTGCACCACCACCTCCACCAGAGAAAGCCCCTTCAGAACTTGAGAACGCTATAGACTCAAACGCTACCGCCCTCAAAAAGAAAAAGAGGGGAGCAAAAGGTGTGTTAGGTAGAGGAGCTTCAGGGACACAGGTAAAAGGCGCAGTGGCTGGCACTGGTTTAAAAATTGGCAAAGGAGCTTAATATGTGTTTAGCAGAGTCAGCTATGTCTAAGATGTATAATGATCGTAAAGATAGAAAGTCACGAGAGAAGCTTGCTGATAATTATGCAAGCGCACCCGAAGCTCCTACATCTACTACAACTATTAATAAACCAGCACCCACTTCAAAGCCTAAACCAAAAACTAATATTAACACTGGTATGAATATCGGTGGACAATACTAAAGGAATTTAAAATGCACGATCAATCTATAGCCAAGACGTATGAGAACATGGCAGCAGATCGTGAGTCGTTCTTATCAAGAGCACGTAGTTGTGCTGAGTTAACTATACCTACCCTTATGCCTCCTGAAGGACATACAGGTACTACTCAGTTTACTACCCCCTTCCAATCAGTAGGTGCTAGAGGTGTTAACAACCTCGCATCTAAACTACTGATGACACTGCTACCGCCTAACCAATCTTTCTTCCGATTAACTATTGATGATTTTGATCTAACGGAACTAGGTGGGGATGCACGAGGTAAAGCAGAGGAAGCACTTGCTCGTATAGAACGAAGCGCGACACAGGAAGTAGAATCTAAAGCTATACGTGTGCCTACTTTTGAAGCACTAAAGCAGCTTATCGTTAGCGGTAACGTCTTAGTACATATGCCGCCTAAGAGTGGGATGAAAGTATTTAGATTAGACCGTTATGTGATTCAACGTGACACGATGGGCAACCTCCTTAAAATTATTGTTAAAGAGTCAGTTGCGTATGATGCGTTACCTAAAGAAGTCCTAGAGGCTTTGATGGAGAACCCTGAGTACCAAGTAGACACTAACAAAAAAGAATGTGACATCTACACTTGCGTTAGGCGAGTGGGTAAGAAGTTTGAAGTACACCAAGAAGTCCACAACATAGTGATACCTAGCACCAAAGGTTCTTACACAGAAGATAAGTTACCTTGGATGGCTTTACGTTTCATTGCTATTGACGGACAAGATTATGGTCGATCTTTTTGCGAAGAGATTGTCGGTGATCTAAAATCTTTGGAGTCTTTAACGGCTGCCATTGTAGAAGGAAGTGCAGCTAGTGCTAAACTTTTATTTATGGTTAGACCTAACGGTACTACCAAAGCACGTAGCATTGCTGATGCGCCTAACGGTGCAATCATATCAGGTGCTGCTGAAGATGTTACCACGCTACAGGCACAGAAGTTTAATGACTTCCGCGTAGCTCAAGAAACAATGAACACTATATCAGAACGCTTGGCTTACTCCTTCTTACTTAACAGCTCTGTTCAACGACAAGCTGAGAGAGTAACAGCAGAAGAAGTACGCTACATGGCACAAGAACTAGAGACTGCTCTTGGTGGTATCTACTCTGTACTATCACAAGAGTTCCAAGTTCCCTTAGTTAACCTCCTACTTGCGAAGATGCAGAAGGAAGGTAAGATGCCTAAGTTCCCTAAAGACACACTCAAGCCACAGATCGTAACTGGTCTTGAAGCTCTTGGTCGTGGTCAGGACTTAAACAAACTAAGTCAGTTCTTACAAATGTTACAGCCACTAGGTAATGAAGTCATTGCTAGTGAGTTAAACATCAGTGACTACCTAGATCGTCTTGGTGCTTCTCTTGGTATCGATACTCAAGGACTAGTTAAGTCTGAAGAGCAAAAGATGGAAGAGCAACAACAGCAGCAGCAGATGATGCAGCAGCAACAGATGATGCAAATGGCAGAGAAGGGTATATCCCCTGCTATTAAGGGTGCTACTGATATGGCTCAACAGGCAGCAATGGAGGAATAGTAATGGCAACAGCTTTACAAACAGCCACCATTGCATATGCACTGGCTAGTCCACAAATTGCTTTTGATAATGTTGATTGGGATTTCATTAAAGCTAACGAAGGTTTTGAGACAACTGGTTACGTGCCTATGAATAAAGACGGAACAGCTAAAGGACACTCAGGTGTTACAGTAGCGTCTGGTTTTGATCTGGGTAGTCGCACCAAGGAATCTTTAAAAGGCTTACCTGAAGAGTTAGTAACCAAGCTCGAACCTTTCCTAGGTTTAAAAAAAGACGCAGCTATACAGAAAGCAGCTGAGTTAAGTTTAACTGAGGGAGAGGCGAATACGATAGACCAGTGGGCTAAGAAGTCTACGATGGAGCGTATTGATAAAGCTTGGATGAAAGCTACAGGTATGAGCTTCAAACACGTTCCTAAAAACAAGGCAACACCTATTGTTGATGTAGTTTTCAATCACGGTCTGCCCGCTACTATGGAGTATAACTTTTGGAAGCAAGTAACTTCCTCTATGTGGGACGAGGCTGAAGCTAACCTTAGAAACTTTAGTGAGAAAGACCCAGACTTGCAACCTAGGAGAACTAGAGGCGCAGACTACATGAAGAAGTATTCTAAACCTTCTAAAGGAACGACGCATAAAACCAAAACCAAATAAAACCAAAAGAGACTATTATGACAGACAACATGAATACACACGAAGAACAAGGTGAATCACAAGAGCACGTAGATGCTATGGTTGCCAAAGGTGAACAATTAGAAGCTAATAATAATCCTAATAAGGAAGAGCGTCCCGATTGGTTGCCAGAGAAATTTAAAAATGTTGAACAGATGGCAGAAGCCTACTCAAATTTAGAGAAAAAAATGGGAGAGGGTATAAGTACAGGTAATGTAGAAGAGCCTGATGCTGCAACTGAAGAAACAACAGAACAACCTTCTGGTAGTGATGTCCAACAAGCAGTAGAAAATGCTGGTGTTGATTTCAACTCACTACAGGAAGAGTATAATCAAGGGGGATTATCAGAGGATGCTTACTCTAAGTTAGCTGATGCTGGTTTCCCTAAGAATTTGGTAGATAGTTGGATACAGGGTCAAGAGGCTCTTGCCAACGATTATCAAAGCTCCGTCCACAACATAGTTGGAGGAGAAGAGTCTTATGGTGAGATGACTACATGGGCAAGCGAAAACCTCAGTGAAACTGAAATCGCAGCCTATGATCGAGCTGTAGACTCAGGAGACCTTGGTATGGTCAAACTGGCTGTAGAAGGATTACGCTCAAAGTATCAAGCTGCTGAAGGGTCTGACCCAGCTTTAATCGCTGGACAATCTGCACCCTCATCAGGCGGTAATTATAGCTCTTGGTCTGAAGTGACTCAAGCTATGAGAGACCCTCGATACAAGAGTGATCCAGCATACCGTCAGTCTGTTACGACTAAGTTAAGTCGTAGCAACGTACAATAGTCTCTTTATGCCCTCTTCGGAGGGCTTTTTTAAAAGTAACGGAACACAAGATTAATTACCTTTGACCCCTGCGGGGACAATCTAAGCGGAAAGATTAAGTGCTAAGTGACTAAATATTAACATTCATTTAAACATTTAACAAAAGGTATATTATTATGTCATGGTCAGGAAAAACTGATTTAACAGGCGTTTCGCGTCTAGGTGCTGTCAACGGTGTAGCCTCAACTAACCGAGATTTATTTCTCAAGCAATTTGCTGGTGAAGTTCTAACCTCTTTTGAAGAGAAGAACATTGCTATGCCACTTCACAGAACCCGCACCATCTCAAATGGTAAGAGCGCGCAGTTCCCAAGTGTTGGCACAGCGACTGCTGCATACCAAAAAGCTGGTCAAACCATTTATGGTGACAGTGTAAGCCACAGCGAGATCACTGTAACTGTAGATGACCTATTGGTAAGCTCAGTGTTCGTACCTAAGATTGATGAAGCAATGAACCACTACGATGTGCGTTCTATCTACTCATCAGAAATGGGCAACGCTCTAGCTAACGCTGCTGATAAAAACATCTTCACCACTATTCAGAAAGCTTCTGAGCTATCTACTGGTGGAGATCAGGCTGGTTACTGGGCAGCTAACGCTGGTCGCAAAACTATTGCTACTGCTGGTACAAATGAAACAGAAGGACAAATGATTGTTAATGCAATCATTGCCTCTCTAGAGCAGTTCGATGCTGCTGATGTATCTGGTGAAAAGTATTGTGTACTTAACCCAGCTACGTACTACGCATTGATGGGTACTAACTCTAACGCTATTGACCGAGACTTCGGTGGTAACGGTAGTATTGCTGGCGGTAATGTTCCAACTGTAGGCGGTGTTAAGATTTATATGTCTAACCACCTTCCTGCTGGCACTGCTGCTACAACTCCAGCTCCAATCACTGCTGCTAATGGCGGTTCAGGTAACGCTTCTTATACAGCGGCTCGTGCAGTTAAAGGTATGATCTTTACTAAAGATGCTGCGGCTACTGTTAAGCTACTAGACCTAGGTGTTGAGTCTGAATATCAGATCGAACGTCAAGGTACTTTGATGGTTGCTAAATACGCGATGGGACACAATGTTCTACGTGGTAAGGCTGCTATCTCACTAGTATAGTAACATTTTATGAGAGCACCCCTTCGGGGGTGTTTCTCTTTATTTTTTCATTGAGGTAAATATGACAACTCCTACATCTAAAATAGAAGCAGTAAACTCAATGCTTTCTACTATCGGTGAAGCTCCAGTTAACTCTTTGAGTTCTGGTCTTGTAGATGCTGAAACTGCTGAGACTATACTCAATGAAGTTTCAAGAAGTATTCAAGCTCAAGGCTGGAACTTCAACACCGAACTAAATTATCCTATTATTGCTGACTCAGATGGCAATATCAATCTTCCACAGAATATCCTTAGAGCTGATTCTACATCAAAGTACAGAAGCACTGAGAATGAGTACATTCAACGTGGTAGCAGAATATACGACAAACGACAACACACCTTTAATATAGGCAAAGACCTATCCTTTGATGTGGTTGTCTTATTAGATTTTACGGACTTGCCCGAAGTGGCGAGACGATACATCACTGTTAAATCAGCCCGCATCTTTCAAGAGAGAGTTGTAGGGAGTGATACCCTATCCACTATGAACAGGAATGACGAACAAGAAGCCTTGTTTGCCCTGAGAGAGATGGAAGGGGACAACGGTGACTATAACATATTTGACGATTACGGCACAGCCAGTGTCCTTGATCGTTCTATTGGAACAAAGGTGATACGTAATGGCTCTAGTTTCTAAAAGCATACCTAACCTCATTAACGGGGTTAGCCAACAACCCGCAGCTCTACGATTAGAGAGTCAGGGAGAAGTACAGGAAAACGGTTTCTCAGATGTGGTTGATGGTCTTAAGAAACGCCCACCTACAAAGTTTGAAAACAAGTTAAGATCGGGAAACCCTATTAGCGGCACACACTTAACTGAAACAGAGCTGTCTACAGCTTTCTTCCACACATACAAAAGAAGTGATGAAGAACAATACCAAGTTGTTATGACTTCTGTCCCTGTGGCTGGTTATACAGCCCCAGTTACACATTCAACAACAGGAACACACTCTTCATTTTCACCCCTTGGTGGTTCAGCATACCCCAGAGTAATGCTTGTAACATCCCCTTCCGCTGGTACTGCTAGTCAAGCAGCACAGACAGTAGAGATAAATATCACATCCTTACCGACAGGAGGTGGGACGTTTTATCAGATAGGTAGAACAAATGCTAATGGTCAGTGGTTTTTCTCTGGTGCTATTGCTCTTACACTGGGTCTCAATACTATATCAGTCCCTGCTGTAAGTTTTAACCGATCCTTTAACATTAAAGTGTCAAGCACAGATATTCATTTTTCCAGTTTAAAAATTAATAACACCTTTGCATACCAAGCCCCTGCCCCTGATCTTTCAGGATCACACACTAAAAAGATATACGTGTATGACATTAAAGGTAACTTGCGGTATGAATCGGGTGTAGCTAGTTGGAACGAAGACGGTATTCAGATAGCACCTAACACCGACAACATAGATTACCTACCAAACGATCTTAAAGAAGTAGCTACAACCTCTGTGGCTGACGCTACGTTTATTGTCAATAAGAAACAAACAGTAGCAATGAGTGACGTTATAAACCCAGCTAACGATCTTAACCAAGCTTTGGTTTATCTTAAGAGTGTTAACTACGCCAGAAACTACATGGTTAAAGTGACCTCTAAAGAACTAAACGATGGCAACGGAAATCCTCAAACAGCAGATGGGTATCATCTAACAGTTAAACAGATTACTACAAGTAGCGGCAATGATGATACAACAAACTCAGAAGCTCTAAAGGTATCTAGTGTTATATCAAGGACAAAAAATGGTAATACGAGTTTACGGGAAGAGGTAGAAGCTGACTTAGGAAGCGCAGTTTTAAAACATTTCCAACAGGTTAATGCTGTTGGGCAGGGCATTAATGCGTTTGATGTCACTGTCCCTGCATCTATGAATCTGACAACCTCAAACGCTGAGGCTGGTAAATATGTTGTTCAAGTTGGCGGAGCTACAGTACCTTACAGAACTAATTTTAGCAGCCAATATGTTCAACCTAACGGTTGGGAGATAGTTAACAGCACCACGATTAGATTACCATATTATGTAGTACAAATTCATGGATATATGGGATCATTTGGTTCAAATCCGATACAATTGAGACCTGAGGGCAAAGTTGTTTATACACCAGCTAATGCCACTATTCACGGCTTTGTTTCACCCCAATCAGTTTCTACAGGTAACAACCAACCTTACTTTATTATTAACACCCCTAATGATTCAGGCAATATACGTGACTTTAATATTGAAGTTACAGATGATGACGGTGGTGTGAACCTTAAAGCATTTAAAGGTAACGCTAAATCATTTACAGACTTACCTAACCAATGTGAGAAAGGTTTTAGATTAGGTGTCGTAGGAGATAACCAGAAGAAAGAAGATGACTTTCATGTTGTCTTTGAAGGTGATACTGGCTCTGGATTTTGGAAAGAAACTGTAGCGTACAACTTAAAGAATTACTACGATCTAGCCACAATGCCACACACCCTAAAACAAAACGCTGACCTTAGTTTTAGCTTTGCACAAGGTGAATGGGACGAGCGTAAGGCTGGTGATGATAACACTAACCCTACTCCTAGTTTTGTTGGTAGTACAATATCAGACATATTCTTCCACAGAAACAGATTAGGTGTTCTTGCAGGAGAGAATGTAATCTTTAGTGAAGCTAGTGGTTACTACAACTTCTGGCGTACAACAGTACGTACGCTGCTAGACTCTGATCCTATTGATGTAGCAGTCAGCCAGAACGAAGTATCGGAACTTAAAGCTGCTGTACCTATTCAGGATAACTTATTGTTATTCTCTAACCTTAACCAGTTTACTCTATCTGCTTCCCAGTTATTAACACCAGCGGAAGTAACGGTAGATCAATCTACTAAGTATGAGTGTGACCTCACAGCCCCTCCTGTTGGTGCTGGTAACAGTGTATTCTTTGCTACTAAATCAGGTGGCTTTGCAGGAGTACGAGAGTTCTTCACAAGAGATGATACAGAAATTAAAGATGCAGTAGAGATTACCTCTCATGTTCCCTCTTATATTCAAGGAGGCATACGAGATATACAAGCATCCTCGAATAAAGATATGCTTATAGTCTTAAGTGACACCAACAAGAATGAGTGTTACGTTTACAAGTGGTACAACTCATCCCAAGAAAGATTACAAAGCTCTTGGTCTAAATGGGCATTCCACAATGGTAAAGTAGCCTCTGGTAATCTTATTCCTAAAAACATAGCCAGCGTGGCTTTTAATAACGCTGACCTCTTCTTTACTTTTGAAGATGGTAGCTATGAAAAGATGGAACTGTCTGAAATTGTTTCCCCAGTATTATTGGATAATCAGCTTACGGTTGTACCAACTGATGCTACCTACACTGCCTTACCTACTAATGTTGCTGCCCATCTAACAAATAGAATGGTGGTTATTACAGAGGAAGGTATAAACTTAGGTCTAGCGCAAGACGCAGCCAACCTTAATAAAATACTAAACAGCTTAAACGACAGTAAGACTCTTATCTTTGGCGAACCTTACACATTTAAGTATCAACTATCTGAGCAAGTCTTTAAGCCTGTTCAGGGTGATTCTACTAAGTTAGCTAGATTCCAGTTACGTAAACTTGCCTTTAACTACAGTAATACAGGTACTTTTAAAGTTACTGTTGATTCTGTAGGTAGAGACCCAACAGTGTCTACATTTACTGGACGCTTGTTAGGACAAGAAGATAACATACTTGGAACAGCTACGGTTGTACCAGAGGGTTCGTTCCCTGTAGGTATACAATCACAAGCAGATAAAACAAACATTACAATAACCAATGACACACACCTACCCAGCACTTTCCAAAGCGCAGAATGGGAAGGGTTTGTCACACTTAGAAACCAGAGACTATAATTATGACACACCACTACAGACCCGCAAACTGGGGAGACTGTCGAGAGATGGCTCCTTTTATGAGAGAACAAGACACTAACGAAGTTATGGCTAGTAATGGACTGAACCCTTTAAGGTCACTTCAAGCTAGTTTTAAAGCTTCCAAAGAGTGTCACTCTATAATCCATGAAGATGGAAGTATTGTGGGAATGTTTGGTGTGGCAGATTGTAAAGCCTTTGGTAGTCCTTGGTTACTAGGGACAGACAAGTTAATAGACACTAAGAAAGAATTTATACCACAAGCAATAGAGTGGGTAGAGAAGATTAACAACGACTACCCGCTCCTGCTTAACTACGTACACGCTGATAATACAGTGTCGAAGAGATGGTTAAAATCACTCGGCTTCCAGTTTATTGATTTAATAAAAGAACACGGTGTAGGGAGGCAACCTTTCTACCAATTTGTGAGGATTAAAGAGAATGTGTGAACCAGTATCAATTACACTAGGTATAATGAGTGCTGCTGGTGGTATTATGGCAAAGCAAGCCGCCAGTGATGCACAAGACGCAGCATACGAAGAAAACGTAAGAGCATCTAATCAAGCTAAGATGGATGCCGATAGACAAATTAATTTACAGGAGTCTCAAGCACAAGAGGCTGCTGCCCAAGAACAAGTAGCTAATGATTTACAATCACGAGAGTTATTGGCACGAGCTGTAGTAGCTGGTGGTGAGTCAGGAGCACAAGGAAATAGTACAGTAGCAGCGCAAGAGAACATTGTAAGACGCGGCTTAGAAGCCAATACTATGCTAACACAAAACTTAGGAAGAGAAGTAGCACAGCTAAACGAACAGCGTCTAGGAGCACAGTCCACACATACCTCAAGAATCAACTCAGTATCACAAGGTGCTGGTGTAGGGTTTGGTGATATATTAGGAGCTGTGTCGCAAGGTGCTCAAACGGGTCTAGCGGCTGGTGCTAACTACTCAACCATACAGAAAAATAAACCAGTCCCGAAACCAAAGGGGGATAAATGAGTAAATCATTAGCAGAAACAGTTGACTTTGCTCGTGCTGTCCAAACCAAACAATACGAGAAGAGAGCGCAACAAGTAGATACGTTTGTGCAATCTGAATCAGCAGAGCAGAAGCTTGCTCGTAGTGGTAAGATGCAAACAGCGAAGGCTCTTGAGTCTCTTGCTTCACTAGGCGGTAGTTACTTACAATCAGAAGCTAAACAAAGTGAAGAGCGTGTTAGGCAACTCCAATCAGAGCTTGCAGATATTACAGCAGCTGAGATTCAAGAGGATACATTAGGCAACCCTGTATACGGTACAGATAAGTTCCATGAACTGCCTTTACGATTCCAAACAAAAGTTAAGCGGGATGTCGGGCTTGCAAGAGCGGAGCGTCAAGGGTTACTAGCAGAAGCTAGTGTTCCAGCAGATGCATTATTAGACCCCGCTAAGTTAACAACCCACATGGAAAGTTACTATGACGGTGTAGAAGTTATAAGCGGTTTAGATGCACATGAATTAATGGGCTACAATCAGGGTTGGACTAAAATAACTCAACGAGTACAGAACACTGCGGCTAAGGCTACAACTGCCCATAACGAAAAGAAAGTAGAAGATAACTTTAAAGGCGGTGTAGCTAAGATTGTAACAGAACGTCACGCAGAGTTTACAACGTTAAAAGAGTCAGATGCTTTTGACCCTACAAAGGAAGTAAGCCTAAGAAAAAGCATAGCGATAGATGTCTGGGCAGATACTGAAAAACACATCAAAGAATTTAAAACAGAAGCAGGTGTTACAGTAGACCCTTACTTTGCTAAAAAGTTCACAAGAGAAAGTATCATAGCTGCTGCTAAAGCGACTAAGAACCCTTACCTCCTTGAGAATGTACCAGCTGAGTATCAAGATGAAGCTTCTCTATATTTCCTACAACAAGCTCGTATTGAATTAGTAGATCAATTAGACGCTGAGAAAGATAAAGCTAAACGTGATATAATTACACAATCTTCCTTAGACTCTATACAAGCTGAAACAGACGCTCAAGATGGCACACTACAGGAAAAACAAGACGCATACGATGCTGACCCTTTAGGTAGCCCTCCGCTCACCTTCACTGAAAAAGAAACACTTAAGAAGTGGAACGAGCAGCTGTCTATTAGTAGTTCTAAGTCATCAATAAATGCTGATATATTTCAAGATCAGTTAGAGTATTCTATTTACGCTCAACAAGGTTCAGAGAACCCTGTGTTAAAAGATTTAGAAGGTAACGATGTACTACACAACGGCAAGCAGATACCTTTAGATAAGGCAGGACTTAATACATATGTTGAAGGGATTAACGGAATGTTTATTGAAGGTGATGCTAAAGCGTTAGTGCTTAACATGGATGCTAACCTTGTTGGTATTGATACCTTGCGTTTCTACACTGCGGGTGGTTCTGAGTCTGCTTCTAGTAAAGCTACTGTTCTTATACAAGGTAACATAGACAGAGCCGCTGGGAAGAATAACGAATCAAGACGAAGTGCTTTCCAGTTAGAAATGTCAGACCTTCATAGAGAAGCCTACGAGCAACATTATTATGATGCTAAGGTTGACAATAAGTGGGGTGTCTTAAATAACGTACAGAAGAAGCAAGTGGCTAAGTTAGCACAAGCTGACTTACAAGCCGCTATTGACCAGCGTTTACTTCAGAAAAGCTCAGGCAAAGGTGAGGTAGATGTTAATGGTGATCCTGTAGGCAGTGATGGTGTTGATGACCCTAGAGACACTAACCGTAACGAGATACTAGAGTTATGGGAAGCTAATAAAGATGACCAAGCGTTTAGGGATGAGTTCGTAGCACTAGGTAACGAGATTCCAGAAGGAGAAGTAACTGAGGCTGATCTCGAAGCAGCCCGCCTAGTCGAGGAAGCGGCAGCAGCTGCGGAAGCAGAGGCAGAAGCACAGCGACAAGAAGAGATAGACAACTTAATGCCTACTCTTGAGGAAGCTGGCTATGACCTTAACTCAGCTATGGAAGCTATAACCTATATGGTAGAAGCTGAGCTAGACCCTTCTAATACACAGAACAAAAGAAGTAAGCAGTATAAAGAATATTGGCACACGTTTAATAAATTATCTGAGTCTCAGGTAGGCGCACTAATGCAGCCTATTATAGATGAAGCTATACCACTTATCGAGCAACAGATGGACTACAATGATCGTGGCGGTATGTTAGGCAAACGTGACAACAAAAAGATAAAGTCTTTACTTAAGAAAATGGAAAGCGATCCTAGGGTCATTCTATCTGAAGAGCTTTTAGAAGCTGTAGAGGAAGTAAAGAATAGATAACTTAATATAGGAGCTACACATGGCAGATGATGCAATCGAACGGCTACGCGCTTTATCTGAGAAGAAAGAAGATAAGCCAGAGCTAGATGCGATCTCTAAGCTACGCGCTCTCTCTAACAACTCACAAGAGCAAACACAAGAGCCTGAAGAAACAGCACAACAAGGTTACACACCTTACGCTGCTGTCGAACAGGATGTTGATTGGCACGACCTCCATATGAAAGATGATTGGATACGTGCCTCTCAGCACTTCTTTGAGATGACTTATGGTTATGTCCCACAAAAAGGGGACAAGGAGCTAGAAGGATACGAAGGCTCTACCTATAGAGAGAAGCTGGCAGATTACGGCTTACAGCAGATGGCAGGGTTCAATTACAACATAGGCGATATGACCATAGACTCTGCTAGGGTACTAAAGGCTGACCAACAAACTAAAGAAGCTTTTATTTATATGCTAGATCAGTACGATGCAACGAACTCTAGTTGGCACACTTTTGGTGATGCTGCGTGGGAGTCTGTTACAGATGTAACTAACCTTATAGGTTTGGCAACATTAGGTGGGACTGCGGTTGCAGGACAAGCTGCTAAGTTAGCAATGAAGACAGCTACAAGAGAAACAATTAAAGCGTCTCTTAAAAAAGCTACAGCTTCTACTGTCAATGCTGCATCTAAAGTTGGTCTTAACTCAGCTCGGAAAAGAACAGCAGCACTTGCTGGTTTTGAAACAGCAGCACACGCTATGGCATCCGATAACATGATGCAAGATGTACGTATAGATGCTGGAGCACAAGAAGAGTATGACGTATCACGTACATTAATAATGGGATCGTTTGGTCTTGTTGGCGGTGCAGCGGTAGGTACTGCCTTAGATATGGGCGTTAGTAAAATAGCTAGTAAATACTATGAGCCTAAAATAGCAGCAGAGAAAATCAAACAAGAAAAGGCAGCGGTTCAAAAACAAATCATAGCTGAAAAGAAACTAGCTGATGCTAAAGCTGAAGCTGAGACCTTAATTACTAGAGCTGTAGATGATGACCTAACTCCAGCTGAAATTGATAAGCTTGTTAAGGATCAAGTGGATAGAGCTAACGCAGAAGAGAGCGGTTATGAAACAGTAGCCTTTATTGCTCCTAAACTTCCTGCTGGGTTACGAGGTGCACAGCCACGTTATAACTACGGAGATCAAAGTATAGACTTAATCTTTGGGGATGACATAGCGCGTACACTTTACCAAATGGGAAGTAAGAATAAAAGTAAGTATTATAAAGAGTACAGAAAGTTCTTAGAAGATGCTGGTGTTAAAGACATTGATGGTCAGGCAGCACAGATAAGAGCAAACATTAAAGCTAAGGCTAAGTTTGGTGATACAGAAGTAGAAGTTACGTACAACAAGCCTAAGACAATGCGTAAGAAGGTAGTTAAGAAAGAAGAGCCTAAAGTTAAAGACACCTCTGATCCTCGTCCACCTAAAGCACGTATTAGTCCTAATATGTTTGTACACGCTCATACAATCTTTTCAGAGATGAAGAGAGACCCTCAAGATTCTTTGGCAAGATACTTAAATGATTTTGAAACTGAGCGTTACACTCCTAAAGAATACGAAGAAGTATTAAAACAGATAAACGCAGCTAATGAACTTGCTGGAGCTGATGTTGATATTATTGAAGGTCTATTAACTAAAAACATTACAGACCAAGAAAGAACAATTTTACAAAATGATCTGACTAAGGCTTACGATGTTATTAACGCCACGGCACAGCTTAAGGATCACGCTAATGCTTATACAGGTAGAGAGCTAAACGAAATTAAACAGTTTATGACTTACCGACAGAAATTAGCAACTGAGGCTGGTGAAGATTTTAACTATGAGGCTATGGTTGATGATGCACATGAAAAAGTTCTTAATAGAAAGTTACAAAGAATCTTAGATAAGTATGAAGCTAAGATTGACGAAGCCCATGCGCTACCTGAAGGTGGTTTTGATAAAGCTAACGAGCTACGTTTACAAAGAGATAAAGACCCAGAGTTTAACGAAACTATAGAAAAGCTTGAAGCAATGCACCTTAAGCGTACAGCGGGTGTAAAACCTGAAAGTACAGGCTGGGATAAGTTCCTAGAAGCTTCTATCTCAGGTGTCTTTAGTCCCTCTACATTTATCTTTAACACAGTGTTCCCAGCAATGAAGGTAGCTTTCTACCCAATGCTAGACACTATTATATCTGACCCTCTTAACAGAATGGCATGGAAGAAGAATTTACGTATCTATGCTCAAATGAAAGGAGCTGTTGCAGCTGCATGGAAATCAGCTAGAGCTTCGTCAGACTTTGAACAAACATTCCTTACACGAGACACTGCAAGATTTCTCGATGGTGGTGTTAAGATTGATACCATCTTTGGATCAGCAGTCGCTGCAAAACACCTTAGAACATTCCCAAGGTTAGTAGCTGCTTCTGATGCGTTCAACCAAGAGATAGCCGCTGTAGCTGCACTGACAGCAGACGGCATGGACAGGCTAGTCGATGAAGGATTGAAGAAAGGTCTTAAGGGTAAGAAGTTAGAAAAGTACATTGATGATAACATCGAAGCTGAGATTAATAAAGGCTACGACTTCTCAATTACGGAAGCTAAACTAAAACCTATTTATGAAGCTGGTACTCGTAAGGGACTTAAAGGTGAAAAGCTTAATGCGTATGTAAAAGAAAAAGTAGATAAGTATGGAGAGGGTGCATTTAAAACCCTTAACGATACTGTAACTGTAAAAGAGCTACGTGATAACGCAAACAACCTTCTCAAAGAAGGCACACCAGAAGGCAAACAGTTAGCTGAACAAATGATTAAGGAAGCTGACAAGATAGCTAAACTTGGTGAAGAGGCGTTAGACGCAGTACAGACTCTTTTATATAAGAGAGACTTTAACAAGGATGGTAACATAGCAGAGAAGGCAGCAGCGGGTTATGAGAACTGGACTAGGCACAGAGCTTGGTCTAAAGTTATGGGTAACTACTTCTTCCGTACTCCAGCGTGGCTATTCCATGAGTCTTTACGTTTAACTCCAGCAGTAAACCAGTTACTACCTCAGTTCAGGAATGATCTTGCGGGTGTTAACGGTGCATCAAGACAAGCCAGAGCTAGAACAGAAGCAGGGTTTGCTTATGCTTGGATGCTATACGTTATGTCTAAGTACGCAGAAGGTTCTATCGCAGGAAGCCCTAATAAAGATTACACAATGACAGGTGAGAAGAACAAGTCAACAATGCGTCCACTCACCATTAAAGACCCTTTCTTCTTTGAAGGGGGTAAAGAAGTATCGTTCGCTAGGTGGGAACCGTTAAGGATTCCTACAACGATTGTTGTAAACGCGCTTGATGGTTATATGGATTTTCAAGAGCAATCTAACTTAGATGCTATCAGCGGGGTCAACACCCCAGAAGGTTATTTACCTGATGAAGTGAAAGCAGCCATTGGTGTTGGTTTTGCTACAGCCTTATCAGCTATCCGTGACTCTGCACTAACGCAGGGTGTAACAGATACGGTAGGAACTGTAACAAGAGCAGCGGGCTTGATGGAAAGTCCAGACGGAGAAGATAAAGAGAAAGCTTGGGACTTGGCTTGGGGACTTGTAGCTAAGAAAGGTTTAGCTGTCGTTCCGAGTACATTTAGAAAAACTCAAGAAGCTTTCTTTGGTGACGCTCCATTAACCCAGCCGAAAACTATAACAGAAAAAGTAATAGCTACTATTGATCCTTACAACGCCAACCTACCTTTACGTTTTGATGCGTTAGGTTTCCCTATGTCAAGGGAAGTATCCTATGCTCAAATCACAGGGTTTGGTGCAGCGTTGCCAGAGGATTTAGCACAGGGCAGAAGTCCTGAGCATATGGAAGTATTAGACTATTTAGCTAAACTTGAAGAGTTACGCTTTGGTAACTTTACTCGTCAAAAGACAAGAGATGATCGTTTCCCTAATCAAGATTTAAGAATGATTAAGGTAGATTATGACGGTAAAGAAATGCCTTTGTTTAATGCCATGATGTTTGAAATGGCAAAAGATGATTTCTTGATACAAGACCTTTTGTATTATGCAAGAGGGAATAAACAAGAGTTAGGTAGTCCTTTAAATTCTTACACTCATGGAGAGCGAGTAACAGAAACTAAAAGGATACTTAACGAAGCACGTAACTCTGCACTTGATAATGTTATTGAGCAAGACCCAAGATTAGCAGGACTAGTAGAAAATAAAGCTGAATACGAATTTCGTTTACAGCAGGGAGACTCCACCAATAGGGGCAACAACCCATTAACAGGCGAATAACAGGATAAATAAATGGCAAACTCAATTAAGACATACGTGTGGAACTCTAGTACACACTCTAATACGTCTGATTTCATAGCCCCGACACCTATATCAGGTAGGGGCAGCACTGACATTAAAGTCAAGGTGGGATCAACAATATTAACAAGCGGTTATACACTAACTGTAGATAGCTCCAATGTTGCTAAGGTTAGATTTCAGACGCTGCCTAACAATGGTGATCCTATAAGGATATACCGAGAAACAAAACACGATGGTAGGTTAGTAGACTTTGTAGATGGTTCTCTACTTACTTCTGAAACTTTAGATTTGGATTCAACCCAACTCTTTAACATGGCTCAAGAAGCCTATGACAAAAGTGAAGAGACTACTATAGGTAGAGAGAGTTTTTATTACTCACAGGGTACTGATCCTACCTCTGATGCAGCCAATATTGTAAACACTGGTGCGTTGTGGTATGACACTAGTTCTTCCACAAATACCTTACAGGTTTGGAGTGGTACAGAGTGGCAAGCAACAGCTCCTGCTAAAGTTAAAAAGGCATACCAAAGAGTCAACATGGTTGGCTTCTTACAAGTCGTTAATGATGCACACTCAGCTGGTAAAACTAAATTTGCAGACACTGCTTTTAAAACACACTCATCGTTATACCTTAACGGTGTTAAGTTAGTTGAAGCATCGACCTTAGCAGACATTCCTACTAAAGGAGATTACTTCTTATCTGGTGGTGATGTTATATTACTAAACCTAAGCTCAGATACAGATGTCTTGGTATCAGAAACTTTTGATGGTTCTTTCAGTTCTTCTGTAACTGCCTCTGAAGCTAACGCTGCTGCAAGTCAACAAGCTGCTGCACAGTCTGCGGCAGGTGCTGTACAAAATTCACAAGCAGCTGGTGATTACAAAGACGAAGCTAAAGATGCAAGAGATGACGCACAGAAATATGCAGACACCGCTAAGGATACTCCGTTTACTACAAGCTCAGGCACATCTGGACAACTATCTGCTAAACACTATGCAGAGACAGCAGCGGATAGTGCTACTACAGCTTCTAGCGCAGCTAATAACACTCAAGTACAAACTGTAGGTACTGACTTAGCTTTTGGAAACAACTCTAAGATTAAGAAAGTATCTGATGACATAGTTAAAGTAAGTAATGTGTCCGACAAGCTTTCAGAAGTAGAAGCTGTTTCTCTTAAGCTTAATGAAATTGATACGCTATCACCAACATCTGTCTTAAATGATATTGGAACTGTAGCGGGTAAAGCATCTGAAATAGGAACACTAGCGGGTGTTGCTCCTGCAATTTCAACTGTTTCAAATATGGTGTCTGCTGATATTACTAAAGTAGCTGACATAGACGATAAAGTTACTGCTGTTGCTAACATAGATCAAAAGGTTGTAGATGTTCACGGTAAACTTAATCAGATAAACACACTTACTACAGGTGATAACCTAGATAAGATAGAAGATGTAGCTGACGATATTAATGATGTAAGAACTGTTGCTTCATTAGAACAAGACATCAATACTTTAGCTGCTGCCAGTTATAAAGGCGTTATCGAAACTGTTGCTGAGACTAACTACAAGCAAAAGGTAGAGGCTCTAGCAGAAGGTGCTTATAAGCTAAAGGTGGAGACTGCTACTAGTCCTGAATATAAAACTGACATTGAGACTGTTGCTGACTCTACTTTTAAAGCTGAGATAGGAACTGTTGCGGGTGCAGTGTCTGAGGTAAAAAACCTTAGCGCATCTTCAGGCAACATGGCAACGTTAGTAAGCAAGCTAGGTCAAACAACTGACCTTGCGGGTGCTGTAACTGACGCACAGAACAGTGCAACATCAGCATCAAGTTCTGCCTCTACAGCTACTACTCAAGCTAC
>VMHT01076562.1_pt1 | contig 20715 bp, 25 predicted proteins | sample 4693611 | NCBI WGS metagenome assembly VMHT01 (sample SAMN12280063, study PRJNA550983) | marine metagenome | isolation source: seawater sampled from same location over 5 years 0.02-0.2 micron viral filtrate | place: USA: collected off the coast of southern California halfway between the port... ...
ATAGAGGGTGGATTTATTTCAACAGATGATTTTCAATTATATGAATTATTGTTATCATTAAGAAGTCATGGTTGGGATAGAGATTTAAGTGAAGATACACAAAAACATTTACAGAAAGATTGGGATGTATCAGAGTTTGACGCTATGTATACATTTTATTATCCTGGATATAATTTAAGGTCTACAGATTTACAAGCGTATATAGGATTGAGTCAGATAGATAAATTAGATGAGTGGGGTGTAAGAAGAGCCAAGAATTTTGATTTATATCAGAAAAATATTAAAAATGATTATTGGAAATCTAATCCACAATCTGATTCATTTATTTCTAATTTTGCATATCCTGTAATTCATCCTAATAGAGATAAAATTGTTAAAGAATTACAAGATAATAATATAGAAGTTAGACCTATGATTTGTGGTTCAATGGGGACGCAACCATTTTATGAAAAAAAATATGGTAGATTAGAATTACCAAATGTTTCGATAATTGATAAGTATGGTTTTTATATACCAAATCATCCACACTTAACTGAGGGGCAAATATTTAAAATTATTAATATTGTTAATAGAGGAATTAAAGCTTGAAAAATATCTTAGTAACAGGTGGTAGTGGTTTAGTTGGTAAACATTTGAAAGATATTTTACCTGATGCGGTTTATATATCATCAAAGGATTATGATTTAACAGATTTACAGCAAGTTAGAGATATGATGTTTCAATATAAACCAAACATTGTTATACATTTAGCAGCTCGTGTTGGTGGATTGTTAGATAATATGACTCATCAAGTTGAATATCTTGAAGAAAATGTATTAATGAATATAAATGTATTGAAAGCTTGTTATGAATTTAATGTTGATAGGGTTATAGGGATGATTAGTACTTGTATATATCCTGATGTAGCTGATAAATATCCTATGGTAGAGGATCAGTTATTTGATGGCCCACCAACTCCAACTAATTTTAATTACGCTTTTGCTAAAAGATGTATGGCTGCTCATATAAATTCTTATGTTAATCAATATGATAAGAGATGGTGTTATTTAGCACCTTGTAATTTATATGGAGAATATGATAAGTTCGGAGAACATAACAGTCATTTAGTTTCTGCACTCATTAAAAAAATATATGAAAACGATAAAAGTATAAATATGTGGGGTAGTGGAAAACCATTAAGACAATATATGTATGGAGGTGATTTAGCTAGAGTAATTAAACATATGATTGATAATGATGTTATTGGTAATTTTAATGTTACACCAAGTGAAGTGTATACAATAAAAGAAATTGTAGAAATAGGAAAAAAAGCTTGTAAAAAAGAAAATTTAGTTGTAAATTGGGATAGTACTAAACCTGATGGACAATTTAGAAAAGATGTTGATTCATCTAAATTAATGTCATCAATAGGTAATTTTAAATTCATATCCTTAGAAGAAGGTATCAAAAAAACCTATGAATTTAAAAATAAAGAATGGAAAAAAAAATGAGCCAGTATACAGATAAAAACATAAAAATTTATGTAACCATATGTGATGGATATTTGTGGTTATTAAAACCATTTTGTTATTTATTTAATAAATATTGGGGTAACGAAAAAGAAGTAAATATACTTGGTTACAAAAAGCCTGATTTTGATTTACCACAAAATTTTAAATTTATTTCATTGGGAAAAGATGAGGGTCCAGATGAATGGTCAACAGGTCTGTATAACTTTTTTACCAATATTGAAGAAGAACATTTTATTTTTATACACGAAGACTCTTTTTTTGTAGATCCAGTTAATTTCAAAACATTAAACACATTATTAACATATACAAAGAATCAAAAAGTTGGAAGAATTTGTTTAACAAGAGATACAGTTAATAGAGATCATGAACTATTTGATAAAAAAAGTGATTTAACTATAGTTGAAGCTACACCAGAAGTTGGATTTAGAATATCAACAGAAGCATCTGTATGGAAAAGAAGTTATTTTTTAAAATATATGATGCCACATATCAGCGCTTGGGATTTTGAAAAAAATGGTTCGGAGTCCGCTAAAGGGGATGGTTATCATATATTGACTACAAAAAATGAAAATGGTCCTCCCGATGATGCTCCATTAAGTCTTTCTAATGCAATGTGGAGAGGTAATGGTTTAAATGTTGGAAAAACAAATTATCCACATTTGGGATTCGAAGCTCATTTAGATTTTTCTGTAATAAAAGAAATGAAAGAAAAAAATATAGTATCAAAAAGTAAAAAATTTGGTATAGTATATGAGCGAAATTGGAAGTGGTTTGATGAGGAGGGTAATTTAGAATAAATGTTAAATAAAAAAAATATATTATTTTGTACAATTTTCAATGATGGATTCATTGATGGTGGATTAACGATGATATACTCATTGATTAAAAATGTACCTGATTTTTTAGAATATTCACATAAGATTTTTGTTAGTGATTTTTGTAAATTGTCAGATAAAAATAGAGAAAAAGTTAAAAAGTTATTACCAGAGGTAATTTTTGAAGAAGTTACTCAAGATGTTTATGCAAAAATAAAAGTTAGACATGAACACTGTAGGCCTTCATTTTTAACCATAGATATTTTTAAACAACGAGATTATGATATAGTTTGTTACTTTGATGCTGATATGTTATGTGTTAAGGATATAACTAAAGGTGTGAGTAAAGCTAAAGAGTATGATTTTGTAGCTCATTGTCAGAGAAAAGCATCAACAACCAATGGTGGATTTCTTATAATAGGTAAAAATATTTTACAAAGTAACACTTATGAAAGAATGATTTATTATATGAGTGATGTTATGTTAGGTGATTATATAAGTAGGTTAGAAGACCAAGAAGTTTTGAATGCAGGATTGTTAGACGATTTTACTTGGTATGATTTGTCACATAGTTATAACTTTAGAGACTTCGCTAAAAAGGGTGATTGGAATGGATTTAAAGATGCAAAAATAATTCATTGGAGTGGTGCAATGCCTAAATTAGGACAAACCGCTGTTCCAAAGCCATGGAGTGATAATGCTTTAGAAGATGAAGCTACTGATATTTGGAGAGAATATAATACTAATATGAAGAAAGAGTTTAAAGTATGATTGATTGTGTCAACATAACTTGGAGGAATGGATTTGGTAATCAATTATTCCAGTACGCTTTAGGTAGACTTATAGCTCAAGAAAATAATTTACAACTTACTTATTCAGAAAATCTTGGAAGAGGCTGTTCACTTTCATTATTAGATTATAAATTTATTAAAGAAGATATAGACATAACAAAGTTAAAGTCAGATATACATTCAATTAAACATCAAATAAATTATGATGGAGATGTCATATATGATAATTTAGAAAATCCTAAAACTTACGAAAATTATATTGATGAAATAAAAAGTTGGTTTGAGCCTATTGAAAAAACAAATTTAAATGATTTAGTTATTCACATAAGAAGAGGTGACAATGGTGATAATATAAATACATCAGTAGAATGGTATACTTATGTAATGGATAAAATAAATTATGATAATGTTTATATAGTAACTGATGAACCAAATCATAAAGATATTTTATTTTTAATTGAAAAAACAAACGCAAAAGTTTTTTCTGAAATTGATATTATTAATAGAGGTGAAGATAAAAATTATGTAAATGAGATAATAAAAGATTTTAATTTCATCAGAAGTTTTGATAAAATTTTATTTTCAAATAGTACTTTTGGATGGTGGGCTTCAATTTTAAGTGATGCTTCTGAAATATATTTTAATAGTGATTGGCAGTTAAGACATAAGAATGGTAGAGTACAATTAGGAAAAACCAATTATAAAAATTGGAGAGGGTATAGTGAAACCTATAATTAGAAAATATAATTTAAATAAATATAAATTTAGAGAGTTAGTTCAAGAAGTATTTGTATGTAAACAAATTGAAAATCTACACCTTATAAGAAAAGATTTATTTCCAGACGAGAAAGTTTTATCAAAACCTTGGCCATTCAATGAAAACACCAGTGCTTACCATAGAGTTTTTTATGACAAATTAGATAGTGGATGGGAAGATATAGAAAATAGTTATGAATTATTTATAGAGAACGAAATAAAACCATTATTTGACGAAAGTTTTTTATATCAAAAGTTCCCAACATTTAGAGTTCACCTACCTAATTTAAAATCTGTAAACAAATGGCATAATGACTCTGATGAAGACCATAAACATCCTGATGGTGAAATAAATTTTCATTTCGGAGTTACTGATTGTTTTGACACAAATGCAATTTGGGTAGAATCAGAGCCTAAAAAACAAGATTTTGAACCAATGAACATTAAATATGGTGAATTTGTTGAGTTTAATGGAAATAAATGTACTCATGGTAGTAAAATAAATGTAACAGGTGCTACAAGGGTAAGTTTTGATTTTAGAATATTACCTATTTCAAAGTACATTAAAGGTAAAAACAAAACATCTGTTACTCAGAGCAATAAATTTGAGGTTGGTGAATATTATAAGGAGATGATTATATGAAAAAAATATATTCAAAAATAAAACCTGATAAACTATTACATATAGTGTATAGGTTAGATGAAATTACTGAGAGGACAAATATAGCACCTGAAAATGAATTTTTACAATTAGCTTCATTAAAGATGAAAAAAAATACTACTTTCAAGCCCCATAAACATATTTATAAACAAGGTGAAAAACAAATCATCGCTCAAGAATCTTGGGTTGTTATAAAAGGTAAAGTTAAGGTTATAATGTACGATTTAGACGATACAATTATCCACGAACCAATATTAAATCCAGGTGATATATCAATGACATTCAGAGGAGGACATAATTATGTTGCCCTTGAAGAAGACACAATTGTTTATGAGTATAAAACAGGTCCTTACAAAGGACAAGAAAATGATAAAACTTTTATAGGAGATGATACTAAATGAAAATATTAGGATTTCAATCAGGACACGATGTATCTTATTGTATACTAGAAAATGGTATACCAATAATTCATGAAGAGTTAGAGAGATTTACAAGAGAAAAAGAACCTCTTGGAGATGGTTTAGATATGGCGTTTCAAAGAATACCAGATGGTGAATTAAGTGAAATATCACATATCTGTTATGGTAATCCAGGTGGTAGAATTGGAAGGTATCAAGAAAAATGTGGACTAGAAGAGGCAGATAAAAAACTGAAATCATTGGATGTTGATTATTCTATTATTGGTCATCATCAATCTCACGCTGCTAATGCATTCTTTTCAAGTAATTTTGATGAAGCTCTCATAATAACTATTGATGGTAGTGGTACTGACAAGGTGGATTGGGAAGATGTAAAAAGTGAAGAAGGTGAAACAGAAACTTTCTCAACCGCTTTTACTTTTTGGGAAGGTAAAGGAACTAAAATAAAACCAATTAAACGAGTTGATATGTTTGAATGTACTTTGGGTTCACCATATAAAATATTTACAAGAGATATATTTGGATTGTCAGCTGGGTATCCGTATGGAAATCAATGTGGAACAGTTATGGCAATGGCTTGTATGGGAGATTCAGAAAAGTATTGGAAAACTTTCTATGATAGTATTAAAAAAGGTGGGGGTGGTCCTTCACTACACAATAAAGAGTTATGTGTTAGGTTTAAACAAATGCTTGATAATGAAACAAATGATAAAAAGAAAGAAACTTTAAAGTTTGATATATCAGCTGGAATACAAAAGGCTGTTGAGGTGATTGCACAAGAATATATGACACCAATCATAGAAGAGCTGAAACCTAAAAATATATGTATGTCTGGAGGGGTTGCATTAAATTCGGTTATGGTTGGAAAAATGTATGATTGGTATGAGAGTATTGTTGAAAAAATATATGTTTGTCCTGTACCCTACGATGGTGGTTTATCAATCGGAGCGGCCCAATATATATATCACCAAGTGTTGGACTATCCAAGAGTTAAATGGGAAGATAACTCTAATACTTATTTGGGTTGTTCTTATGATTTAGAGAATATTCAAGAGTCTTTAAAAGAAGTTAAAGATAAAGTAATCGGGAAGAAAGTGAATGATGACTATGTTATAGATTTACTTTCAAAAGATGATAATGTTATATCAGTATTTGGTGGTGGTTCTGAATCAGGTAGAAGAGCACTTGGTAATAGAAGTATATTAGCTGACCCAAGAAGTCCTGATATGAAAGATATTATCAATGAAAAGGTAAAACACAGACAATGGTTTAGACCTTTTGCACCTTCTATAATAGCTGAAGATGTAAAAGATTGGTTTGAAAAGGATGTTGAAAGTCCTTATATGACAACTGTAATTAAATTCAAAGAGAAAGTTAGAAATAAAGTTCCAGCTGTCGTTCACTTTGATGGTAGTGCTAGATTACAGACTGTTACTGAAAATGATAACAAATGGTATTATAATTTTATCAAAAAATTTAAAGATAAAGCGGGTGTTCCTATTTTATTAAACACAAGTTTTAATGATAGAGAACCTATTGTTGAAACACCAGCCCATGCAATTGATTGTTTTTTAAGAACAAATATTGACTATCTGTATTTTAGAGAGTTTGGTATTTTAGTGAAAAAGGTTTCTTAGTTTATGGTTTCTCATAAATACAAATTTATGTTTATTCATGTTGGTAGAACTGCTGGATGTAGTATAGAGAGAGCTTTGTGTGATAAATATTGTGGAGACGAATCTCAGATACAACAAGGAAAGTGGGTTTTATATAAGGGTTGTGATAGCTTTTATGAAACTACATTAGCTGATAAAATGGATACTGATATAGCTGCGGGACATTGGTGTAATGTAGAATTGAAATCTTTTTTTGGTGAAGATGTATATGATGAATATTTGAAATTCACCATCGTCAGAAATCCATGGCAAAGAATGTTGTCTCAATACAAAAAAACAGATAGTAAAAAGAACGGTGTAAATTTTAGAGATTGGATTATAAATTCATTTGTTAAAAAAGATGGGAGTATGACTGAAAGATTTTATAAACCATGTATGTGGTGGATAAGTGATGCTGATGGAAAAAATGAAATGAATTATATAATTAGATATGAAAATTTAGAAGAAGATTTTAATATGTTATTAAAAAAATTAGGGATTACTGATGAAATAAAATTACAAAAAGTAAATCCTTTACCAAAATGGCAGGGAGATGATGACATTGATACTAAAAATTATCAAAATTATTATGATGAAGAAACTAAAAAAATAATAGATGATAATTTTAAAGAAGATATAGAGGAGTTTGGATATGAGTTCTAATAGATATTCAATGTTTGTAGGTAGGTTTCAACCATTTCATAATGGACATAAATGGTTGATAGAACAAAGATTAAAATTAGATAAAAAGATTTGTATAGCTGTTATGGATATACACGACTCTGAACCTGAAAAGAATCCATATAAAACTGAAGATGTTATTTTGAATATAAAAACTAAATTACAGAATGAAATATTAACTGGTTCTGTAAAAGTAATTTCAATTCCACCTATTGAATCTATAAATTATGGTAGAGATGTTGGGTATGATATAATAGAACATACACCACCATTAGATATAAAAGAAATATCTGCTACGAAAATAAGAGAAAAAAATGCTTGACTTATATAGTAAAAAAGTTGTATATTGTATAAATGAATTATAAAGTTTTTTTAATTTGGTTATTTTTAGTCATTGTGTGGAATTTTGGATTTCCAAATGTTCCACCAATATCAGATGTAATTGTTGCAGTTTTGTTAACATTTGTAAGTAATTATTTAAAAACAAAGGTAAGGTAAAAAATGATACTATTATCAAATCATCTATTAACATTAGATGAGTTTAAGAAAGTAAAAGATGTTGTAGTTAGAATAAATATGGCACATGTAAAAGACGCAAATGAATTGGATAAATTTGTAAATGTAAATCGTGATATATTTTTAGATTATCCAAAGGGTAGAACAAAACCACCTGTTCCAAGTTTATCTTTAACAGAAGCTATTGATAAGGTTAAAAAATATAAAAACATAAAGTATTTTGCAACTTCAAATATAGAAGAAGTGTCTGAAGTAAACTTGATATGTGAAATGTTACCAGATGGGGTTTCATTTGTCCCTAAAATAGAAACTTTAAGAGGTGTTTTAAATCTTAATAATTTGTTTGACACTGGTAAAATAAAACACATAATGTTAGACAGTGAAGATTTGTATACTGACATAGGAAATGATGTTGAATTATTTCTAAATTTAAAAGACAGAGTTAAAAAAACTTGTAAAAAATATAATGTAGAGTTACTTGAATTATATGGAGTAATTTTTAAGGGGAATAATAATGAATAAAAAATATAAATCTTGGCCTGTTGGTAAACTTCCAAAAGAATTTCAAAGGCCTGAATTAGATATGGTGAGAGAAGCTGGTTATGATTGGGATGATGCTTGGGATGTTGTTAGTATGTTTGAACAAAAAATGGCTGACTTCGCTGGTTGTAAATATGGTGTAGCAATAGATAATTGTACAGACGCTGTATTCTTGTCATTAAAATGGATGCAAAAGAAAGGATTAGATTTAGGTAAAGATATAACAATACCAAGACATTCTTATTGTTCCATACCAATGGCTGTAAAGTTAGCTGGTTATAAGTTAAAATTTGAAACTATTGAATGGAGTGGTTATTATCAATTAAAACCTTATCCAGTTTATGACGCTGCTGTTAGGTTTAGAAAAAATATGTTTGTCGGTGATACGGATAATGAATATAGTTATCAATGTATTTCATTTCAATTAAAGAAAAGATTACCTATTGGTAAAGGTGGAATGATATTAACAAATGATAAAGAAGCAGTTGAGTGGTTTAGATTAATGAGATATGAGGGTAGACATTTAGACATTTACTATCCAGATGATAAATTTGGTGAGTTGGGTTGGAATATGTATATGACACCCGAAGATGCAGCTAGAGGTATATTGTTAATGGACCAACTACCTGAAGAAAATGAAGACACTGGTAATTGGAAAACTTATAATGACTTATCAAAACAAGAGGTGTTCAATGATTAAGATAAATATGGGTTGTGGTTGGAGAGATTTTGGTAAGGATTGGATTCACATTGATGGTGGAGATTATCCACACTTAGACTCAAAAGATATATTTAATTTACCATACGAAGATAATTCAGTTGATTTAATATATGCTTCACATATTGTAGAATATTTTAATAGAGAAGAAGTTAAAGATGTATTAAATGAATGGATACGAGTATTAAAACCAAATGGAAAGTTAAGATTAGCGGTACCTGATTTTGAAGCTATGGTTGAATTGTATTATATAAAAAATAGAGGTGAACGACCATATTCTCTTGATAAGCTTTTAGGTCCATTATATGGACAGATGACTATGGGTAATGAAACAATTTATCATAAAACTACTTATGATTTTAATAATTTAAAATTTTTATTGGAAGGTTTAGGAATGAAAGATATTAAAAAATATGATTGGAAAGAAACAGAACATGCTGAGTTTGATGATCATTCACAGGCATATATTCCTCATATGGATAAAGAAAATGGAACATTAATAAGTTTAAATATGGAGTGTAAAAAATGAAAAAGAAAAAAGCGTTTATAACTGGAATAGCAGGACAAGATGGTAGTTATCTTGCTGAATATCTATTGGAGCAAGATTATGAAGTTCATGGTATTGTTAGAAGAAATTCTGTTCCTGAAAATCAAGAATGTAGAATAGACCATCTTCAACAATCTGGTCAAGTCCATAGTTACTATGGGGACTTATTGGATTTTAGTTCTATGCAACATCTTTTGCAAAAAATAAAACCAGATGAAATTTATAATATTGGAGCACAATCTCATGTTAGAATAAGTTTTGACATACCCATATTTACTGTTAATACAAATGCTATGGGAACTCTAAATCTATTAGAAGCTATGAGGTTAGCTTGTCCTAATGCTAAATTTTATCAAGCTTCTTCATCTGAGATGTTTGGTAATACAGTAGATGATGATGGTTTTCAAAGAGAAAATACTTGTATGAATCCTGTGTCACCATATGGTTGCTCTAAAGTTTTTGGATACAACATTGTAAGAAATTATAGAATATCATATGGATTATTTGCAGTAAATGGTATTCTATTCAATCACGAATCACCAAGAAGAGGTTCAAACTTTGTGACAAATAAAGTTGTAAAAGCTGCAGTTAAAATTAAATTAGGATTACAAGATAAATTGGAACTTGGTAATATGGACGCTTATCGAGATTGGGGTCATTCAAAAGATTATGTTAGAGCTATGCATATGATTATGAATCACGATGTTCCTGATGATTTTGTCGTTGCAACAGGTCATACACATTCGGTTAGAGAATTAGTTGAATATTCTTTTTCAAAATTAGGATTGAACTATAAAGATTATATTGTTCAAAATAAAAGGTTATTGAGACCAAATGAATTAGAATATCTAAAAGGTGACTGCACAAAAATAAAAGAAACTCTTGGTTGGGTACCAGAATATACATTTGAAACATTGATTGATGAAATGATTAATCATTGGATGGAGATATATGCTTAGCATAGTTCAAAATTTTATTTGTACTAAAAAAGAACGTCTTGAAGTAATAGAAAGAAATTCAGTTAAACTTGGTGAGGTGTTTAAAGATGTTCAATTTTATATTAATTATAATTCTGATGTAAATTTTGAAAATGTTAAAAAAAGTTATTCAAAAAGTATACCAAAATTAAATCTTTATAATGATTTAACAAAAGATTGGGCTCTTGTGACATTAGCTTTGATGAAAGAAGTTCAAACACCATATGTTATGTATATATGTGAAGATATGGAAGTTAATTGTTCAGAGGATGAAATGTGGAACGCATTGAATGAGTTTATGAATGATGATTATGATTTGTGTTTCTTATCAAAAATAGGAAAATATTTAGATGAACAATTTATAAATGGATATACACCTTACAATGATATTCCATCTCCAGGATATAAACCACTTGAACATGGATATTTTTATTTAGGTAAACATGCACCACATAAAAGAGTTCCTGTTGATGCTATATTTAAAACTAAGTGGTTAATCGAAAGATTAGAGGAATTTTTAGAACATGGTGAAAAATGTACTCACGACATCCCATTTAGAAAAAGACATTTACCTAATTTTTGGGAGGGATATTATGATTTTCATAATGGTATGAGAAGATTTGGTGATATGAAATGTCATATACCAAAACAAGTAATTTTTAAAGAATTTAATAATATAAAAGATAAGGATTAATAATATGAAACTGTTTAAGTATAGAGATTATGACCACTATTTAGAGGGTCAAAGAGTAAAACAAAATTTTCAAGATTTATGGGCAAAACCTGATATAATAAATCAATTAGCACAATATGTAAAAGAAAATGTTCCAAATCCAAAAGCTGGATTATGTCATGGAGTCAGAAGAGGTGAAGAACTAGAACACTTTTTAAATTCATTCGAGGATTTAGGATTGAATGGTATGAAAATGGTAGGAACTGATATTTGTGATTTTTCAATTGAAGATGATAATGGACTTCCTGTTCATCCCGATGTTATATGGCCTTGGGATTTTCATAAAATAAAAGATGAATGGGTAGATAATTTTGATTTTATTTATACCAATTCCTTAGATCATACGATAAATCCTGAAGAACTTTTAGATCAATGGATGAAATGTCTTAAAAAGGATGGTATATGTATAATAGAATGGCAAGATGAAAATTCAGGTGGAACTGGTGTTAATGCTGGAGAAGGAGATGCTGATTGTTTTGGAGCTACAGTTAATGAATTAAAAGAATTTATAGAAACAAAATACAAAGTTGTTGAATGGTTAGAACTAAAAACAGAATACAAAACATATAGTAAAAATGGAAACCAAAGACCCGATGATAACATGCAACATGATCATTTCATTGTTAAACATAAATGAAAAATTTTATTTTAAATAATAATGAAATTGAAAATATATTCAGAAGTCAACAACTGAATTACGATTCACCTTATTCTCTTGATGAAATAATTTTAAGAACGAAAGAACTTAATTCTATCATAACTGAAATAGATAATTCAGAATCTATAGCTGTTATAGGTAATTCTGGAAAATTACTTGAACAAAATTATGGTGAGCTTATAGACAAACATGATTATGTGATACGATGTAATTTAGCAGTTACAAAAGGATTTGAAAAACATGTTGGAAGTAAAACTGATTTCAGAATGATAGCAGGTAAATCTTTTTGGAGAGATTTATCAGAGAATTTTTCATCATATGATAATAATTTTCTAACTGATTTACAAGAAGAGCATTTTTTAATTAAAGCTAAACCTATGTATCCAGCTATACAAGGTATTATAAAGAATTTCAATACAAAGTCATATGTTCATTTTCTAAATCAAAGTTTGATTGATGGGATAGAGAAAAAAACTAATTTAAAAGATATATCAACAGGATTCTGTGCTACGAGTTTAGCTATTATGTTATCTAATAATGTTTCATTATTTGGATTTGGTTTTTTTGAAGAGGATTGGAAATCACAACATTATTTTGAAGAAATAAAACCATATGATAGGGGACATTCCTTTTCAGATGAAAAAACATATATAACCTTTTTATCAACACAAAATATTGTAAGGATTTATTAAAGATGAACAATAGAAAATTCTGTGTTTTATTTTCAACAAAAAATCATTATTCAATGTTTGAAGATTATTTGTATAAGTATTCAAAAGCTGATTGGAATGATGTTCTTGTTCTTAATGTGGATATTGATTCTGATGAGGAAGAAATTAAAAATGGTAAAGAAGTATGTAAAAAATTAGGGATTCATTATGTAAATAAAGATAATGAAGTTTATGAATCAAATCAAAATTCTGTTGAAGCAGCTGATAAGTATTTAACTGAAAACAAAATTGATGTTGATTGGATATTGTTTTTTCAACACGATGTAGTTCCAATGCAAAAAGATTTTTGGAGAAGATTGGATACATTATTAGAGAAATATGATTTATCAAATAAAAATGTATCAATGTTTGGAGCTAACAGTCATCAAAATTATAGAAGTTGTGAAACTAATAACTTATCAATAACAGTTAGAGAGTCATTAACAGGTCGTGGTAATTTGGAGAAAAATATACTTAAACCACCACATAGTGGATGGTATAAAAATTTACCAGAATCATATTATCGAGAAGAATATTTAGTGGTTGAATCACCGAATTGGCAGTGTGTGGGATTCAATAGAAAACTATTCAGAGAACATATTACAATTGATACTATTTTCAGACAAGATTTATGGCCAGATGATATAGCTCATCAATTTATGTTAAAGGGTTTTATAAATATAGCATTTACTAATTTGATTGTATGTCATGATCATTCATTGAAAAAAGATGTAAAAATTAAAGTTGATAATAACTTTTTGAGAAACAAAAAATCTCACGATAGATTTATAGAAAAATATGGTTGGGATTGGGGGAAAAGAAATTTATTATTGAGAGATCAATTTAAATCTGCAACTCAATCTTGGTGGGATGATAAAAAAACATTATATGAAAATTCAACACAAATAAAATTATTTGATATGGATATTAATGATGGTCCAAAAAAGATAGAAGATTTTGAATAAAAAAGTTATATACACAGCTATATTTGGTGGTTATGATAATTTAACTGAACCATCATTCATTCCAGAGGGTTGGGATTTCGTATGTTTTACAGATTCAGATATAAAATCTGATGTATGGGATGTAAGAAAAGTTAAACCATTGTATGAAGATTCAACAAGAAATGCAAGAAAGCATAAAGTATTACCACATAGATTTTTACCAGAATATGATATAAGTGTTTGGGTGGATGGAAATATTTTAATTAGAAATAATTTGAATGAATTAGTTGATAACTATTTACAAGATTGTAATGTTGCGATGATGAATCATAATAAAAATGTATTAGACCCAAGAGATTGTATTTATGAGGAAGCACAAACCATACTTTATTTTGGACAAAAAAATAATAATTACAAAGACAATCCTAATTTAATTATTAGTCAAATAGAAAAATATAAAAATGAAAATTATCCCCCAAAAAATGGATTGGCAGTTACTATGGAGGTGTTACGAAAACATAATGAAAAAGATGTAATTGATACTATGAATCTTTGGTGGGATGAAATAAAGTATGGTAGTAAAAGAGACCAATTAAGTTTTAACTATTGTGCTTGGAAAACTAATTTAAATTTTAAATGGATGGATGGTGACTCAAGAGATAATAAATATTTTTTAAATATGGGTAAACATAAGAAAAAAACAAAAGTTTCAACACAAGCATTTGAACCAATAAGTCTTAATTATTTTTTAAAAATGGAACTTCAAAAAGGTGGTGGTGGTAAAGAGATGGTTACTAACAATCATACTTTAAACACTGTAGAAGATGTTGTGAATTACTACTCTAATGTAAGTAATTTAGAAGAACAGAAATCTAAGTTGAATCCAAGTAATTGGCAATACTTTAATTGTATGACTGCTGGTTTTAAAAAGGATGTTGGAGACCATCACGAGTTGGGTTGGGATAATATGACAGAAGAATATTATTCTAATTTAAAAGATATGTCTGATAAAGAAATAGAAAACTTTTTAAAAGAAAATCCAGTTGAATTTGATAATGGTTTTATCAGACATAGTTATCATAGAGCTTGTGCTATGATTGGTAGATTAATCAATGGTGGTAAATATATTCCATTTTATATGAAAAAAGAACAGATTTATAATGAACCAAGAAAAAAAGATGGTATTCAGAGAAGATTTCCCTTGTTTAATCGCATAAAATGTCTTAAATTAGTAGATGAGTTAAAAATACCAAGAGGTGAATTTACTATATGTCAAAGTGGTATTTTAGCTTTAATGGGTATAAGAGAAAATGATGACTTAGATATAATAATATCATCAGAAGCTAGGAAGCAATTATTTAATGATAATCAACAATTTATGAGATTTAATGGAGTAGAAATATTTGAAACAAATAAGTCTAAATTTATGTATTTTGATGCACAAGGTGATGATGATTTAATTGATAACTATTCTTTTCAAGTTGATGGGTATAATTTTTTAGAGCCAAGATTTTATTTTAGTAGAAAAAACAAAAAAACAGAAAAAGATTTTAAAGATTGGGATGGAATAAAAAGATTTTTTGAAAAAGAAAGTCATAAAGGTTATCCATTTAATAAGTTGACAGATGAACAATTAGGAAAACAATTTGTATGAAAAATATAATATTTATGTTAGATATAGATTTAAAAGGAGAAGGCGGGAAGAGGTACTCATCTGAAAGAAGAAAATCTTATGAATACTCAATCGACAGTTGGAGACAATGGTCAAATAAAAATAATTGTGAAATGTTTGTTCTTAATGATTTAATGTATGATAACAGTGAGATGGGTATATGTTGGCAAAGATATTATTTATTTGACATATTGGAGGTTAATAATATTGATTATGATCAAATTTTAATGGTTGATGCTGACACAATAGTTCATCCAGATTGTCCAAACTTTTTTGAAGAAACAAATCACGAATATTCTGCTGTAAAGACTGAGGGTTGTCATGAATGGGTTTTCAGAAGTGTTTGGAATTATAAAGCTCATATTTTTAAAGACATAGAAATGTTAAAACCATGGGAATATATTAACGCTGGATTTCAAATTGTAAATTCAAAACATAAAGAATTTTTTAAATCAGTTACAGATTTTTATTGGGAAAACAAAGAGAATATTCTTCATGCTCAAAAAGAATTTAGCGTTGGAACCGACCAAACTTGTGTAAACTATTTACTTAAAAAGCATAACATAGATATAAATGTTTTACCACAATGCTATAATCTACAAGATTTATTTAAAAAGAATTTATTATTTACTCCAGGATACAGTTGGTGGAGAGACAGTTTAATTTACTTATTTCATTCAGGTTATGTGTATCATTTTAATGCAATACCACCTGATATATCTGAAAAAAGAGACTCACATTATTGGATGGATAGAGTTTATAAAGAATTATATAAAGGTATACAAAAATGAACATAGCATTTTTTAGTGAATCAGGTTTTGATGGTAAGATACCAAGAGATTTTGATAATATGAGAACAGAGTATGCTTGGTATGTTGGACTTGATGCTACACATCACAACATTGAGTCAATACAAAGTTTAGATAATGATATGTATGATTTAGGGATTGTAATAATACCTAAAACAAAAATAGATTATCTAATGGTATATCCTTTAATTGAACAAATGAAAAGAGTTTGTAAAAAAATAGGAACTATGCAAGAAGGTCCTCATTGGTATTTTCAAGACTATCCATTACATCAACAGATATGGTTCTACAACATATTAATGGAGATGGATGTAATATTTGCACACAATCAAATTGATGTAGAGTATTATAAAGGGTTGACAGAAAAAGAAAATGTATTCCAAAACAAATCACTAATGATTGAAGATAAGATAGAGCCACATATTATTAATACGGATGCACGAGACGGCGTGATAATAGGTGGTAATATGGTTAGATGGTATGGTGGATTTGATTCTTATATGGTTGCTCAAGAATTTGATGAAGACATATTTGCACCAAGTATGGGTAGAAAGATAGAAAATGAAGAGCAAATGGAAAATTTAACTCATTTACCATATATGAATTGGAATGATTGGATAAATAATTTATCAAGATTTAAGTATGGAGTTCATCTTATGACTACTCACGCAGCTGGTACATTCGCATTGAATTGTGCTTATCACGGAATACCTTGTATTGGATATGAGGGATTAGATACACAAGAGTTATGTTTTCCACATTTAAGTGTTGATATGGGAGATGTAAAAAAAGCTAAACAATTAGCTGTCAGATTAAAAACAGACAAATCATTTTATGATGACTGTAGTAAAATAGCAAAAACAAGATATAATGAGTGTTTTGGTGAAAAAGAATATACTTATACTATGAAAAAACTTATTAAAGAGGTTATCATAAATGAATCTTAATCAAATAGATTTTAACAAATTCAAACTTATTAGAGATAAATATAATCGTATCGATGAAAAAGGTATAAATCATGGGAGAAGTATTTATTTTGATGAACAAAATAGTTTATATTATAAAATTTTTCACAAAGATTATATAAGAAGAACTAATTTTGAAATGGCTATTAAGAAAAATTTCTTTGATGGTATGATACCAGCTTTAGTGTCATTGATTACAGATGATGGTATGATTGTTGGGTATGTTTCAAAGGCTGGTAAAGTATTATCCGATAATGAATTTGATGAACATTTAGTTCCTGATAATTTGAAAGTTAAAATGATACAAAGAATAAAAGAAACTGGATTATTTTTTTATGATTTAGTACCATCTAACATAATTAGATTAGATGATGGGCAATTAAGTTTAATAGATTTAGAAAGTGTTTATGAGATAAAAGATTTTTATGAAATGAGAAACCACAATGCAAAAGCAAAACCTCAATTTTTACATGATGTGGTTTATCACGAATGGAGAAAACAAATGAAACCAATTAGTTTTATACAACCAAGTAGAAACAATTTAAAGTATTTAAAATGGAGTTACAATTCTATCAGAAAGAATCTTGGATACATACACGAGATATGTTGGGCTGATGATTTTTCAGATGATGGAACTTGGGAATGGATGCAAGAGATAGCTGATAAAGACCCAAATGTTAAGATTCACAGAAACGAAGGCCCTACAAGATTGGGACATACAATTCTATACGATACATTGATTAATGATTATGCTACAAATGACATTGTTATGATATATCACGCTGATATGTATGCTCTACCAGGACTTGATGTGGAAATAAATAAACATATCAAGAAAGGTGTTGTGGTTAGTGGAACAAGAATAGAACCACCACTACATCCAGATGGTCCTGAAAAGATATTAGCTGATTATGGTATCGAACCTGAAGAGTTTGATGAACAAAAGTTATTAAGAGATTTGGATAAGTTCAAGGACAAAGATAAAACTACAGAAGGAATATTTGCGCCGTGGGCTATAATGAAAGAAGACTTCCAATCCATTGGAGGACACGATGAATTATATGCTCCACAATCAAAAGAGGATTCGGATATATTTAATAGATTCTTATTGGCTGGATACAAGTTTGTTCAGACTTGGGAAGGTTTTGTATATCATATGACTTGTAGAGGTTCGAGATTTGCCGATGGTGCTAAAAGAAATCCTGATGGACAAGTGTTTATGAAAGGTAGAGAAACAGATGAGTGGTTAAAACAGAATCACAAATCCACTCGTAACTTTATTCGTAAGTGGGGACACTTTGTTAAACACGATGCTTTGTTGAAACCTATCGTACCACCTAAGTATAATGTTGGATTTGTAATTACAGGTTGTAACGAGGATATTTTATATGAGTTAGAACCCTGGTGTTCAAACATATATGTAGATAGTCCGTTAGTGAATGAATACATTGAAAAGGAACAATCAGAAACAGACTTTGATTTAAGAGATAGAGTTCAAGGTTTATTTGACACGGGTGGTAATGATGTAACTCTTGAATTTGATGCTGGAGATTTCAATCAAGAAAGTTTTAATATCATAACAAGTTTATCAGAAATACTTTTAAGTGACAAGGAACTTCAAGAGGGTAGTTTTGGTGAATTTGAACTAGGAATATTTAAAATAACAATAAATAATTTACAAACATATGAAAAGGAGTTAATTAAATGCGAGCGTTAGTAACAGGTGGTGCAGGATTTGTAGGAACAAACTTAATTAAAAGATTATTGAAAGATGGGTATGAGGAGGTAGTTTCATTTGATAATTACTCTACAGGTTTTAGAGAAAATCAATTAGCAGATTGTACATATATTACACTTGATATTACAGAAAGTTTTACAAATTGGGTTGAGAAGTTTGATGTGATATTCCATTTAGCTGCTCTTGCAAGAATACAACCATCTATTAAAAATCCAGTCAAGTGTTTAGAAAATAATTTTAATGGAACTTTAAATGTATTAGAATATGCTCGAAAGAATAATACACCTGTAATATACGCAGGTTCAAGTTCAAAACACCATAATTTATATGGCAGTCCTTATGCTTGGTCTAAGTATAGTGGAGAGGAACTTTGTAAATTGTATAGTGAAGTTTATGATTTAAATACAACCATCTGTAGATTTTATAATGTATATGGTGATTATCACATAAGAACTGGTGATTACGCTACAGTTGTGGGAATATTTGAAGAACAATTTATGAATAAAAAAGACCTAACAATTACATCAGATGGTGAACAAAGAAGAGATTTCACACATGCTGAAGATATAGTTGATGGGTTAGTTAAATGTGTTGGTAAAGATTTTAAAGCTGAAGAATTTGAATTAGGTAGTGGGGTAAATTATTCAATAAATGAGATAGCTGATATGTTTGGTAAGGATTATCCTAAAAAGTATATTCCAGCTAGGGATGGAGAATACGATAAAACTTTATGTACAGATAAGAAGGCTCACGAATTACTTGATTGGAAACCAACTAGAAATATTGAGGACTATGTAAAACAATGGTTAAAGGAGAATAAATGAAAATAGGTATCATAGGACAAGGTTTTGTAGGAACTGCTGTAAAAGAAGGATTAAAACAATTCTACGAAATAGATACATTTGATTTAGATAAGACTAAAAGAGATGTTGATTACATTGAAGATATAATTGATAGAAATAATATTATATTTGTTTGTTTACCAACACCAATGAATCAAGATGGTAGTTGTAATACAGATATAGTTGAGGGTGTTATTGGTGAATTAGATAATTTAGCATTAACAAGACAATGTTCAAATAGAGTAGTGATTATTAAATCAACTATACCACCAGGAACCACAGAAAGATTAAATAAAGAATGTAAACATATTCAAGTTGTATTCAATCCTGAATTTTTAACAGAAGCTAATTTCATAGAAGACTTTAAAAATCAAGATAGAATCATAATAGGTGGTCCAAGGCCAGCATCAACAAAAGTCAGACAATTGTTTTATAAAGCATTTCCAAAAGCTCATATAATTAAAACACATTCAACAATAGCTGAAATGGTAAAATACACTACAAATACATTCTTAGCAACAAAAGTATCATTTGCTAATGAAATGAAAATGATATGTGATAAGTTAAAAATAGATTATGATAAAGTTACAGAATACGCAACATTAGATGATAGATTAGGTAAGTCACATTGGTCTGTTCCAGGACCTGATGGAAAATTAGGTTTTGGTGGTAGTTGTTTCCCTAAAGATGTAAATGCGCTGATACACTTAGCAGGTGAATTGGAATTATGTACAGAAGTTTTAATGGGTGCTTGGAATACTAATTTAAGGGTTAGGCCGGAAGAAGATTGGAAAGAGTTAAAGGGAAGGGCTGTTGTTGATGAATGAATTAAAAATGGATGAAATATTAATGTGGTGGAGTTTAAAATCAACATCACCACATGAAACAAAAGAATACAAAAAATTTTATCAAGATAAATTAGATAAAGTTATGAAATTGGTAGAAAAATTAAATAAAGAAAAAGCTTGACTTATATAGTAAAAGTTTCGTATATTGGAGGTATAGGTAATGTCTAAAATAGATTATTTAAATTATGATGATGTCAGAGAAGATAGAA
>VMHT01017607.1_pt1 | contig 20706 bp, 15 predicted proteins | sample 4693611 | NCBI WGS metagenome assembly VMHT01 (sample SAMN12280063, study PRJNA550983) | marine metagenome | isolation source: seawater sampled from same location over 5 years 0.02-0.2 micron viral filtrate | place: USA: collected off the coast of southern California halfway between the port... ...
CAGCTCATTCATCATATGGTAAGACTCGGCCGCCTCAATCAAAGGGCCTGGAAAAACCACGCCATCCAACGGATGATTCCAGCGCAGCAAACATTCGGCGCCGGTGATGGTTAACGTGTTTAAATCTACCTTAGGCTGAAAGTACAACTCGAGTTCGTCCCGAGCCATCGCCCGGCGTAAATCAGCCTTAAGTGCCAGGCGTCGTCCAGTAGAAGATTGCGCCCCCGGCTCTGACATATAAAAATTTTCGTAGCGGTTTTCTTTCGCTTGTTTAAGCGCAGCTTCGGCGCACGAAATAAAGGTTGTGAGCTGGAAACCGGTTCGCGTCCCGGCCACCGCACCGGCATTAAAGTCGGCAATGAAAGCATGATTCTGGTGGTGCATGGGCGCTTTGAAATGTTCAGTAAGACGCTCTACCCGCTTAAGCATAAGGATTTTGTCAGCTTTACCGGTGAACATGATACCAAATACGTCCCCGCTCACTCTGCCGAAACAAATGGTATCGTCAAAAAAGCTGATTATACGGTTGGCAATCTGCAGCAAAAAGCGGTCGCCTACATCAATACCCAGACTGGTCGTGACATCAGAAAAGCGCACCACATCAATAAGCATGATAGTGAAATTCTCATGGCACTGTGCAAATTTATCTACCTGGTTAATAAATGCATAGCGATTGGGAATCGTTAACAAGGTTTGATGCAATTTCGGCATTACTTCAATGGTTCCCGGTATGAAATATAGACAAACGTCTAATTTATTATGGGTATCATCAAACCACGCCCGCGCAACATGAGCAACAGCTTGGTTGTATCTTAACCCATACCTAATTATCGTTCGACCAGGTATTCCCCCCTAACTTCCCGAAACATCAGTCTTTTTTAGTAGCCTGAAATAGCTTTTATACAAATTATCGAGTCTGATGAATCAACTCTTCCGCCTTTTCAAAGTTGAGATGAAATAGCCATATTTTACGCTGAGTTACATGCTGAAATTTTCTATTTCTTTTCTGCTACATAGAAAAAACATGATGTCAACTTTGAGCCAATTCATTATATCTATTAGTATATATAAGTTAGATTCAGCACCGGCAAGGGATATAAGCATATTACGCCATCGGAGTGGCTCTTGAATGGCGGATTTTGCGTGCCTGCAATTTACTCACCATTAAATCATTAGCGCTGAACTAGATATTCACGGTGAAAATTTTATTTGGAGCAAAACTATGACGATACCGCGTCTGCAGAATTTTATTAATGGCCAGCCGCTGGCGAATGAGTCCGGCGAAACCATCGAGGTCAAAAATCCTGCCACTGGTGAGGTGATTTACGAAATCGAAGTTGCCGACGAGAAAGTAAAAAGCGCGGCTATCGACAGTGCTAAGGCTGGATTCAGACAATGGTCAGCCATGACCGCGATGGAACGTTCGCGCATTTTGTTAAAAGCGGTGGCGTTACTACGTGAAAAAAATGACGAACTGGCCGGTTACGAAGTATTGGATACCGGAAAGCCCATGCAGGAAGCCAACTGCGTGGATGTGGTAACCGGTGCAGATGCCATCGAGTTTTTCGCTAATCTGGCGCCTACCCAGGTAGGACAACAGCAGGATCTGGGCGGGGATTTTTATTACACCCGTAAAGAGCCACTTGGTATTTGCGCCGGCATCGGTGCCTGGAACTATCCTATTCAAATTGCCTGCTGGAAATCAGCACCTGCCCTGGCCGCTGGCAATGCCATGATTTTCAAGCCATCAGAAGAAACCCCCCGCGGCGCGGTAGAACTTGCCAAAGTCTTTTTAGAAGCCGGGGTTCCTGCCGGTGTGTTTAATGTAGTACTGGGTGCTGGCGATGTGGGCCAGTGGCTAACCCACCACGAGCTGATTGAAAAAGTGTCTTTTACCGGCGAAGTCGGTACCGGCCGCAAGGTAATGGAGTCTGCCGCATCCACATTAAAAGATGTGACCATGGAGCTGGGCGGCAAATCGCCGTTAATCGTTTTTGAAGACGCCGATATTTCTCAGTCTGTTTCGGCAGCCATGCTGGGTAACTTCTATACTCAGGGTGAGGTGTGCACCAACTGTACACGGGTATTTGTGCATGAAAGTGTTTACGAACAGTTCATCAACGAACTGGTTGAGCGCACCAAAAATAATATCAAAGCCGGCGATCCTCAGGACCTGGAAGTGAACTTTGGTGCCATGATTTCGCAAAAACATCAGCAGCTGGTGATGGACTATATTGCCAAGGGTAAAGAAGAAGGCGCCACAGTTTTGACCGGTGGTAATACATTCTCGCCTGCCGGAGCTGAAGGTGGGTATTTTGTTGAGCCTACTATTTTCACCGATTGCACCGACGATATGACGATTGTGAAAGAAGAAATATTTGGTCCGGTGATGAGTGTACTAACCTTTAAGGACGAGGACGAGGTAATACGCCGTGCAAATGATACGCCGCTGGGTCTGGCGGCTGGCCTGATGACCCAGAACGTTACCCGCGCACATCGCGTTATTCATCAGCTTGAAGCAGGTATTTGCTGGATTAATACCTGGGGTGCATCACCAGCAGAAATGCCGGTGGGTGGCTACAAACTGTCTGGAATTGGTCGTGAAAACGGCATTGAGGCGCTAAACCAGTACACCCAGACCAAGTCGGTTTACATGGGTATGGTTGAGCTGGAAAGCCCCTTTTAAGGAGACTCGATGGAAAAGTTTGATTATATCGTAGTCGGAGCCGGCTCAGCCGGCTGCGTGCTGGCAAACCGACTTACTGCTGATGCGTCCAATAAGGTTTTGCTTATTGAAACCGGTGGCAGTGATAAAAGTATTTTTATTCAGATGCCCACGGCGCTATCTATTCCGATGAATTCGGACAAATATGCCTGGCAGTTTCATACCGAAGAAGAGCCTTATCTGGACAACCGAGTGATGCATTGCCCACGCGGCAAAGTCCTGGGAGGCTCATCTTCAATTAACGGTATGGTGTATGTCCGTGGCCATGCCCGCGACTTTGACGAGTGGGAAGAGTACGGCGCCAAAAACTGGAATTACCAGCAATGCCTGCCGTATTTTAAGCGGGCTGAGCAGTGGTACCTGGGCGGAGACGAATACCGTGGAAACGATGGCCCATTAGGGGTTAATAACGGTAACGAAATGCAGAATCCGCTGTATCGCGCCTTTATTGAGGCCGGTAAACAGGCAGGTTATGCAGAAACGTTCGACTATAACGGCGCCCAGCAGGAAGGCTTTGGCCCCATGCATATGACCGTAAAAGATGGTCAGCGCTGTTCTGCGGCGCGAGCCTATCTGGACCCGGTGAAAGATCGTGATAACCTCACCATTGTTACCCATGCCACCGTACAAAACGTTTTGCTGGAAGGTAAAAAAGCGGTAGGCGTGAAGTATGAACACAAAGACTCCATGCACGAAGCCAGAGCAGAAACCTCGGTGATCCTGAGTGCCGGGTCTATTGGTTCTCCGCATTTGTTGCAGTTATCAGGTATTGGTAACCGCGAACATCTGGAAAAAGCCGGCATTGAGTGCCTTCACCATTTGCCCGGGGTGGGAGAGAATTTGCAGGACCATCTGGAATTTTATTTCCAGTTTCGTTGTAAACAGCCCATCACACTCAACCGTGAACTGGATTTGATTTCCAAAGGGATGATAGGTGCCCGCTGGATGCTGTTTAAGAGCGGTCTTGGTGCCACCAACCACTTTGAGTCCTGTGGCTTCATTCGCTCCAAAGCCGGGGTCAAATGGCCTGACCTCCAGTACCACTTTTTGCCTGCGGCCATCCGCTATGACGGCAAAAGTGCCTTTGAAGGCGACGGTTTTCAGGTGCACATTGGACACAATAAACCGCGCAGTCGTGGCTTTGTTCGGGTTAAAACCAATAAACCTGGCGATGCGCCGGCGATTCAGTTCAATTACCTCCAGCATCAGGACGATATTGAAGGTTTTCGGGCCTGTGTACGTCTGACCCGTGAAATTATTAATCAGCAGGCCTTTGATGAATATCGAGGCAGCGAAATTCAGCCAGGTGAATCGGTGGAAACCGATGAGCAGATTGATGCCTTTGTTCGTCAGGCAGTTGAAAGTGCATATCACCCATCGTGTACCTGCAAAATGGGTGAAGACGATATGGCCGTAGTGGACTCCACCACCCGGGTGCATGGTATTGAAAACCTGCACGTGGTTGACTCCTCGGTCTTCCCCACCATTCCAAACGGAAATCTGAACGGTCCTACCATCATGGTAGCCGAAAAAGCAGCCGACCATATTCTGGGCAATACGCTGCTACCTACCGAAAATGTGCCAGTGGTTGAAGAATCTGACTGGCAAACCAAACAGCGCAGTAACTCGCTGACAGCAGGAAGCTAACAATTGGCGGGCAAATTTGTCCGCCGCATCTGCTCAGGACGGGCAATAAGATGCAACTATTTTAATAATAAAGGAGATATACAATGCTGATGTGGCTTAGTGCCGGCATCGTGCTGACCCTTGCCGCAATATTTTTTATTGTGGTGAAATGGGGGAACATGCGCATCATAGGTGTCACGCCGGTAAAAACCCTAACATTTATCGCCATCCTGTTTACTTCGGGCCTTGATGTTGGCCTTATCATGTTTCCACCGACTGAGTTTGGTGGCTACGCAGACACCGGGGCAAATCCCGAGTATAGCTTTACTAACCCGCTGGCCATTGAGTTTGGCTACTGGGGATTCTTTATCTGGTCTTTTTACTTTCTGACCTGTTTCTATTTTTGTGTAATTGAACCCAAAGTAAAATTTTTCGAAATCAGCTGGGTTAAGTTCATCCACAATGTAGTGATCGTTGGCACCTGTGCCTTTACCGCCTTTTTATTGCTGTCTAACCTGCCGTGGTACCTCCCGGCTTTAGGTGATGGTGAAAGCATTGTACCGGCATTCTATCTTATCGTTTTTGCCGCCATTGCTTTTTCGGTCTATAGCAGTACGGACATTAAGTACGTCCGCATTTTAAGTATTACCACCACCTGGATGTTTATTGCACTGATTGTGTTTATGTGGGGCAGCGCTTTTGTATGGGGCGGTAGTGACATGGCGCAATATTTTGAAGCCACAACAATGCTGGGCGGCTACTTCGCCAATTTCCAACACTTCTTATTTCCCATCAATGACTATCATGCCTTTTATCTGTTCTGGTGGTTTGCCTGGTCAATTATGATTGGGCAGTTTACTTCCCGCTTTGTGGGCGGTATGAAAACCTACCAAGTGCTGTTAGCAATGCTGGTGTTTCCGTCTATACCCATCGCCCTATGGTTTGGTGTGCTTTACCACTATCACGACGCCGGCCTGGATACCAGCGGTATAAGAAACCTCGCGATGGTGTTTGTTGGGGTGGTATTTGTTATCAACTCCCTCGACTCTCTTATTCGTTTGTACACCGACAACCTGAATATGTCTGCTCAGCGCCTGGGCAAAGCCAAATACTTTGTCTTTAACTTTGTCGCGCTGTGTGCGCTTACGCTGCTATTCAAAATCGACTTTCTGCAAATTCAATGGGTAGGTGCGCTGGTTATTGGCCTGTTCTACTGCTGTTTGAGCTATATTTTATATAGCAAGCTTGGTCGGGTACGCAATATCGATAGCTCACCAAAAGAAAACGAGCTTGATTTTAAAAAGATTGATACAGCCCATTAAGGAGTGGTGATGAAATTATTCACAAAAACACTTATCGCTGGCAGTGTGCTGGCGTTAAGCCAGAATGCTTCGGCCAACTGGTCTTCAACCGTAACGCTGGCCTCAGATTATATGTTTAACGGGGTAAGCCAGACTCAAAACGATCCGGCTTTGCAGGCAAGCCTGGATTATGCTGCAGACCAGGGCTGGTACGCCGGTGCCTGGACGTCAAATGTGGATTATGGTGAAAGTGCCGATCAGGAGCTGGACTTTTATGCCGGCCACTGGCTGCAGCTGGATGACAACTGGAGTATGGATTACGGCATTGCCTATTATACCTACATGGGCTCCTCGGCCTCCAGTGACCTGAATTACCCAGAAATCTGGACCAAGCTGGCTTACAACTCAGACTACGGCACCACCGAGCTTAATGGCTGGTATTCGTGGGATTACTTTGGTCTGGGCGGTGGTCATGTGATTGGCATGATTGCCCATACTTTTCCGATTGCCGAAAACCACGGCATTCGGGTCAGTGTAGATACCTCTAATTCTCTGGATGATGACAGCTGGGTATGGGACGGCGATGATGGCACTTCTTACGTGCATTACCGGGTGGCTTATCAGACCAGCTGGAACAAATTCAATTTTGAAATTGCCGCAGAAGATACCACTCTGGATATCGATACCGCCGATAAGCGCATCGTAGCCAGCGTCAGTCGCACCTTTAGTTTTTAAAGCGTAACGAAGCACCAGATTAACCGGTAAGGCAGGTGCTGCCTTACCGGTTTTTTTGTATGAAGCCGGTAAATTGCTTGATAACCCGATAATTTATCCCAATACCTTTTAAGCCCGTATAAATTGCCAACAGGAGACATTGTTATGAGCCGCCATTTTGATACTGCCGAAGGTTTGTGTGAAAGCCGGGATCCGGCTACCCGTGGTTTTGTATTTAATCAGACCATGCTGCGGATCGCAGATCCGAAACGGTCGCTGGACTTTTACACCCGGGTCATGGGGATGACACTGTTAAAGCGGCTTGATTTTGAGCAGATGGAATTCAGTCTGTATTTCTTAACCGCGGGCGATGACTTTTCTGATATCAGCGAAGACGACGCCACCCGTACCCAGCAGACATTCGGGCGTCCGGCCATGCTGGAGCTGACCCACAACTGGAGTGATACGGCTGAAAACACCCATTATCACAATGGCAACAGTGAGCCGAAAGGCTTTGGCCATATTGGTTTTCATGTGCCCGATTTAGAGCTGGCCTGTACTCGCTTTGAAGAGCTGGGCGTCCCCTTTCAAAAGCGTCCTGACGACGGCTCTATGAAAGGTATCGCCTTTATCAAAGACCCGGATGATTACTGGATTGAGATATTTGATGCTAAACGGGTGAACGAGGTATGTAAGCCTCATCTGAAAGATTAATCCAGATTTAGCGCTTAGTATTTGCACACCGGCCCTGCTTCCGGTGTGCTTTTGCAATGTTTTTAATCCCCCGGCTATTGAGAGCTGCAACTTAAGTGCGGATGACAGGTGGTCAGTGGTATAATCACGCGCCTATATCCGAAGCCAGGATTTGTCATCTGTTCATGATGGTTGCACAATTACCTCGTTTCCTACGTTTCGCCGAGTAATCAACACCCAAGGGCTTAAACATGAAGCTGGATGATGTCAAAAAACTTCATCAAAAAAAATACCGTTCCGAGCTGGGCCATTATCTGGTAGAAGGCGAACACCTGATTTTAGAGCTGCACAAAGCTCGCAAGCGTACAGGCGACAATACGCCAATCACCTTGTATGTCACTGATGATTATGAGCAATGGGCGCACGATTTACATGCCGGCTTCAGGGTAGTGCCCGTCACCAGTAAAAAAATGGCGCAGATAAGTGATACCCGTTCGCCCCAAGGACTGGTGGCCTGTGTGCCGTTACCAGAAACCCTACCGGCTAACGCTTCTGCATCACAACGTTGTATCTACCTGCACGAAATTCAGGATCCGGGCAACCTTGGTACTATATTGCGGAGTCTGGCCTGGTTTGGGCAGTTTCGGTTATTGTTGAGCCCCAATAGTGTGGATCCGTTTAACCCCAAGGTGGTCCGTGCCAGTATGGGCGCCATTTTTCATGTGCCCATGGAACAAAATATTGCCCTGCCCGATTTAGCAGCCCGTTATTCGCGTTTTGCTTATCTTGATATGCAGGGTGAGTCGATTCACAGTGCCGGTTTTGCAGACTTTGACTGTTATTTGTTTGGTAATGAAGCCCGAGGCGTACCCCATGAGGCATTAGAGTCCTTTGCGGCCTCGGCCTTTACCATTGCCGGCAATGGCACCATCGACTCGCTGAATGTAGCCAGCGCCCTGACTATCTGCGCGTATCAGCTGTCGCTGAGTTCGTAATTTATTTTATTGTATGACACCCATCAGCATGTCGTATTTTTACAAAGGAAGGCTATTGTGGCTTTACACTGGTTCCCGGGGCATATGCATAAAGCCCTTAAAGAAATTAAAGAATCCCTGAGTCAGGTTGATGTGCTTATTGAGGTGCTGGATGCCCGCATTCCCTACTCAAGCGAGAACCCTGAAATTGCCAGAATCCGGGGCGATAAACCCTGTATCAAAATTTTAAACAAGTTCGATCTGGCCGACCCGGACATGACCGCTCGCTGGCAGACCTATCTTGAGTCAGAGCGCGGGGTGAAAACCATTACCACCACCACAGACAACCCGGGCAACTCAAAACAAATTATCGACCTGATTCGTCAGGCATGCCCGCGTAAGTCGACCCAGCCCAAAGTCATCAATGCCATGATCACCGGCATTCCTAATGTGGGAAAATCCACACTTATCAATATTCTGGCCGAACGTATTATCGCCAAAACCGGTAATGAACCGGCGGTAACAAAAGGCCAGCAGCGGATTAACCTGGGCAGCGGGATTGTACTGTATGATACGCCCGGGGTACTGTGGCCTAAAGTCGAAAACCCCCACTCTATTTACCGGCTGGCTTCTTCCGGTGCAGTAAAAAACACAGCGATGGAATATGACGATGTGGGCTTTTTTGCTGCCGACTATCTTATTCAGGCTTATCCAGCCCTTATGCGCGAGCGCTTCAAAATGGATGAGCTTCCTGCTACGGAATTGGAGTTTTTAGAAGCCGCGGCGAAAAAACGTGGGGCGATCATGGCCGGGGGCCGGGTAAACCTGCATAAGATTTGCGAGATTCTGTTAAAAGAACTGCAATCTGGCAAGCTAGGACGAATCACCCTGGAAAGCCCCGAAATGGTAGCGCAGGAAAAAATTGAAATGGCGGAGGCCGCAGCCAAAAAGGCGGCTGACAAAGCCAAACGAAAGCAAAAATTCAAAGACGGCTCACTCACTCCTGACAAACGGGACCGTAAGGAAAAGCGCACCGAAAAACGGGATGAGCAGAGTCAGCGCATGAAAAAATCCAATTGAAAATAAGTGGCTGCGCCCGTCATCCCTTGGTGCTGCAATAACACAAACTTTAACGGCAGGCTGTAAACCAGCTACTGCACAAAGTTATCTGAAAGTGAGAAGCCTGGTCTGCGGGCTTCACAACCCGGGGCCGTTCTGGCTAAAGTAAACCAGATAATCCCTACTAATATTGCTACAAAAATGGCGAACCACAAGGTGGTCAGGCTGGTATAGGTCCAGCTATTGATTGCGTAGCTTTTTATCACCGGGCTGACACTATTAAAAATACCGTGCAGGCCGGCTATAGCGGCCGCATACCAATAATGTGTAGACTGCCATAAATACACGCACAGCCAGGTTAAACAAAAGTGCGCCATAAGCCTTAATCCATGGGTTAATAGCACCATCAGCATTTCGTAAGTCTCAAAAAACAATAACGGTAATAAGTTTGATGACCCCGCCCCCGGGCTCAACCTTTCCAGAGTTATAAAAACGTTTTCTATTCCGGCAATCAGTAATGCTAATAACCAGATTTCTGTATGGTAAAAACGGGCCGTGCTAAGCCGGTGAGCGGTCAAGCCGCTACAAAAAAGCAGTAAGCAGGTAACTTTAAGCCCCTCTTCTATAAAGCCGCCGGAAAAATATTGAAGAGTAGGAATTTGCTTCAATGCACTGTTTATCATGCTGGTAAACAACACCATCGTGAAAAAGAAACACACTGAACAAAGAAACCCGCGTCGATCTATATGAGGGCTGCAAAATGCTATGAGCAGTAATGTAGCCTGTGCGATCAACGAGACCACCAAACACATATAGATTATTGACCCGGGCAACCTGATAACTGCTTATAACCGATTGTAGGCCGAGGACAGGTTGGGACCATAATCGGCACTAAAATCCTGCCCAATAACAAGTTCAAAAGCATCGTACTTTAGTGTCATGATACCTAAATCGAAAGAGCAACAGCTTAAGAGAAGAGCGCCACCCTGAACACTTTCTACTTCCTGATGATTTAACTTTTCCATAAGTATTTCCTGTATCAGCTATATTGCCGGATTGGCCTGAACAGAGTATTGAATATCTGACCAAAAAATAACTGGTACAATAGACAGGTTTACAGCAGGGTTTGAAAAAAGCACGGGAAGGAGTCGCGGAATAACAAGTAAACTACCCGCTTTGTTTGCGGCATTACAGAAAAAGCCTGCAGGGCAGTTTTAAAAAACATTCCTCACCCTGTCGTCAGACTTTGGCAACCAGCGCTGTCGAGGGGCTCGAACTAAACAGCCCCTGCTTAGTGAATGCTCAGAAGAGTTTGGCACTACCGCGTAAAAAGTACATCAGACCACCGCATTTTAAAAAGATAAGGGCGTATGGGCACCCCATCGACAACCGGAGGAAGCAGAGAAAACCTATGAAAAACCTACCCCGCTATATGAGCATATCAGGTTAATAAAACCACCAACATCGCAACCTAAGAACAAGCGCATAGCCTTCAGCGCAGCCAAGAACTTAACTTCTCGTTTCGTCTAACATAGGCGAATCAGGATCATTTTCTACCACCAGCATCTGTTCCTGCGCGGTAGCTTCTTCAATCCGGGGGTCCATTGTCGCCGCCAGCGGCGATGTGGTGATGTCGGAGGCGCTAACCACATAGTCTGAATGCTCCGGCCGCTCTGTTTTTTGACGAAGATCGATAATCGACAACACCCCGAACATAAGGGCGGCAAGTACCGCAATGGCTCCGTACAATGCGGTATGGCCCATAAGTACCATGACTTGTGCTAAGGCAACCGAGCCCAGTCCGGCACCAGCTCCAAAAGCCACCAGCAATGCCGAAGAGACGCCCACCCGATGTTCATCGTCTACCCGGGAATTGGCCAGAGCTGAAGACAGTGGATAAAGAGTAAAGGCAAATAGACCAAACATAAAACTCAGCATCAGCATGGAGACCTGACTTAACGGCAAAACAAACATTGCGCCCGCTACGATCACTAGCACCACGGCATTGATACGCAATAAGACACTGCGCCTGATCCTGTCAGATAACATGCCCATCGGCCACTGGGCCAACAGCCCGGCAAAGACCGTTACCGACATGAACCAGGCAATACCCGTAGCATCAAAACCCGATTTGCTGGCAAATGTGGGGGCCAACCCATAGAAACTGCCGTTGATGATTCCCGCAAAGATGACCGCGCTGAGCGACTGCGGAATAATCTTAAAGTAATTAAAGAACCCCATCGCCAAAGGCTTTAGTGGCTTGGGGTGTATCCGTCGGGTGATGGCTATGGGCACAATACCGATAGAAACAGCGATGCATACCAGAAACAAAGGGGCATAACCGAGTTCAGGAAACTGAGCTACAGACAATTGCCCCAGCACGGTGCCCAGATAAGAGGTAATCATGTATAACGAAAATACACGGCCGCGCTGTTCATGACTGGCCTGCTCATTGAGCCAGCTTTCCAGCACCATAAAATTACACATCATGCCGACGCCGACAAGAACTCTTAATATCAGCCAAAGAAATAAGTTATCAGAAACGCCATGCATCGCTATACATGCTGTTACTGCCGCTGTACAGGCGGCAAAAGAACGAATATGCCCCACCGACTTTATCAGGTAATAGCCAACCTTTGAGCCAAATAGAAGCCCTATGTAGTAGCCCGATGTCAGCAAACCAATCCAGAATGTTGATACATTCCTTTGGCCCAGGTACAACGCCAGATACGTCGTCAGAAGCGCAGTACCACCAACCAGGAACAAATTTGCAATATACAGGGAAAAAAATGACCGCACTATGGGCTCTCAAAAAGACGTAACACCTCGCTGGAAGACTAAATCAGTTTGAGTGTCTGGCCAAGATAAAAACGTTGGGCCTGTGCTTTTTGGGAAGGTATTTGCAGATATTTTTCAGCTATACAGATGTGCAAATACAGATTAACTCCTTCTCTGGCCTGGGTTACCTGAACGTTTTCAGACAATAAACACTGGGCACCAGCCAAATAAAAGAGGTTTCAGAAAACGTTGTATAAAATAAACGTCATATTGATGCGCGCTGCTACTTATAATGCGGGCCACACCCGCCCGGCGAGTTGCGATATCGTCGTGGTATGACAGGCTTACCGGTTTGACTTATCGTAAGTAAAGGATAAAGCTGGGCCGTTTAGAGCAGGCACACCGGTGACCTCAAAGACTCCCTGTCCCGGCGGCTGAGTCGAATTGTGGCTTAGATCGTTGTCGTTAACCGGTTCGGTGGCCACCCCTCGGCTCACAAAGCGGCATCCGGTTAAGTCTTTATAACCATGATTTGAAGAGTCGTCCTTTCACCGGCGAGGGCCTGACTTATACACGTTTTGGCGCACACGTGCTCTCACGGCTGATTAATTCATACGGAAGAATATATTCCAGAACCTTCGGGGTCTCACCCTCAATCATTTGCAACAGTAACTCCGCGGCTTTCTCGCCGATTTTTACCGCAGGCTGGCGCACCGTGGTTAATGCCGGATCGTAATAATTGGCTAACGCAATATCATCAAATCCGGTAACCGATATGTCCTGAGGCACATGCCAGCCTTTTTCCTTAAGACCCTTAATCGCCCCTATCGCCATATCATCACTCATGCAAAATAAAGCGGTAGGCTTATCGGCAATTTTGGCCAGGTGCTGCACGGCATTAAACCCCGACCAGACCGTGAAGTCGCCTTCAATCACAATGTCATCATCATAAACAATGCCTGCACTTTCCAGGGCCTGTTTGTAGCCTTTCAACCGGTCCATACTGTGCCGGTTGTTACTGAGGCCCGAAATCACCCCGATACGGGTGTGTCCTAACGACAATAAATATTTCACTACCTTTCTGGCCGCTTCAATATTATCGATACGAACAGAATGGTAAGGCGTACCTTCACAGCCTCCGGCATTGACGGCTTTTATCGTGGGATCAGGAAGGGGCGAGTCGTCGTCATGGGGGCGCAACTGAATCAGCCCATCTGCCTGCCGGGTTTCCACCAGACTGATAAACTCCCGTTCACGAGTTACGCTATCGCGGGTGTCGCCTAATAGCACATTGTAGCCGCGCCGGGCTGCAACATCTTCGATACCACTGATCAGCTGGGCGAAAAACAGATTCGCAATATTAGGCACCAGCACCACGATGGTATGGGTTCGTTGTAAACGAAATTTCTGCGAACTCAGATTTGGTTTGTATTGAAGTTTTTCGATGGCCTCATTAACACGTTGTAAACTTTGTTTGGATACCATCTCTGGGTTGCTGATTGCCCGGGAAACCGTCGCAATCGACAAACCCGACTCGCGGGATACATCTCGTATTGTGGCCATGTATGCGTCACTGACTTAAAAGAATCGTTTGAACCTGGTGTCTGCGTTGTCTTTTTCAATAAAACCAAAAAAGTCACGCCTAAGCCTATAAGCATACAGGGACAGATAAATAACACAAAGGCCAGCCGGTGAATTATCCCACCGGCTGGCCCCTGATTTACTATGTGAAAGCACAAAGTCGCCTCGCCCTCTCAGGCTCGCGTGTTAAATACGCTTTAAAGCTACCTTAAAGCCGATGTGTTATCAGAACTTTGCCCGCACTCCGACAATGTATCGGGTTTCGTAATAATTCTGGAAGGCATACTGATCTTCCCATTGCAGATAATAATCTTCGTATTCCCCGGTGATGTTGGAACCCTGGGCATATACCGTGAAGATATCATCGATATCATAGGAAGCGGAAACATCAACATAGGACGTAGCTTCCTGGAACAGGTTTAATGCGCCCCACCCGCCTTGTCCGGCAAGTCTCTCACTGCGATAGTTGTAGGCCACCCGGGCTTCAAACCGGTCACCCTGATACCAGCCAATAAAGTTAAACTGGCGTTCAGAGTTGTCACCGAACATATTTTGATTACCGTATATATCTGTGCCTGAACCTTCACTTGGTGAGTAAGTAAAGTTACTGTCCACCCCAAAATTGACCAGCAGGTGGTCGGCATCAATAAAGTCGCTGAAGGCTATTTTTGCGCCTACTTCAAATCCCTCAAGGGTCCCCCCGTCGCCCTGGGCCAGGGTGGATATTGGTACCGAACGGCGTACCACACCATCAGCATCGGGCATTTCCATATCGATGGTTTCGGTGACGGTAAAGCTGTCTATTTCAATTCTGAACACAGCAGCACTTAGCATGCTGGCTTTACCCGGGTAATATTCTACCGACACGTCATAGTTGGTAGAGCGCCATGGATCCAGGTCCGGGTTACCGGCAAGGCTACCACCGGTCACGATAAACTGACCTTCTGTCGGGCTGCCCGCAACTGAGTCCAACGCGTTGTTCAGACGCAATCCTTCGCCATACTGATTAAGGTTCAGCGGCGTCATGGCTTGTGAAAATGCAAACCGGGCCACCACATTGTCACTGACATTATAGGCCAGGTTTAACGAGGGCAGCACATCGGTATAACTACGCTCTGTAACCACATCGCCGACATCAATGGCGGTTCCGCCATAAGCTAGATTTTCCCCGGCAATGTTCTGTTTAACTTTCAGGTCGGTTTCCACGACACGCAGCCCGGCGTTACCTGTAAGTTCGCCATCAAAGCCTTCAAAATTCGCCTGCAAGAAGTAACTGAGCTCTGCAATATCGGCGGTAAAACTGTTGCCCGGAATAACCTGTTTGGTAGAGGAGCCAAATACACGGTTGTGGAAAGCTTCAGGATCATCATAATCCGCGGGGTCCACTGCCCATGCGGTTGGAATACCACTGACCGGACCAAAATCCGACACCTGAATCACATTGTTATTATCATCCAGGCCTACATGTTCCAGCGCGGCATAAGGCATAAATTCGCCATCGACCATTTCACCATCTGAACAGGCCGGCGCAGGGGCATTTAACAACACATCAGTGGCTTTCCATTGCGCTTCGCATCCGGCGCTTTGTACCGGCGAAAATAAGTTATACCGTTCATAGTCAGCGCTACGATCGCCATAGCGTATGCCACCTTCAATACTGGTGATATAGCCACTTTCCAGCAGGTATTTGCCTTTCATGCTAAAGGCATGCATGTCGCCCCGTGCATTTTCATTACCTTCGGAGCTATACGCACCGATATTGTAGCTATCCAGGTTGGCCATATAATCTGCGGTGGAGGCGCCAGCCCCTAAACCACCTGCTAAAGCCCGATCAAAGCCACTCCATACCGGATGCTCGCCCGTGGTATCGTAGCTTAAATGAGGATTTTCACTATAGCCCAGCTCATTGATAGGCTGTAAACAGCCGCCTTCATCGCCGACCACCACATCACTGGCCTGACATTTATCCGCCGGCACCAGGTTGGTAGTCCGGCCAAGCGTGGTGGAGCCATTGGATAAATCGCCTTCATTATAACCATGGCGATGTTCCTGGGTGGCCCGGCCGATAATAGCCCGGAATTCACCTGTAAATGCGCCCCCATTATCGTAGTTAAGCTGCAAGTTGATATTGGTTGACTGATTATTATAAACATCGTTTTGAGTAAAAGATTTCAACCGCGAAGGATGCAGTTCTGCCTGTTGCCAGGCGTACATTTCCCCTCCATCTATCATGGCGCCGGTAGCACGTTCTTCAGTGGGCGTGAACCAGCCGCGCGGGCCCCATTTGTTGGTAGCACTGATACCTGCTTTGCGATTGAATTCTTCCTGCTCGGTATAAAATAAATCTGCGGTAAATACAAAGCCTTCACCTAAATCTACCTGGGTGGAGGTGTTAAAACCAATACGCTCCCGTTCGGTTCCCTGATTCCAGGCAGAGAAGCCCTGCGCGCCAAGGATAACGCGGCCATCACGACCAGGCACGCCGATTTCACTGGCATTGGTACGGTCGCTCCAGCCTGCATCACCCGGACTGGCGGTATTCAGGCCGTTGTACGAGTTCGCCAGATTCACATTGGCATAGGTGCCGGTTATCAAAAAGCCCACGTTACCGTCTTGCCAGTTGTACAACGCAGATACATTGGGATCGTTTTCTTTGGTCTCATCGCCCCGCTGAATTTCAGCCGTACCGCTTACCGTCTGTCCTTCTTCAAAATCGAACGGTCGATAGGTTTTCAGGTTAACCGTACCGGTAATACCGGCATTACCCAGATTTGCGGTTGCGTTTTTAAATACATCCGCTCCCCGGAATAACGGTGAAGGTATATCGCTAAAATTTGGTTGGGTAGACACCACTGAATTAGCACCCAGATATTGTTCGCCATTTAATTGCGTAACTACCTGGGGCAGGCCCCGGATATTTAACGATGCGCCCTCACCGGCAGACCGGCGAATCTGCACACCCGAAATACGTTGTAACGAATCCGAAATTGTTACATCGGGCAACTTCCCTATGTCGGTTGCAGCAATCGAGTCCACTACCGTGGCGGCGTTTCTTTTGTTAAAGATCGACGCTTCCTGTGACCCGCGGATACCGCTGACATTAATTACTTCTATATCTTCGTCGTCCGGTACTGTCGCCTCCTGAGCGAAGGCACTGTTACAGGTGAACGCGGTAAGCATACCCAGCGCCAGGGCATTGAGGGGGAAACTGTGTTTTTTTGTTGTAGATATCTTCATCTTAGTGTTCCGTTGATTAGCAGGTAAAGGTGGCTGACGGAGGTGCCTTTAGCAGAAAGCTCTACTCTCCACACCTCCCTGCCAATGTAACCGTTTTCAGCGAAAAGAACTCTAATACACAAAGATTCACTTTTCAATAACATGATCTTCACACGCACCGTTGTGTATGCGCTTCCAGATATCGCAGATTTCAATGTTTAAGTATTATTTTTCATGGGCTTACACTCTGTAAAAAACATGAAGAAAAATGGCTAAAATTTTTTTAGCCAGAGACCCTGTGCCGTCAAAACCTATTAATCAATAGGGCGCCACAGCACCAAAACTCAGGCCAATAATGTAACCGACTCGCCATCTCTAAAGCTTACCTTGCTGATTTGAATGAAATTATATCAATATCACGGCTGTCCTTTTTTGGTAGGCAAAAGAAATATGTCCCTGTGGCGGCAAGTCACGGCCGTCACTGTCAGCGGCGGCGCGCATCACCTTTACCAGGCAGTCAACCGGCTGTACGGCCCTGCCCCGGGTAGGATGCAACGGTATTTGCTGTTCGCGTAGGCATCAGGTTTCAGCGTCTCCTGGGGCTCTGTGTTTCAGAAGGATTTTGAAAATATATATTTGAAACCGGTTACAAATCGTCGTATTGTACAGCGATGTTAATTTTGTTCACATCTTCACAACCTGGGGTATTCAGAGGCGTAATTACGCTGCTAACCACCGCACCTATTACAAGGGTTTTGAGGAGCTGAACCGGAGAACAACAAACACTATGGAACGTAGAGAACTTTTAAAGTCAGTAGCGGTGTTATGTGGTAGCGCTGCGACGGGAGTGCTTCTTAGTACGCCTTCTCTTGCAGTAACCCAGGCTTTTCAGGAATCCGGTACCGGACATCAGGCCAAGTTACTGAGTACGGCTCAGTTAGAAACACTGCGCCACATTTGCGAGCTGACCATCCCGGCCACAGATACGCCTTCGGCAGCCCAGGTAAATTGCCACTTTTTCATTGATGCTCAGCTATATAGCGTATTTGATAAGGCCACCCAACAGGCTGTCTCCGCCCTGCTGACCACGGTGGATAATCAAGCGATGGATCAGCATAAACAAGGTTTTACCCAGTTAAATGAAGACGCGCAGCTCGCCCTTTTAACCAGCCTTGAGTCAGCCCGTTCCCCTTTCAGTGCTATCGAAAAAGATGTCTTCAAAGTGCTTAAGGGACTGATTGTGTTTGGTTATTACACCTCGCAACCCGGGGCCACCAAAGAGCTTACCTATCTGGCGGTTCCCGGCCGTTTTGTAGGCTCTGTGAAGCTGTCTAAAATTGGCAGTGCCTATAGTTCTAAAGCTTACTACTAAGAAGAAGTGTCGTAATGAAAAAACAAACGTACATTAATGAGTCCTCTGAAGTTTATGATGCCATTGTAGTAGGGTCAGGTATCACTGGTGGCTGGGCGGCAAAAGAGCTTACCGAAAAAGGCTTCAAAACCTTGATGGTGGAACGTGGTCGGGTGGTAGAACATCAAAAAGACTACATCACCGAGGCAAAACCGCCCTGGGAATACCCAAATCGCACTAAGGTTGCGCACAATCTGTTAGAAGAACAATACTCGGTTCAGCGTCAGTGCTATGCATTTCATGATGGCACGAAACACTTTTTTGGTAACGATAAAGATTATCCTTACACCACTGAAGAAGGCACCGATTTCAGCTGGATCCGAGCCAATCAGCTGGGCGGTAAGTCGCTGTTATGGCACCGGCAGTCTTATCGGATGAGCGAATATGATTTTCTTGCCAATAAGCAAGACGGTCACGGTAATGACTGGCCCATTCGTTACAAGGATCTTGCCCCCTGGTATAGCTATGTTGAAAAGTTTGTCGGGATTAGCGGCAGTAAAGAAAACCTGTCTCAACTGCCTGACAGCGAGATGCAACCCCCCTTCGAAATGACGGCTCCCGAGCGGGATTTTTCAAATAAAATGAAACAGGCTGAACCCGATAAACCGGTTATCATCAGCCGGTGTGCACACCTTACCCAGCCCACCAAAATTCAGGTGGAACTGGGCCGGATGCAATGTATGGTTCGGAACGAGTGTCAAAAGGGCTGCTCTTTTGGTGCGTATTTTTCGACCCAAAGCTCTACCCTGCCTGCCGCTGCCCGAACCGGTAATCTTTATATCGCCCCGAACAGCGTCGTCGAAAGCCTGATTCTTGATGAAAAAACCAATCAGGTAAAAGGGGTAAGAGTCATCGATAATGATACGCTGGCCACCCGTGAATACTTCGCCAAGATTGTTTTTCTGTGCGCTTCTACGCTGGGTACCACTCAGATTATGCTCAATAGCACGTCAAAGCGTTATCCTAACGGTATTGCCAACAGCTCAGGTGTTTTAGGTCAGTATCTGATGGACCATAACTACAATGCATTGGTTACTGCATCGATAGAGGGCTATGAGGACGAATACTATATAGGGCGGCGTCCTGCCTCACTCTACGTACCCAATTTTCATTACGAACCGTCCCGCTACCACAAGCAATTTAAACGGGGCTACGCTCTGGCAGGTTCAGCCTCTCGCGCCGACTGGCAGTCGATGGGAATGAGTGACGGGTTTGGGAAAGATTTTAAAGCTCGCCTGCATAATCCTGGGCCCTGGGGGATTGGACTGCAGGCTCAGGGCGAAATGCTGCCTAATCGCGAAAATCAGGTGACCTTACATTCAAATAAAAAAGACAAATGGGGAATGCCCCAGCTAAACATCAACTGTCGCTGGTCTGACAATGAAAACGCCATGATGGAAAGTGCGCTGGAGGTGGCCTCCCTGATGATGAAAAAGGCGGGATTTCACAATATTGAGCAACGCATTTTAGGACAGCCCCCCGGCTTAGCTATCCACGAGGTGGGTACGGTAAGAATGGGACGAGATCCTAAAACGTCTATCCTCAATGGCTACAACCAATGTCACGATATCGATAATTTATTTGTTACCGACGGGGCCAGCTTTTGTTCCACCGGGGTCGGCAACCCTTCACTAACCTTTATGGCTATCACTGCCCGCGCTGTTGACTACGCGGCAAAAGAAGTCAAAGCAGGACGATTAGGATAATTTATGACACTCACATCAAAACATTTTTTTCTTACTTCCACGTTAAGTGCCGCCTTGCTGTTGGGCGGCTGCGGCGAACCCACTCAATCATCGCAAACTCAGACCAAAGACGTTTCGCAATCCAGTAATATGGAAGCGCCCCAGGTCAGCGTACAGCTATGGTCGGTAAAAGACGCGTTAAAAGATGACTTTAAAGGTACCCTGAAAGAGATCGCAGCAATGGGCTTTGACGGGGTGGAGTTTGCCGGTGACTTCGGCCCCTTTACCGAAGATCCGCAAGGCCTGAAAGCCTATCTTAAAAGTCAGGGCCTTAAAGCCAGTGGCGCCCACGTACCAATGGAAGCGCTAAAAACTGACTTTAAAGCTACCGCAGAATTTTATCAGTCTCTTGGGGCTAAATGGCTTATCGTCCCCTGGGATGACCGGGCTTTTGATAAAGAAAAGGTACAGGATGTCGCCTCAGATTTAACCAGCCTTGCCGAAAAACTCGCCCCTTACAATATGCAGGTAGGCTTTCATAACCATGCTCAGGAATGGGCTGACTACAAACAGGCCAGTTACCTTGATTACCTCGCCCAGAATACCCCCGATTCGGTAATTCTACAGCAGGATGTAGGCTGGACCATTCATGCAGATAAAGATCCTATCGCCTTTGTTAAACAGTATCCTGGCCGCACGTTAACCACCCACTTCAAATCTGATGTAGAAGAGGGCGACAACGACAGACAGCCGATTATCGGTCAGGACGGCATTCAGTGGTCAGCCATCTATCGGGCTACAGTGGAACATGGCGGCGCCCAATGGATAGTACTGGAGCAGGAAGTGTACCCTAACGGCATGACCCCGCTTGAAGCGGTGGAAAAGACCAAGCAGGGTTTCGATAATATGGTGAAGTAACCCTCCCCTTTTCAGAGACGCTCCA
>VMHT01173175.1_pt1 | contig 20706 bp, 25 predicted proteins | sample 4693611 | NCBI WGS metagenome assembly VMHT01 (sample SAMN12280063, study PRJNA550983) | marine metagenome | isolation source: seawater sampled from same location over 5 years 0.02-0.2 micron viral filtrate | place: USA: collected off the coast of southern California halfway between the port... ...
TATCATTATTTGGTCCACTATAGAATAAAGACACTTCATCTTGTATTTTTCCTACTAATTGTTTGTTTGCTTTAGGTAATTGCTTTTTTTGTTTTTCATAAATTTCGTTAAGGTGTACGAATACCTCTAATGGTACTTCATATTTTAAAACTGTTTGACCTAAATAAACAAAGTCGAACTTCATAATTTATTTTTTATTTCTTTTATTATATTATCGTAATTATAATTTTTTATTTCATAAGTACAATAATCAGGTTTTTCAAAAATTTTATTTGTGTCATCAAATCTACCTTTATTTATTGTATTTATCCATACAGTAATATCATAATCTTGTCTATTATCATTATATGGACATATAAAATCTGTAACAGAAGAACCATCTACTAAATTTGTTAAACAGTACATTCTTTCTGCTTGACGCAATCTACCCTCAACGGAAAAATCCCAATCATTAAACATTTTTCTTACATTATCAGCATTAAAATATGCAATATTTTTAGCCAACTGTCTAGCAAAAGTAGTTTTTCCTGATCCTGGCAGTCCAAAAACTAATATTTTATATGAATTAAATTTTTCCATATTGATCTATTATTTCTTTTGGTAGTATGTTTTTAATATCTCTTTTGGTTTTTGTTAATTCTTTGGTTTTAATTGTGTGCATACCTTTACCAAATATAGTATCATCATATTTTAAACCATTTACTTTTACTTGTTTAAAGTTTTTAAATCTATGTTTAAATTTTGGTATGCCTAAGAATTTGTATATACTTTCAATAGTTTGTTTTGGTTTATCTATAATCTCATTATAATTAACAAAATGCACATAATTTTTGTATTCAGGTTTTAATAAGTTATCTCTACAATTTAATTGTTTTACTATTTGACCATCAGGATTCATAAGTTTATGGCATGCCTGTATGGGTGTGCCTAATTTTCTTAAATAATTATTAGGTGTTTTATTTGCCCAATCAATCCATGAAGCCAATACTTCTAGTATAGGTCTTACTAAAAATATTATTTTTATTTTTTGTTTGAAATGTTTTTTAAGTAAAAATAAATTACCAACTGTGCCTGCTGGGTTTCTATCTATAATATATTTATAATTCCAATCTTTATAATAACTATCAAATACAGAATCTAAAACATTATCTAATGATTTATGATCAGGGTAATTCATAAAAACATCTGTTTGTTTTAGTAAAAATAAATCTTTATATATTTCAAGAGTAATTGAATTGGGAGTACAGCATATATCAGGGTTTTGATTTAAAATAGATGTAAGTATAGTATTTCCTGCTCGAGGTAAACCTGCAAGAAAAAATATTTTACTTTTTAAGTTTTTTCTTTTCCTTTGCTGGTGCAAGTTCTTTATCCCTTATTACTCTTTCAAGTGTATCTATTTGTCCTAACACGTTAAATACTTCAGGTTGAGAAGTTCCAGGTGTAATCGTATTCTTTTGATGTTGTAATCTTAACATATAAGAGTGTGCTTGGTGGGTATTAACATCTGCTTTGTCAAAGTTATTATCGTCAAACTCTTTTTTAAGTTTAGACCATGTAGCTACTTCTCTCATTCTATGTTTAGCAACAAGTTCCATTTGTGCTTTTGCATAAAGTTTTTCTTCTAACTCTATTTGTTTTAGTTCTGCTTCTAATGGGTCTTTTTCTTTTTTAATATCTCTTTGTAATTTTTTAATCTCTACTTCGTTTTTTCTAGCATCAAAACTTAAATGAACCAAGTTTTCAAAGTGTGTGTTTTGTTCTCTTACTGATTGCCAATACTTTGCAGCTTTAGTTGGATATTTGTTATCAGACAACACAGAAAATCTCATTTCTGTTTCTGTTCTAAACATTTGTTTCTTATGCCAAGTATCCTGTAATTCAGGAATTAGCTTTTTAAATTCCTTAACATCGTTCTTATCTAATATGTTAGTTAGGTATTTTGACTCTGTTTCTAGCTTAGTAGCTATATTACGTTTTTCTTTTGACATAAAGATGAAGTTAAAATACCTATTTTAAGATAACTGTCAAGTATTAAGAAGTTGTTACTTTAACAACTGCTGCAGTTGCTGTCCACTCTTCTGTAGCAGAACCTCCGCTTTGTGGTCCACCTGCTACAAATCCAGCTACTGATGATCCACCTGCACCTGAATCATTTCTACCTGTAGATAAATTATTTAATTCAGTCCACGAAGAACCGTTCCAAAATTCATTATTTGCAGAAGATCCACCTCCAGTACAAAACGCACTAGAAGAATTATTTCCAAACATTGTATTACCTCTTCTAGCAGAGTTAAGATTATTAGTTTCAGTCCAAGAGGTTCCATCCCAAGTTTCTGAACTATTAACTGTTCCTCCAGGTCCTTGACCTGCAGCAACTATTCCTGCAGTTTCAGGTCCACAACCTGCAAAATTTCTACGACCTCCATTCATACTATTAACAGCAGTCCATGACGTTCCGTCCCAAGACTCTGTTGTTGTTAATGGAGGATTATTTCCACCACAACAAATTGCAGAAGTTTGAACTCCAAAACCAGCTGGTCCATTATTTCTACTTGTGTTTAAATTATTAACTTCAGTCCAACTAGAACCATTCCAAGATTCAGTATAAGTACCAGTAGATGGAGGTCCACCACTAAAAATTATTACAGCAGTTTGTGTTCCTTTTGTAGATGACGATCCAGCTGAGTGTGCAGTGTTACTATCAGTTGTTTCAGTCCAAGATGAGCCATCGTATTGTTCGTGTAATTCTGCTTTTGGTGGAGATCCATACGGTGATCCGCCAAACACTGAGCCAGCAGTTTGAGATCCACAACCTGCCATATATCCTCTAGATGTATTTAAAGAACCACCTGAAGAGAAACTTGATGTTAGAATACCACCCTCTTTTCCATAACCTTTTAAATTTGATGAAGAAGAATTAAACCACATTAAACCCTCTTGTAAAATTGATGCTGTTGGTGGTGGAAAAGACCACTCTTCAGTGTTTGCTACTTGTGTTGAACCACCATCTGTAGTTCCTCCTGCATATAAAGCAGATGTTTGTGATGCACCTGAAGCTGATCCTGCCTGTCTTGCAGTTGCCATTTCATTTACTTCTGTCCATGAAGTACCATTCCATTGTTCTGTTTGTGTATAAGAACCTGATGTAGGACCAGTTGCTCCTCCATAAGCTACAGCTAAAGAGCTTGTTCCTGCTGCACCAAGTTGTGCTCTTGCTAAATTTAAATCACCAACCTCTGTCCAACTTGAACCATTCCAAAGTTCGCATATAGCTACATTACTTGAAGTTTTACCTCCTATAATTAAATTTGCTGTTGTACTACCTACATCATTTCCATTTCTTCTAGCTGTATTAATATCAGTAGTTTCACTCCAAGAAGTTCCATTATAATTTTCAACAATAGCTTGATCTGAAGATGAGGCATAACCACCAACTAAAAACATTGCAGTTTGTACTCCATCACCTTGAGTATAAGTTCTTGCTGTATTTAAATCATTTTGTTCAGCCCAAGCTGATCCATTATATTCTTCTGTATTTCCTAAACCTGATGATGGTCCACCACCTGCATAAAGTCCTGCAGTTGTTGTACCACACGCACCACCATAAGCTCTGCCTGTGTTAACATCAGCTATTTCTGTCCAACTACTACCATTATATTGTTCAACACTAGCAGGTGCAGGTGTTCCTGCTCCTGATACAGCTTGTGCTGCAGTTTGTGTTCCAAGACCTTGAGCATATCTTGCAGTATTAAGATTTCCTCCACTTGACCAAGAACCAACATTTTCAACTGGATCATCATCTATAAATTGTATTTTAGTTCCTTTTTTATTTTTTAATTTTGCCATATTAACTTACCGTTATTGTTTTGTTTGATGATGCTGCTGTAAATTCTTCTGTTGATGCTACTGATGCTGTTGCTGTGTAACCACCTGCAAAAAGACTAGAAAAACCCGAACCTCCACCTGAATTAGTATCACTTCTAGCTGTAGCTAAGTTTGCTATTTCAGTCCACGAAGTACCATTCCAAGTTTCTGTATTTGCTGTTTTACTAGGTGTTCTACCTCCAAAAGCTAAACCTAATGTAGTTGTTCCTCCTGTTCCAAATAGTGATCTTGCTGTATTCATATCACCTACTTCAGTCCAAGAACTTCCGTTCCATAATTCGTTTGTTGTTGCATAACCAGGATCATTATCACCGCCTACATAAAGTCCAGCAGTAGCTGTACCTAAACCTACACCATATCTTCTTGCATCATTTACGTTTGCTGTTTCTGTCCAACTTGAACCATTATATTCTTCTACGTTTACAGTTTGTGTATTATTTGGAATTTCACCACTCATACATAAAGCTGATGTATTAGAAGAACCTGCTCCACCAGCACCATTTCTAGCTGAGTTTAAATCTCCTACTTCAGTCCAAGAACTATTATCCCAAGCCTCAGTAGTGGCTGACCAACTTGGTAAAGGACCAGAACCACCAGAAAAATATAAAGTATTTGAATAGGGGGAAGCAACTGCTCCTGCTGCTGCACTTCTAGCTAAATTTAAATCTGCAACTTCTGTCCACGAAGTTCCATTGTATTGTTCCGACTTGCCGTTTACAGTATTAGAAGGTGTATCTTGTCCTCCTGTTGCAATCGCAGCATTATTAGATGCTCCTGCTCCTTGCATACCATAAGCAACACCTCTACTTAAATCACCACCTGCTGACCATGTACCTGTTGGTGTTGATTGTTGTGTAACTTTAAAAGCATTTGATCCTGAGTTGTAATAAACTTGTCCTAGATTAATTTTTGTGAAATCTGATGCGGGTGTTGTTGACCACTCTTCTGTTGCAGCCGTTGCAGGTGCAGGGTGTCTTCCAGCAGCCATAATAGCTGTTGCAGCTGTTCCTCCTCCGCCGCCTCTCATTCTAGCTGTGGCTAAATCTGCTACTTCCGTCCAGCTTGATCCATCCCAAAATTCTGTTTCAACTTTCCCTGTGCTTGGTCCTGTAGCTCCTGAATAAAATAATGCAGATGTGCTACTTTCACCAGCAGCTACACCTCTAGCTCTCGCAGTATTAACCTCTGCCACTTCAGTCCATGATGATCCGTCCCAAGTTTCCGCATTGTTTGCTACAGTAAAACCAGGAGGTCCAGCTTGTCCAGCACATACCATAGCAGAAGTAGATGTTCCAAGCCCAGCATCATATGATCTTGCAGTATTTAAATTGTTAGTTTCAGTCCAAGCCGATCCATTCCATAATTCACTATTTGCGGTAGCTTGTCCAGGACTTGCATATAAACCTCCTACGACCAATCCAGCAGTCACTGTTCCTATTGGACTAGCAGAACCAAAACCTCTTCCTGTATTTAATTCAGCAATTTCCGTCCAAGAGCTTCCGTCCCACTGCTCAACAAGATTTGAATAGCTTGCACTTCCTCCTGCAGCTATGCAAGCGGTAGCAGTTCCCATTGATGATCTAGCATAGTTGACAGCATTTGGACAATTCATTTCAGTTTTTTCTGTCCAAGATGATCCGTCATATTGTTCAACGTTATATGCACTGCCACCAAAAATTAAAGCAGAGTCTTTATCAGCTGCAGCTCCACCAACATAATCTCGAGCTGTGTTCATACTTCCACCAGCAGACCAAGAACCTGTGGATGCTACAGACGCAGATGTATCGCTTGCTAAAGTCTGTACTTTAAATCCTTTTATAGTTTTATATGAAGCCATTAATTATATTCCTTATGGTAAGTTATATAATACTGGTCTAGATTGTAATTCTTGTTTTTCTGCAGACAGTGCATCGTATGTTGCTTGTGCAGTTTCTATTTCTGCAGTTACAATAGCTTGTGCTTCAGATTTGCTTTTAATAGCACCTGAAACTTTTTCAATCCATTGATCTCCAAATATATTATCTGCTATAACCCAAACATTTCCAGGATGTCCTGCTAGGTAAAACTGTTTTCTTTCTTCGTGTGTAAAAAAGTTTTTTCCCCAGTTTGTTGCTGTACAATATTTATATGCCATAGTTTCCTCCTTTTGATTGTTTATAAATCATATTAAGTAGTTGTTAAAGTTTTTATTTCAAAATCTGGCTTAGTAAATTCTTCTGTTGCATTAGTCCCAGCAGATAGTCCTCCAACAGCTAGTCCTGCTGAGGCTGTTCCTGCACCCTCTCTTATAACTTCTCTTGCTGTTCCAAGATCAGCTACTTCTGTCCAGCTTGTACCATTCCAAGATTCTGTTTTAGCTGAATTTCCTGGTTCAGCTCCTCCAATATACAATGCAGATAAAGATGAGGTTCCACTAGCTCCACCTGTTGCTCGAGCTGTATTTAAGTCTGCTACTTCAGTCCATGAAGTTCCATCCCAAGATTCTGTAATACCTCCGATAGGGACTGGTCCAGCAAAAGCCAAAGCACTTGTTGAAGTTCCTGTTCCACCTAGATTACCCCTACCTGTATTTAAATCATTGACTTCTGTCCAACTTGATCCGTTCCAAGTTTCTGTGTTTGCTTTAACTGATGTAGGTGGATAATACTGTCCACCAAAAATAAGACCACTTGTATAAGTTCCTGCAGCTGCCCCTGTATATCTTGCTGTACCTATCTCAGCTATTTCACTCCATGAAGAACCATTGTAATATTCCGTATTATTTATTGTCCCTGAACCACCAGTTTTATATCCTCCTGCTCCTATTGACGATGTGCTTGTTCCAAAACCACACATACTATATCTACCTGATCCAAGTGAAGGAGTAGTTGTCCAACTTGTTCCATTATATTGAGCAGATCGAGTTAATGCAGTGTTTGGTGGATTTCTTCCGCCAAAGTTTATAGCTGCAGTTTGCGTTCCTGCTCCAGCAGTATTTGATGCTGGGGTATCTAAATTTCCACCTGATGCCCATGCTCCAACTCCTTCTTTAATTGCTTTAAAACTTCCTGATGTTGAATTGTAATACATTTGTCCAACGATTGCGTCTGAGTAATTTGCTGCAGGTGTTGCTGGTGGTAAACCTGAGAAAGACCATTCTTCTGTTGCACTTTGCACAGAATCAGAAGCATTTAAACCACCAAAAGCTAAAGCGGTGATATTACTAGCTCCTGAACCTCCAAGTTTATATCTTGCTGTTGATAAATCATTAACTTCTGTCCAACTAGAACCGTCCCAATATTGTGTGTTTGTAGTCACACCTGGACTGCTTGGAGTATCTCCACCGTACATTAAAGTTGAAGTAGATGTTCCACTTGCAGCTTGTTGTGCGGTTCCTGTAACTAATTCTGATACTTCAGTCCACGCTGAACCGTTCCATTGTTCAACTTCATTTCTGTTTGGAGATGTTCCTCCCATAGCTATTGCTGCAGTTTGTGAGTTACCTGCTCCAGCAAGTTCTTTTCTTGCAGTATTTAAGTCTGCTAATTCTGTCCAAGAAGAACCATTCCAAGATTCATTCGTTGCTAATGCACTTGGACTTTCTCCACCAAAAATTAAACCTGCAGTAATTGAAGAACCTGACGATCCCATTCCAGCTTTTGCTACACTTAATTCTGCTACTTCAGTCCACGATGAACCATTCCAAGACTCAACGGCATTAGAATAAGGTGGATCAAAACCACCTGCTATAATACCAGAAGTATATGTTCCAAAACCTCTTACACCTCTTCTCGCATCATTTACCTCTGCTATTTCAGTCCAAGAGCTTCCGTTATATTGTTCAACGTTTGTGACATTAGTAGATGTTTCACCACTAACAGCTAATACATTTTCAGCATTAACTCCCATAGATGCTAAATTATTTCTAGCTGTATTTAAAGAACCACCAGATCCCCAAGCTCCTGCATAAGGATTATCAGCCAATGCTTGTGCATAAGGTACTGGGTCTGTTGTTAAATTCTGTATAGGAAAACCTGACATTTCTTTTAATCCTAAAGTAGATGAATTACCTACATTAAAAGAACCACCCATTCCTGAGTGTGCTGTACAATAATAATATAATGCCTGTACTGTTGTAGCTGTAACTTCTATTTGAGTGTAAGCACCTGCACTTCCAGGTGTTCCTGAAGTTGTTACTCCTGTTGTATATTCTGAACCTGAATTGTGTGAACCATTACTTGTAGTTGATAATCTTAAAGGGTGTCCACTATTACTATTATCTGATTGATCAAATTTATAAGTGTTTCCTGGAGTAGCTATATAAGTATATTGTAATACTCCATCTAAATAATACTTATTGCCTGATCCTGGATTGGATACAGTAACTGCTATCGTTATAGTAGCCATAGTTTATTTATCCTTTAATAGCCAACCTTGAGTTGAATCTGTAAATACTAATGTAAAACCTGCTCTTTCTATACTGACAGTTAAGTCTGCTGCCGACCCTTCTATTTTTTGTGAGTTTCTCCCTACTGTTAAATTATTTGTATCAAAAGTTCCTGCATAATCTACTATTGAAACTTCATCACCTAAAGATGGTGAAGCTGGTAAAGTTACTGTAAATGCACCACTTGTAGTGTTAGCAAAAACACCTTCTCCTGCTGAAGCTGTATAGTTGCTTGTTTTAACAGCTGCCCAAGCAGTACCACCTGAATTATCTGTAAAAGATAAATTACCTGAACCATCAGTAACTAATATTTGATTTGCTGAACCAGTTGCTGCAGGCATTGTAAGTGTATATGAACCTGAAACTGTTGCGTGAGATTTTATACCTACATAAGCACTATCATCAGCATCAGTTAATCTTAATTCTTTTTGTGAATTAATTATTAAACCAGTACCAGCACTCCATACAAAATCAGCATCACCTGCAAAAGAACCTGAATTATTATATTGTACTTGTGTATTTGAACCTGCTGCACCTGTACTAGCTGTTGCAAAAGCTAAAGTACCACTACCATCAGTTTTTAAAAATTGACCTGAGCTACCATCTGCTATTGGTAGAGTAAAAGTTACATTTGAAGATATTGTACCTGCTTTTAAAGCAGTATAATTCGAACCTGCATCAGTATCTTCTAAAAATCTTATTTCTCCACCTTGTGTAGCTGCACCACCAACTGAAACAAAACCTGCTGGATTTATAGCTACTGATCCATCTGCTAATGTTAAAACTGTAGCAGAAGCTGAAGTAGATATACCTGCAATTGTTGTTGAAGAGTCAGTAAAATTTACTGTGTCATTGGTCTGATTAAATGTAGCTAAATTTATCCAAGCATCATTATCAGAATTACGCATTTTCCAAATATTAGTTCCTGTGTCATACCACATTTGATAAGCATAGGTTGTACTTGGTGATGAACCATTGGAGTTATTTGATACAATTGCAGCAAGTGCATTGTTTAAATCTGTTCTAAATGCAGGAAAGCCCTGATTCGCTATAACGTAATCGTGTGTTGCCATATTCTATCCTATACCATCAGTTGTATTTTTAATCAACATCATATTATACTCCTTTTGCCTGATAATCAAATGTTCTTGAAACTCCTGAACCTCCACTATTTTGAAAAGCAATTTCAAATCCAGTTGTTGATTTATTACTTATTGCATACTTATCACCTGAAGACATATTTTGTACAGATAAAGTTATAGCAATATTATTTACTAATCTAAATGCTTTAGGATAAGTTACTGCTTTTGTACCTGTTCCTGAAGCTATATCATTTTCTGAATTTATAAATGATTCTAATCTTAAAACTACACCAACTGCTGTTACTATAGGTGTAGCAGTTCCATTATCTGATGTTAGTAATACTCTAAATTTAAAATATCTACCTGTATAATCACCAATGGTAAAATCTTGAAATGTTGAATAAGTAGAATTATCATTTGAAACAGATATTTGAAGTTCAGAAGAACACTGGGTATTAGCATCTCCATCAAAGTTTGATGGTTGATCATCAAAATCACCTGTTACAAAATCAAAAATCCTAGCTCTATCTGTTACCTGTTGTGCTAATGTAGCTGTAATTTGAGTTGTTAAAATTGCACCAGCATCTATTGTATCTGAAAAAGCATAAGTACCTGATGATTTGACTGTAGCATTTGAACCACCATCAAATAATGTTGAAGTTATAGAATCAAAATTACCTGAAACATCATCAAAAAGTTGATTTCCTTTCAATACAATAGCTCTAGAACCATCTTCTAAATATGATATTACAGTATCACTTGTTGTTCCTGTAAAATCAGGATTTTGATTATTAGTAATTAAATCTGTAAAATCACCTATTGTTGTTATTTGTGTTACTACCTCACTTGCATTAATAGATACGTTTCCAAGTTTATCTACAGCTTTTATTAGATATGTACCTGTTTTTGCTGGTACTACAATTGAAGTACCAGGTCTTGATAATTTTTTTACTAATACAATTGAGTTTTGCCATTCAGCACCACTTGTAACTGGACTATAATTAATTCTATAATGAGATAAATCTAAATCAGGTACAGGGTCAAAACTTAAATGAGCTTCTTTTCCAACTATATTACAAGCAAAGTTTTCTACATCTGCAGGTGGTGCTATCTGTCCTATAATAGTTCTACTTCCAGTAATAGATGATGAATTTACACCAAAAATATTTACACCTCTTGCTCTTACTGAATATGTAGCTTTATCAATTACATTTAAAAACTCATATTTAGTTCTAGCACCTCTACCAATTAATTTAAAAGTATCAGCAGGACTTAATGCAGTACCATCAGCATCTGTATCTTGTTTAACTTCTACTTCAAATATATCAGTAAAGTTATCTGTTGGAGCAGTTAGTTCTATTACTAATTTTACAATTACAGTACCATCATTATAAGCTACTAATTCATCAGTTAATGTTACTGCTTGTGGTGGTGCTACAGTAGTTGCAGTAGGTAAGTTTGTTGCTTTACCACTTGATACAGTTGAATAATCACTTGTTGTAAAATCATATACAGCACTAGCAGTTTCTCTAAACTCACACGAAACAGTTGGTACTGGAGCATCATTACCTCCACCCATTCCAAATGCCCAGTTTGTAATCTCAAAAGTTTTATTTGAAAATCCCAATCTAGTATTTGTAATTTGTACTGTATCTCCAATATCTAATTGGAATGCTTTTAAATTAAATGTAGCTGTAAAACTAATTTGTTGTCTTGCTTTTAATAACTGTATCTTAGCTAATCTTTGAACAGTATGAGAAGAAGTTGTCATTGGAAAATTAAACTCACCAAATATTCTTTCTGAATTATCTTCTGTTTCAAAAGAAGAGTTTGTTAATACTGGATAATCTTGTGGTTGATAATTATTGTCAGGTTCTGAATACAGTCCTTTTACAGCATTAAATAATTCTTTTTTAGATATTCTTGTATTTAATGTAATACCACTTCTTATATGTTCTTCATCTAGGGTTACACTAGGTGATTCATATACTGCTGGTCTAAGTTTAAATTGACCATTAGAATATATTAAATGACCTGCTATGGAAGAAAGCATATTTTCTATAATAGTTTTAGGTGCTTTATCTAAGTTAAACGTACCATTCATACTAAATCTTTTTTCTGTACCTGATGGATTAGCAATAGTTACATTTTCATCGCAAGTATTTGCTATTGCTGCAAAGTTTGTATCATTTATTTCAGCAGCATCTGCTTCTAGACCAAATCTTTCATTTAATAAATAATCTCTAATACATAATGCTGGATTTGTAGAAAAAGCTGTTGAGCTATCTCTAGGGTCAACTACCTTTCTACCCTCTACTTCAAACGTAATATTTGGAACACCATTTGTGTAAACATCTTTATCAAAATTTAATCTTACATAAACATAAGCTATACCTCTTAATCTGTGATTAGTAGTCCATTGTGAAATATCACTTACTAAATCAGCATCTGCAACTTGTGCATCAGCTCCTAAATGTTTTTTAATTCTAGCTTTACCCTCATACTGATTACCACTTGATGGAAAAAATCTACCAATACCATTAGAATCAGAACCATCTTGTGTTAATGGTACTTCATCTTCATTAAAAAATACTTTTGTAATATTATTTATTTCGTGACCAGCAACTGTAATAATTATATGTAAAAATTCATTAGTAGTTCCTGTAGCTTCAGCATAAACCATAGTTCCACCAACTCTTGTTTTGCCATATATAACTCTTTGTGGGGCTACACCTGACTTTGCTGTAACCATTGTACCTTGTTGTAAGTTTGTGCCTATTTCAGGTATATCTATATCAGGTGCTAATTTTTTATTTACAGCACCTAATACTAATTGTGAACCTGCTGATATTATAAAAGTACCAACTAAACCTGCTGTTGTTCCTGAAAGTCCTATAGCACCACCAACACTCATAGCGGCACCTGAAGCACCTATTGCAGGTATTGCTGCAAATCCTGTAGCAACTGCACCAATTACTAATGCTGTTTTTACTGTTTTACTTCCCATTACTCAATCCTCCAAGCATAATCACAAGTAGTAGTATTTCTTGTTTCTACACCTGCTTTTGCTCTAAAAATACTTTTCTGTCCAATACATACACCTAATGTTCCACCTAGCTCTTCTTCTGTTTTAAGAAACACAACATCACCTCTTTGTGCATATACACAACCTATAGACTCAAAATTATTTTCTTTAGCAATATCTTTAGCTATATCTAATAAGTCTTTTTTATTTAATTCTTGTATTATTTTTTTAGCATCTTTTAATGAATTGTATTCCTGTTCAAATACAATCTTTCCTGTAATTGTTTCAATAGCACCAATAACAAAATTAACACAATCTGTTTTACCTCTTCTAAATTTAACTAATTGTTGTTTTTGTATATAATCTGATAACTTTGTATCCCAGTTTTCTATTCTCATTATGATCCTTTCTTACCCCAAATTATTTCTTTATCTTGTAAGTCAGGTACAAACTCTAAACCTAAATCACCACTAAAACTTAATTGTTGATCTTCGTGAGTGTATCTTCTTTCTTTTGCTCTATCTAAAACTATTAATCTATTTTCTAAACTTAATTGAATAGTTGCTGTTTCAGGTCCCTCATCAATTTTCATTATATCCATCTTACCTTTAAACAAGGTATATACATCAGCAATTACAGATTTACTTGTATCAAACAAACCAAAAAATATACTAGCATTCCTATTAGTGTAATTTGCAGAAAGTGCTGCTGATATTAAACTGGATTTAATACCTGTTAATCCTAATGTTGCACCAATAGCTTCTACTTGATCGCTTTCTGAAACAGCACTTACGTTCATTAAATCACCTAAACCTGTAAAGGTATTAGATGAACCACCAGCAGTCATAGTTAAATCTCCATAACCATTCCAAAATCTTAATGTACCTGTACTAAATTCTAATTCACAAGCTAAAAATGGTCTTACAACTTGACTAACAATTGCATTATTAAAAGCTGTTGTTATACCTCTAGCCATCTTAGTCCTTTATACTTAATATTTTTTTTCTACCTTGATATATTTCTGTAATAGCTTTTACTTTTTTACAAGAAAATTGTACTCTTTCAGGTCGTACTTGCCTTTCTGCAATTCTCTTTGAACGTAAACAGTCACTCATTTTTTCTTTATAAGTATGCTCAATCATAGAACCATTTAACATCATTATCAAAGCTACTACTACCTCTTCCATTATTTATAACTCCCATTTGCTCTAACTTTATCTTTTAATTTTTCTAATGATTCTGCAATTTTATCTACATCTTTTATTAATCTTTCTATATTAACTTTATTGTTCATCATTTCATCTATTCTTGTTGTAAGTTTTTCAATATCAACTATCATATCTTCTATTAACAAAAACTGCTCACTATCTGCTGGAAGACTTCCCATCTCACCTCGTGGCCATTTAATTCTAAATTCTGTATTTTTATCAACATCAGAAATCATTAACTTACCATTTGTTTCAATAGTATTTAATCTTTCTATAATTCCAAAGTATGCCCATACAGCAACTGCAACACCAGCAATAATAGATATTAAATTTCTTAATGGTAATTGTATATTAGTATTATCACTTACTTTCATTTTAACCTTTATGTTCTACTTTAGAATCGTTCTAATGTATGTTTTTCTTTTTACTTTTATTCATACCCATATAATGATCTCCAGGTTCATAATCCCATCTTTTTCCGTGATGACCTCTTATATCAGCATACCACATACGCATTTTAACAATTAATTTTCTAAATTTTAAGCTCATTCAGGTAAGGGTATATCATAAGATTTAGATGGTTTCTTCATAATATTATTATCACCCATCATTTTAATATTAGGGTTTTCTTTTTTGTACTGGTCTTTCATAGAATCCCAATGGCTTTTTGCATCTTTAGGTCTATTATCTATGCTTGTGGGAGCAATACCTGTACATTTTTTAACTAATAAATAAAATTCAGGATTATGTTTTAATGTGGGATTGTTATTAACTCTACCACACATTTTCATCAATTCTAATTGTTGTTTAATAGCAACATTTTCTTTTGATGTTTTACAATCTGTGCCTAAATATTTTCTATAGGTAAATCTAAGGTATTCATCTTCGTGTGTATTACTGTCACTATAGTTATAATTAGTATCACGTCTTTCTGTACTCACCTCAAATTCTCCACATCTTACACCATACTCATTTAGATATTCATTTCTTGCTGAAGCATTATTTGTTAATCCAGCTATAATTATAGTTGCTAGTAAAAATGCAATTATATAATTTTCTAAGTATTTCATTTACCATAAATCCTATCTGTTTAAATCCTTAATATCATATGAGTGTTCACGCACTTGGTCAGCTAACTGTCTGTATAAGTTCTCTGCCATTTGCCAAGTAGCTTCTGCTGATGATAATCTAGTATTCATATCTGTTAATTCTTTTTGTGCTACATTTAATTCGCTTTCTAGTTTTATAATAGTAACTTTACTTTCATTAATAGTTGTTGTTAAATTTAAAACGTATTTTACTGAAGTAAATCCCCCAACTACTATTGAAGCAACTACTGGTATAAATATAAAATTTTTTTTAAATAATTCTGCAAAGTTCATTATAATGCCTCAGTAGCTGATAATGATATTCCATATTTACTTACTTGGTCTGTATCCCAACCAGTTTCGTTATTATCTAATCTCATTATTGTTTTTGCATTTGTGTATGTAACAGTAGCATCATTAGCTATTGTTTCTATACCTTGTCTTAATGCTGGTTCTATTTTAACATCTGCTTCACCTGAACCATTAGCACTTACATCAGCAGTTACCATATACATATAAGAACCTATCTGTATATAATCACCAGCTTTAAATACATTTGCTCTACTAGCTGTAAAACCATCTAAAGCTACCTGATTACCCACTTGACTTGCTCCATTGACTCTGACAGTCCCTGTGGCTGTTCCTTGTATGGTTTTTCTGTCTTGATCACCTATACTAAAAGTACCTCTTCTACCTCTTAATTGTAAAAGGAAAGCTAATACAACTGATGCGTTTACTGTTAGCATTGGTGGAAATTTAATTTGAGTTGTCCAATATTCACCCTCGTGTTGAACAATTTGATCTTGACCTGTAAATGGACTGGTAGATACTGCTACAGTTCTAACTAAAGAAAATCTTTGTGTCTGTACCCCAACAACAGTTGGAAATGTTAATGGGTATGATGGTGTAAATACTGCCATAATTATCCTCCGAATGCTTTTGCAAATTTACCACCTCTCAATTTAGCATCTGCTACTGCTGATATAGTTGATTGTTGGATAGTTGGCAACATATTTGCTATTTCTGATCTTACTGTGTTTGTTACACCTAAAGCAAAATTTAAGTTCTGTGTTATATTAACACCTCCTCCACCTCCACCCATCATTGATCTTGTATCTGCATTATTCTTAATTACACCAGCGCTTCCAGGAACAAATAACTCAGGTCCTCTTTCACCAACTAATGATGGTCTGTTAGCTTGAATAGTTCCACCTGATGCGTGACTACCCTCTGTAGCAGTTGTAGCTCCACCTTTTATAAATAAACTTCCAATTAAACCTGAAAGACCACCACTACCTGACATTCCCTTTTTAATAGCTTGTGTTATTCTATCCATTACTAACACTTGGAATAACATTTTTTGTAAATCTATAAATACTTCTCTTAAAATATCTTTAAAATTTAAAGCACCCATTTCACCTCTAGCAAAAGCATCAAATATCTTATTACCAGTTGTTTCAAATGTTTTAGCTACACCATCGGCTACACTATCTACAGCTCTTTGTATTTCATTAAATCTTTGTGTTCTTGTTGCTAATAAATCTATATTTTCTGATGCTTGTTGTATTGCTGTATTTATTACTGCTTGATCTGTAATCTTTTTAGCTAATAGTGCATCTTCTATCTTTCTTGCCATAGCAAGTTTTCTTAATTGTAATTCTGTTTTACCTAAATCTTGTATTTCTCTTTTTGCAGACAGTTCTCTTTTCTTTTGTTGATCTAGTTGTAATTTTTCTAAACCTGATTGTTGTTCTGCTAAAGCATTAGCAGCAGCTGTTGTCCTATTTTTACTTGCTTGTTCTTTTTCTAATCTTCCTACAATTATAGCTCGTCTTTCTTCGGCTTTTGAGATTTCTTTTATTAAATTTGCTTCATCTTCTGCCATCATAACAGACTCTGTTAAAGTCTTGTTCATTATGGCTAAACTTTTATCTATTTTTTCTAATTCTTCTTTTAAACCTTGTTCATTTAAACTTTTAATATGTCCTTCAAAAGTACCAAATACTTTATTTAATCCTTTCATTAATCCTGTAATTATAGAAAGAGCTACTCTAGTTAATGCGTTGTTTTCTAAAAATATTGTAAATTCTTCATTAAGTGTATCTAAAGCACCAGCTAAACCATCTGCTGCATTAACACCTGCACCACCAACTTGTTCGTTAAGTGCTTTTAACATAATAGCTTGTGATTCCATTTTTTTGCCAGTAAAATCTAAAACTTTAATCTGTTCTTTTTGACTTTCTGTAAATGAAACACCCACTCTTCTTAATGCTGATAGACCTATTTCAGGTTCTTCTAATGCTTTACCTAATTGCATTGCTGCACTCTTAGCACTACCAAAACCTACTTCAGCTAAATCTTGTGATAGTTGCAATGCTTCTTTAAATGTATTCCCTGTAATTGATTTAAAAGTTAATAATACACCTGCCGCATCTCTTATTTCTTGTGTACTTGCTAATGTTTCTTTTCCAATTTGTTGTGATAATTCTTCTATCTCTAATAAACTTAAACCTGCTGCACCACCAGTTGCTTTTAATATACCCTCTAATTTTTTAAATTGTCTTTCTGCTTTAGCACCTGCAGAAACCATTTTACCTAAACCAAATACTAAGGCGGCAATTGCTAAAGTAACTCCTGCCGCTTTCAAACCAACATTACCAATAATAGTACCTAATGAAGTAAGCCTACCTGCTACTGGTCCTAAAGGTCCTTGTATTGCCGCTATTGATTGAGAAGCTCTTCTAAATTTATCTTGAAATTGTCCTGCTGCAGTTCCAGCTTTTTTAGTTGCTTTTGATACTTTTTCTGTACCTTTCTTAACTGTTTCTGTAGCTCTAGTAAACTTTCTCTCAAATTCTTGTGATTTGCTTCTTAGTTCTACTGTTATTGTTGCTTGATTTGCCATTAGTCAGGGAATCTCCTCATTAAATCTTCTAACTCATTCCTTAATAATGGTTTAGCTTTTTTACCTTTATTTACTTTCATACTGTAGCCCTCCATAGCAGACATAAATTCTTTAACACTACAACCCCAAAAGGTTTCAGGTGTCATATGGAGGAATCCTAATCCAATCTCTAGATAGTCTTGGATGGGGTAATAGCTTCTTGATTCTCCACCTCTGCTTTTGGGGAGTCTTCGTCTTCCCCAGCAAAGATTGTACCTAAAACTTCTCCTGCATAAACTGCAGAAGTAGTTAAACCAGTTTCCATTATCATATCACCAACTGCAATATGTGTAAACTTACCTTTTGCACCTAATAGACCCTCGTGCAAAATAACTGATATATCACTTAGAGAGAATTTTTGTTCTGCAATTGATCTTGCTACATCCATTACAGACTTTCCTGTTCTATGTTCTATTTGTACTATGTTGTCAAAGGTAAGTCTGAATACTCTTTCCTTATCACCAAACTTACGACTTATCTCACCCTTGTATTTGTTCATTGTCATCTCCTAATGCTTTCTTTAGTTTTTTCTTTGTTGTTATTGATTTCTTCAACTCTCCATTGTTGTCTTCTATACAATGAATTTCTGCTTTACTTTGAAAAGTAACTAATTTTTGCACTATAAGATTATCGTGACCATTAAGGATTAATTTATCTAATGGACGACAATCAACATCTTTTTTACATTCAATAACTATATATTTTAATTTAGTTACTTTTATAAATCCGTGATGTTGATCGCCATTTAATTCAAAGTTTATCACTTTCCAACCATTTGTCCATTCAATCATAATTACGCGTTAGTGTAAGTTATTGTACCATTAGATTCTAATGTAACTGAATATGTTTCTTCACCATTAAACTCACCAGCTCTTTCGTAAGATGTAACTATAAAAGCACCTTTTACATCTGAACCATCGCCAAAAACTAAATCGTAATTGACTGAACTTCCTGTAAATGCTGCACCTCTTAAATTATTCTCTCCTGCTGAATCTGTAAATACTCCACTTGCTGATATGGACATACTTCTTATACCCATATTTCCACCTAATGCTCTTCCTATATCGTGTCCTGATGATCCACTAAATGTTGCTGAGTCTTTATTAGTAACATCAACCATTTCTCCATTGATACTCATAGATGTACTTCTTAATCCACCTATAGTAACTGCAGAGCCACCACTATTGTCTTTTAATAAAAAACTACTTCCTTTTTGTACTGCCATTTTATTTCTCCTTATTATATATTTTTATCTTAATTATCATAAACTACTGCTCTAAATCTCTGTAATCCGTGTGATGTTAATCCATCATTTTCCTTTATCACATCAGAAAATTCAAATCTTAAATTAACAAGACTTGCTCCTGAAACAGATAAAGAGGACTCGTGCAACAGAGCGTAAATTCTACTCATAATCTCTTTTATTTGCTTACTACCTCTATACCTTGAAAATGAATGAATGACAAGAGTATGTTCATTACCTTGTAGTGTTTTTGTTCCATTATCTATTGATGTTTCTTCCCCTATCTTTACATAAGGAAAAGCTGAAGAATCAGGTACAAAATCATATACAGCTGCACCTAAGGTGCTTGTTAAATTATTATCACCACTTAGACTATCAAAAATTGTTTTCTGTAATTCTTTACTATGATCACTCATTATTTACCAAACTTTTCTAGACTTTGTTTTATCTTTTGAAACAATACCTCAGCTATTTTAGGTTTGCTTTTTTCTGAAGCTGGAAACATAAATGGTCTAGGTAACATTTTACTTGTTCCATATTCTAAAAATTTACTGTATGATGCTTCGCTTCTTACCTGTACAACATCTTTTCCAGGTTTAACTCTAATATTACTTACTAAGAACCCAGTATCACTAGCTGGTGCTTCTCCAGGTGCTGATGCTTTATGTGTTCTTGTTGGATTATATTTTTTATATGTTTTACCTGTTTTAGCACCTTGTTGAATACTTCTTATAGCTTCTGTTCTTATTAATTGACCACCACCTAATAAAACATCTTTCATTTCTTTTTCTAAATCTTCTTTTACTTTTTCAAGAGCTTCAACTGCTTTTTGTACTCCTGTAAATCCTACTGTAAATTTCATTATGTACCTACGTTTTCTGTTGCTACTAATTTAATATATTTATTATATTCATTATCGTCTTCTATGCTTTTTATGTCAAATGTTCTTGAACCAAATAATATTCTCATAGATGTTAATATTCCTGATCTATATCTTATTGTAAACTCAAAATCTTGAGGATTGCTTATTTGTTCACCTGATTGTTCATTAAATGTTTGTTTACCTGTTTTAGCTTTTATTTGTGCAAAAGCTGTAAGATATGTTGTTCTACCTGTACTATAACCACCATAATTATCTGTAGATAAAGCTGTGTTTTGAATTGTTATTTTGTTTCTTAATTTACCGACTGGTGAAACACTTCCCATATTAACCTCCCAGTATTGAGTTTAATCTTTGTACTTTGTATGGCTGTAATAAGGCACCTATTGTATAAGGTATTGTGTTTACAGATAAACTTGTAACAGCTTCTCTGTTTTCATAAAGATGTGTAGTTAATACTTTTATTGCTTGAACAATTGGTTCAGGTACATCTGATGCTCCACCATAACCAGCTACATATTTAATTTCATAAGCATTAGCATTTCTTGTTTCTGCTACTGTAGGCCAACTAGAACCTGTTTTTAAAACAATTCTAGCTTGTTGACTAATTGTATCTACGTAATAATTTGTTGCTGCAAAAGTAGAAGCATTATCATCATTATCATAATATTTTACGTGTGTAACAGATGATACTGGTGCTTTTGGTAATACTATAAAATTTGTATTGTATTCTAAATCAGGAGCTGTGTATATCCCCTCTTGTAATTTTATATCATTGTAGAAAGGAAGTCTGTCTAAATAAAGACTTAGTGTTTGAGTTGTAATTGATCTGTTCAGGTATGTTTCTATAACATTTTGTGATGCTTTTATTAACTCAGCAATAAGTGAATCATCATCACTAAAATCAACACGCATAAAAGAC
>VMHT01070286.1_pt1 | contig 20703 bp, 42 predicted proteins | sample 4693611 | NCBI WGS metagenome assembly VMHT01 (sample SAMN12280063, study PRJNA550983) | marine metagenome | isolation source: seawater sampled from same location over 5 years 0.02-0.2 micron viral filtrate | place: USA: collected off the coast of southern California halfway between the port... ...
AGCGCCAACACAAAAGCCAAAGACTTATATCAGGGCGGTGATGATGTTTGGAAGATTTACAACTTTGAGTTTGAGAAAAACAAAATCATTCAGGCTTTCGGCACCGAGGATGCAGCAGCGCAGGCACTTGGCAGATCTGTGGATGACTACGCAGCAGACATAGTAAGAAACACAGTGCCTAACTATGAGCGTGTACCAGAGTTTGTAAAAGGTATTCGCAAACTTCCTGTCGGTAACTTCATCGCCTTTCCCGCTGAGATACTTCGCACCAGCGCCAACACACTTGGTCTTGCCCTTCGTGAGTTAGGTAGCGACAACCGTGCCATACAAGAAATAGGTATGCGCCGCCTGACTGGCTTCACATCAACAGCCGTCGTTGCACCAGCAGCGTTACAGAAAATGGCAATGGATTTAACGGGTGTATCTCAGGAACAAATCGATGCAGCCCGTGAGAGTGGTGCGCCGTGGCAGAAGAACAGTCGTTTGATTCCGACCAGTGTTGACAAGGACGGCAATCTGACAGGGTACATCGACTACAGCTACACCAACCCATATGATTACTTGCAGCGTCCCGCGTTAGCTATTCTTAACGCCGTCAATAAAGGCGAGGCTTTGGGTAAAGACGCAAACGAGGTTGCCTCTGAGGCAGCTATCGGTGCTGTGGCAGAAATCTTTGAACCATTTGCTGGCGAGTCAATTATCACTGAAAAGATTGTTGATGTCACCACTCGAGGTGGTGTTACACAGACAGGCGCAAAGGTGTACCGCCCAGAAGATACAGCAGGTGACAAAGCATTTAAGAGCTTCGTCCATATCGCAGACTCTGTTGTCCCCGGCGGTGCGCCGTTCCAGTTGAAAGGTATGGAAAGAGAGACACAGCAACCGGGTATCGAGGTCGGGCGCTTCACACGTTCTTTTTTCTCAGACTCCGTTGATCCATCAGGTAACGAGCGCCTTGCTGCACAGGAACTGCTTCGTGCCTTTACAGGTGTGTCGGAGATACAGGTCAAGCCAGAAAACATTCTCATGTATAAAGGATATGAGCATAGCCGTGGTATTCGTAGTGCTAGTCAGATCTTTAACACGGCTGTATCCACACGCGGCACACTAGACCCGGAGAATGCAATCAGCACTTTCCGTGAAGCCAACGAAGCTAGATTTAGGGTAATGCGGGACATGTACCGGACTGTTGAGAACATGCGCCAGCTTGGTATGTCTGACGCAGAGATTCGTCGCGCAATGCGTAAGAATAAAGTCGGCAACATCCCGCAACTAATGCGGGGTGTCTTTGATCCTATGAAGGTTAGCAGCGAGATCCGTCGTCGCGCCAGAGAAAATGACAATCGTCTGCCTCTTTCTGAACTGAATGCTATACGTCGTGAGTTCCGCAACCGCAGGCTCGACGAACCATTTGAGCCAGAGGTACAAGAAGCGCCTGCCTTTACCCCACAACCAGTACAAGAGGCACCTGAAGCTACATTCACACCGCAGCCTGCTACTACCACGGCCCCGGCAACTCCGCCCTCGAACCTCGGTGCTCCACAACAGCAGCGGGATCTAAGCTTGCTTGGCAGCAACCCAATTGATATACTGAAGAACCAACAGATTTCTCAGAGACAGCAATGAACAAAGATCAGTTACGCGAAGAGCTTGCGGACGATGAAGGCTGCAAGTACGAAATATATTTAGATCACCTTGGCCTACCCACTTTCGGAATCGGGCATCTGATTAAAGATGCAGACCCGGAGCACGGACAACCAGTCGGCACACCTGTATCAGAGGAGCGGGTGCGGCAGGCTTTTGATCTGGACATCCTTGTAACCATCGAGGATTGCCACAGACTGTACGACGACTTCGACGAGCTACCAGAAGAGGCCCAGTTGGTCATCGCCAACATGTGCTTCAACCTCGGCTACCCGCGCCTGTCCAAGTTCAAAGGCATGAAAGCTGGGGCTGATGAGCGAGATTGGCACCGTGCGGCAGATGAGATGGTCGATTCGAGGTGGCATGATCAGGTTCCGAACCGGGCTAAGAGGCTGGTCAAGCGCATCCGCGCCCTAGCACAAGACAACTAGGGAAATAAAACTCTTATTTTCCCTAGTTGTAAATCACTGAAATTGTTAGATAAAAACATCGATTCTCGTCGAGCTAATTTACAATGACCGTACCAATACACCCTCAAGTCCCTGAGAATCGCTGTCCGCGCTGTCAATCACCCCTAAAAGTGGTTCAGGTGCACGGGCACGGGCAGTGTCACTACTGTAAAGCTGTGATTGATGACTGTTGTCAGGGTGAAACCTGTCAGGTTTCCACACCTTCGGGTGGTTTAGTCGGATCGCAGCGCACACCCATTACAACATGATCTTCGTTTATCGTAACTAGCTGCGCTGCCATCTCAGTGGTTCTATCAATACACTGATTTATAGTCTTGTAGGGGCCGCGTGTATCATCAGCCGCAAAACAATTATTTAAGTCACCCGCTAGGCAGACCAGTACCATCGCCTCGAACATCTTGTTCTCCATCCTTTGGTAAATACACAAGCACAAACGCTTCGCAGTTACCGCAACTAAGATTGGTTACCATGCAGTAATCTTCATCCTCTTCTTCGAGATCGTGATCACCGCCCCAAGTTAAGTTAAACCCGCAATGCCAGCAGTTCATCCCACTTCCCCCCAGTTATCACCAAGTTCCGCGTCAACATCGAAGGGTATCTTCAGCCCTTCTACACAGGTTGACATGATCTCTACAATCCTGTCCGCCTGTCCTTGATCCTCGATGCTGAAGCACAACTCATCATGCACTGTAAGCATTGGCACAAGCCCTTCGTTGTAGCAGGTGAGCATTGCTTTCTTAGTCTGGTCGGCGCTCGAACCTTGAATCAGTTTGTTCAGCGCCTTATATGTAAAAGCAGGACGGATAGCTTGTCGGCTACCATATTCCTTTACAGCTTCTTCCAGCTTCAACGGCTTATGATAACCATACGCCTTCGGTTCCCACCTGTCAAAGCGGCACTTACGCCCCAGATAGGTCCGAATGTGACCGTTCTTTTCAGCAGCAGCAGATGCCATATCTGCTAATCCACGAACAAATGGGACCTTATCATTGTATTGGGCCAGCAATGTTGTCGCATCGTCCTCGCTGATATCTAATGTTCCGGCAAGCTTCTTCTTACCCATGCCGTACATGATGCCGAGGTTGACTGTCTTGGCTTCTTTACGGCTGATGCCTGCAAGGTCCGCCACCATCTGGTGGAAGTCAGCGTCGCCAGCGTGGTACATAGCCACGACATTATCAATCTCTGGGTGCCGCGCAGCCTCGCCCAGACTAGCGCAGTAGTGTGCCAGCCAACGTGGTTCCTGTGAGGCGTAGTCAAAACTTCCCCACTTGCAGCCTTCTTCTGGTATAAATAAACCACGGATCATCTTCTTAATCTCAGGGTCACGCGCCGGGATCTGCTGTAGATTGGGATTGCTCGAAGAAAAGCGACCTGTTACCGTGCCGCCCTCATCAGTACGCAAAGGATGAAACTCACAATGGATACGCCCCTCATGCGAATGCTCAAGTATTGTTTCAATAAAGGTCGTGTTGGCCTTGTTAAACTCGCGCAGCTTTACAATCTTCTGTGCCACGGGATGCGCGTGGTTCGCCAGAAACTGTTTTGTAAAGGCGGGAGCGCCCGTCTTCTCTGTCCTATGGTACTGAAGCCCAAGGGCATCAAACGCCTTTGCCACAGATGTAGCCACCCACGGCTCGATGGCGACGCCAGTCTCTTCCTTTATTTCTTTAAGTAAGTCCTTCTCTCTGGTTTGCAGGAGCTTACGCGCTCGTTCAGCGGCGTCTAAATCAACCCGCACACCTTTTGTCCGCATGTCCAGTAGACACGGTAGCAGGCTATTCTCGAGGTCAAAGATACCGACAACTTCGTCTTTCTCTATCTCTGTACGCAGACGATCCCACAGCCGCAGAGTCACCCCGGCATCCTGCTCGGCGTATGCCCCAACAAAGGTCGATGGCAGCTTCCACATCTCTGACTTTGGATCTACGTTGAAGAAGCTTGCCGCATGCTTGAGCATACGCTCGTTCTTATATTCGTTGAGGTAGCGCCCAGCCACAGAGTTCAGGTTGTAGTACCGCTCGTTCTCGTTAAGCAGTGGCGCGGCTATCATAGTGTCGATCACCCGTCCTCGAACCTCGATCCCTTCGGCGCGTAGCCAGCCGAGGTCATACAGAGCATTGTGGAATATCTTTTCGCTGGACTCATCAGCCATCAACTTTTCAAGCCACTTCATCACAGGTGTGCGCGGCATGTTACCACCGCCTTCGTGCTTGATGGGGAAGTACCAAGAACTTTCGCCAGCGGCTACAGCAATGCCGATGATGTATCCATCCTTACGCACCCAGCCCGGACCAAGGCGCATCAAGTTGGGGTCTTTAGTCTCGAGGTCAACAGCAATCCGTTTATACTGAGACAAGTCAGGCAGGGTTGATGGTGGCTGCCAGTCTTCCGCCATAGGCATAGACGCCTGCTTCTTGATCTCTTCTTGATCTTCTATGTCCGCACTGTGTTTCATAATAGGAAACTCATCTCTGTGTTTGGGGTGCTCTATAAAACTGAACTGATGCTCACTCATCTTTTGTTGCTACCTCACCACCACATGCCATGTAACCGCAAGCATCGACCCAGTTGTCCGCATGTCTTGGATTCGAGGCTATACGCGCAATCTTGAGCAGGGTCATCTTGACCGCACAGTCTGCACCTACAGGCAGGTCATCAGGCTTGATGCTATCCCACCAGTACCAGACGGTCTCGATGTTACAGAAGTTATCTTCCATGTTGCCATGCTGAGATGCACGATCCTGTGTCACATAACCCTTGGCTGTGTCTAATACTTCTGCCCTATTCATCGTCCATCTCCTGACTGGATGTTTGTCTTGTTCTAAAAAAGGTGTTGTGTTGCGGGTGGTCTACATTAAACAGCCGCGCATAGTAGGCCGTGTAATTATTGTTCAACTTAAACTTAGTGTTTCTGGTTTGCACGTCGGTGTGCCAGCGTATTCTTTCAAACACAGACTTAGATGAATAGTTCTGGAATCCCACAGAAATTAATTCAAACGAGAATTTTTTGAATAGTGTGTAAACCTCGGGGTTTTCCTCGTGAAATCTACGCCATTGCTTTCTTATCTGTGTCATATCTCAAACCCATACCTGTTCTGTGATTCAATTAAATGAAGCCCCTTTCGAGCGCGAGTCATACCAACGTAGAACGTGCGTATTTCGCCGTCCTGATCTATTGATTCAGTGCATGCTTTTGAAGAGTCTAGAAGTAGAGCGACGTTATCCGCCTCGCCACCTTTGGCTTTGTGAATCGTCGATATCCGAATCCTCGGCTTGCCCGATAAGATAGACTCGCCCATCCGACGTACAGAAGTAATGTAGATCCGCTCCCTCTCGCTGACCTTGATCACTTCGTGCCATTTGCTCTGGCTGGATATCTGGGGGTCTAGATTCGGTAGTATATCTTCTAGCGTGTAAGTTAGCTCTGGGTCCAAAGCCTCGAGGTTTTTCTTGCCAGCTTTGGTAGCCGCGCCACTCGATAAGCTTTTTGAAAATTCCTTCAGTTCCTTCGCAGAAAGATAATGTCCTTTGCATAGTCTGAGCCACACCTCGATACCAGTTAATACATTGGGAGAGATGGACCAACCACGGCCTTGATACCAGTAAAGGTATCCTTGGTCGTAGAGATTACGCGCAACCATATTTGCAATATAGTTCGTCCTAGCAAGTATCAACCATTCGCCGTTGGTTAGGTCCACATCAAGTATATCACGGTGCCAAGTGACATGCCCGTTCCTTTCGGTGGGTTTCCAAATTTTTTGCTGGCGCTGACGTAACCGCTTGACAAGATCGTCGGACAAGGATTGGATTTGCTGTGGTACACGGTAGGACTTATCTAGAATAATCTTCTCATCTGATGCGTTAAGGAAATCTGAGACACGAACACCCATCCAAGAATAAATGCACTGATCATCATCGCCTGCATAATATGTGCGCTTCGACCTCGGAACTAGAATCTTCTTCACCATCTCCCACTGAAGCGGCACAAGGTCTTGAGCCTCATCAACAATTAGCAGGTCGAACTCTGGTGCTATATCCTGCTCGATGAAGCGCTCAATCATGTCTGTAAAGTCAAGCTTGCCTGTTTCTTTTTTGTATTTTTCCAGCGCCTTCTCAATCAGTTCAGCCTGCTGGAAGTACATCTTGTCGGTGCCCTTCTCCGCATATGCCTTCTCAAGAGAAATCATCATTGCTCGAGCGTAGGCTATGATGTTTAGGTACAAGTCCCCAATGGTGGCTGCTGGCATAGCTATGCCGTCGTTAGCATCAATAGCGCCACGAGATGATAGGTCAAGACCCACATACCCGCCGAGCTTAATATAGTCTTTTGGACCCATCACATCCTTGGTTCCTATACCAAGGCACTGAAAGGCAAACGAGTGCAGTGTGCGGAACCACTCAAGATCCGCAACACCTATGTCTAGCTTCTCGATAGCACGTTCACGCGCCTCTTCAGCGGCTTTCTTGCTGAACGACACAAAGGCTATGCGGTCGGGCGGTGTGCCCTTCTTCAGTTCTGACTCCACGATCTTAATCAGGGTGGTTGTCTTGCCTGTACCGGGGGGTCCGAAGATTGTGGTTTCCATTAGAACGGCACCTCGCTACTCGGAACATGAACCTCGGGCATATCGACATTGCTGCTGTACTCAGGCACCCACCAGACTCTTACAGATTTTCTGTCACCTTTAGCTGTTTTAAAGTTCTTTACTCCGTGTGCCTCAGACTCCCCGTTCAGTTCCTTTAATCGTTCTTGAATTTGTCCCCGGTTGTACTCTGAAAACTTTTTGTTCTGAAGGTAAGTCATCAAAGAGTCTAATCTAAAATATGTAGTGCCATCCTCTGTCCACGGCTTACCAAGCAGCAACTCTTCAGCAGACTGAGCCTGTACACGTCCCGTGCAGAAACTTTCAAGGTGATCAAAGAACTGCCCCTTGTATGTTAGTTCCTCTGGCACTTCTATCTCGTTCACGTTCTCCATCAACCCGTTAACAATGATCTGCCAGTCAGCATTCTTCATCGTAGGTGGCATGTACTGTAGGTGTTCCATGCAAGCACGTTGAAACTTCATCGGTAGCTGAAGTTCTTCGGTGTTGAGTTCGAGGCGACGACCATTGATGTCACAGAACCAAACCCGTGGCTCCGACAACACAACAGACAGGCCGCTGATGTCGGCCTCGATAACCTCTTTGCCAATGCCGTACTTCTGGCGACGACACAGTGACTTGTTACAGAACGAGGCCAGTGGCTGCTGGTCACAGGGATAGAAGTATTCCTTCTTGTCTAGCTGCTGCTGAATCTGGACTATCTCCGACGCCCCGAGAGGGGGCTGGCAATAGGTCATGTTGATCTGCTCGTGTAGTGACTTCCAGTTGTCTGGATCCACACGTTTGCAGGCCACTGCCGCCGCGAACATAGTGGTGTTGCGTCCACCCTCTGGTATGCCCTGCTCGAACATAGTCTTCAGGCACGGGGGCCAACCTTTAAACTGATCCGATGTACCACCAAGCTTCAGTGATAGGAAGTCTGATGGTGTGGTGCGGCGCTGTTCAATAAGCTCGAGAAACTCTTCTAGTGTGGCGTCCTCGCCGTCTTCTTTAATAGCGGGGCGGAACGTCTGTTCCGCATCAAAGTACGGCAGGTTAATAAAGTTCCCCACATCACCACGCTCGACAAGAACCTGCTCCTGCTTTGGGAACACTTCACAGCCACCATAACCAAGTACGGCAGATACTTCCGCAGCCTTGTCCTTAAAGTCTCCAGCGCTAATCCAATCAGTAAAGAAAAAGAATACATGTGCACCCCCAGATTTTGATCTACAGACAACACTGCTAACACCAAGGTCGCGGATCTTCTTGTCCAGCGCCACGAGATCGAGCGGGTACTGGTCAATGTCCAGCGCACCGAACCTGCACTTGTTATCTTCATTAATAGGAATAGATCCAACTCCACACTTGCCGTTGAGATGGCCTTCAATCAATTCAATGGTGAGTGGCTTGCGTACAATAAAAGACTTTGCTTTTTGTTTGCCTTCGCGCCGCTCCTCTGAAATTTGTGTCTGCCCGTGGGCTGCTGAAAAGCCCTCGAAAGCATCCATAAATCTTTGCGTTAATGACATCGTGAACTCCTAGGTTGAAAGCGGGGGGTGATTGATCAGTGTTTCACGAACATTAGTGGGACTGATCAATCTTGTAGCGCGGCCCCCCGACCAACGCTTCACCTACCCACTAATTAGAATGGCACGTCATCAGAAAGCGGAGCCTGCTTTGGAGCAGCCTGCTCTTCTGTCGTTGCACCAGATGTCTTAATCTCACCCTTCGAGAATGACTCAAAGAATGACTTGGCTGCGGAGAACGCCTCTGCTGGGACAGCGTCTGGCTCGATGCGTTCAACTGCGTAGTTGTTCCACGAACCTTGGTCATTGGACTCTTGCACCGTGGTCAGCTTCCAGATGGTGCCCCACATTGGTGGGTTGAACAGGCCCTTCGCGCCTTGGTACTGAACCATCCGCATCTGTGTATTCCACTTACGCGACACCTTCAGTTGTGTCTTCTTCATGTCACAGATAGCTTGTTGAGTGGCACCTGTCGCTGGATCCACGATCATGACCAGATGCTGGGCTGAACGGATTACCTCGTTACCAGAAGGCAGGATCTCCGAGGCACCTTCACGAGTTGTCCGCTTCAAGTCTGGGTCATTTGGATCCAACTCACCTTGGTATCCGCCACCATTAATCCGTAGCTGGAACTCAAGGTACTTAACGGTGTACCCACAGGGGATAACGTACACCCCATCTTCACCCGACCAGAACTGACCAGTGACCGTGTTGAATAGGTCACCGGAACTCGCACCTTTGATGTACGATGCATCGTTCTTATTTATCTGTGGTGACAGTGGTTGCAGTATCCGCAGGAACGGGATCTGCATATCCTCAGTACCGATGGCGTCCATACCAGCGCCAGCGTGTTCTGAGAAGTCAGCCATCAGGGTTGTAGGAAGGGTGTTTGTATTCTTAGTTTGTACTGCTGTGTCAGCCATAGCTAGTTAGCTCCATGTGTTAGGCCATTAGGCCCTGTAAATTCAAAACCGAAATTATCGTCTTGTGTATATTCAATAACTTCTTCTCGGACAGCCTTTCTCAAAGCATCTTTCCAATCCAAACCTGTTTCTGAAAAGTCTACTGTGACACTGACAGGAACTCGAACATCATATTGCCAAGCACCACCGTATGCTTGAAGCTCTTCTTCTTCTGTGAAAGAGGCATCACTCATTTCTAACTCCTTTTGATCTTAGCTTCAGTTCCGACATAAACGCCGAAGGTTTCAAAGTCCAAATCCTTGCCGGACTCAACCCGGTTCTTTACCCAAGCCTTCAGTGTGCTTGGATGGATGTGGGTTTTTTGTGCAGGCTCGTATCCCTGATTACGCAAGTCATCAACGACAGCCCCAGCCATGTTGTCCTGCCCAGCAGAAAACGATACCGTCACATCATTCTTGATGATGTCGGCCTCGCCTATCGAGCGCAGGAAACCATAAGCTTGGTCACGTTTTTCTTCGGGGATTCGTGCGTGGACAAAGTTAGCGATAGTAACCTTGTGCCCATCCACAGTCAGACTATCCACGCCCATCTCTTCCATGAGCATAGGAATGTCTTCCTGATCTACTTTTCTTTTCTTAAACTTCAGATCCTTGACGTGCTGTTCAGCTTCTTCGATCTGACGCTGTACATCAAGTGACTGACGAATGAGGTTGGACAGACGCGAAGCGCCGTCCTTCTCGACGTTGTCGAACTTATCGGCATCGACCTTGCCTTCTTCAAATAGCGAAAACACATCGCTCATCGCATACTCCTTTCGCGAACAAAGTTTAACCCCTTCGGGTGTGGGACTCGTGTCTACATCAGCAGGCGCGAGGTAGTCAAGCGGCTTCTTTACCTTCTTCCGCCATTGTCTTCACAATGTGGGCTAATTGTCTGCTCACACTGCGCTCATTTGCATCAGCCATCTTTTTTATGATCTCATAATTCTCGACGGTTATTGCAATTGATCTCCATTTCTTTAGATTCATTTCTTGTAATCCTTATCTGTGCATGTAAGACTATTAGTTGTCTTAACCTATAGTAATTGAGGGGTCAAGTACCTAATGAAACCAGATTATAAAATCGCCTATGGTAAACAATCTGAACTCATAGCAGCAGCTTGGCTAATTGGGCAGGGGTGCTATGTCTACCAGCCTTTCATTGAACAGGGTCCTGTTGATCTTGTAGCCCTCACACCCGAAGGCGAAATGCATCTCTTTGATGTGAAGTCGGTAAGTCGCCGGAAAAACGGGAGCGTAATAAGCCGCACTCTCAAAGAGCGCCAACAAACACTCGGGGTCAGACTCCTGTACGTTGATCGGGATACGAATGAATGTCACCTTTACCCTCATCAGTTTAGACCTTCCCAATACTCAACCCAACAAGCTGCTAACCGTCAGAACGGCGGGGTGATAAATCCAACCATTTCCTCGCTTCTTCACCTAAAGTCTTCGCCGACAAATCAATCTTCGAGCGAAGACTCTTGACGATATGCTCATCGACCGTGCCCTTCGAGATGAAGTCAACGTAGGTCACTGAGTTTTTCTGCCCGATACGATGTGCTCGATCCTCGGACTGCGCTCGAGTCTCGAGATTAAAGTCGTTGGCGTAATAGATCACGTTGGTTGCAGCGGTCAGCGTCAGGCCATAGCCTGCGGTCTGAGGGTTTGCCACAAAGAACCTCGCATCTTCAAACTGGAACCTACGAACTGCTGTTTGCCTGTCCTCGTCTGACGTGTCTCCGAAGTATGAGACCACTGCATCTTTGCCATATGCTTTCGCCAGCTTGGCCTCGATGTTCTTGATGTCGTACCGAAAGCGTGACCAGATGATTACCTTACCGGACATCTCATCTATCGTGTCCATCAGGGCATCGATGCGCTTGGTTGGGAACTCGACTAGCTCACCATCATCCGTCATCAAGTGACCGCACAACACCTGCTGTAGCCGCAGTAGCTGGGTCATAACAGCGGGGGCTGACACTAGCTCACCATCATCGAGCAGAGCAATCGCTGCGTTCTTCAGAGACATGTAGTGCTTGAGTTGCTCATCGCTCAGACCCACATGCCGGATGGTATAGATCTTGTCCGGCAGATCGAGCGCATCATCCTTGGTCACTCGATACGAGAAACTATCCAGCTTGGAAGCAAGCTCATCCAGATTTCTGTACCCCACGATTTGCTGAAAACTGTGACTGCCCATCCGCTGGGTTCGAGTGATTGCATACCGTCCTTGGAAGGCGTAATAACTATCGAGTCCCAATAACTTCTTGGACATGAATCCACACTGCGCGTATAGATCCATCGGCGATTTCGTAACGGGCGACCCTGTAAGTATACGCCGATACGATGCCTTCGTACCAAAGCTAACCAGAGCCTTAGTCCGCTTGGCTTTGGGGTTTTTAATAGTTGTTGACTCATCGACCGCAAGTAAGAACGTCGCGCCGCGAGTGAAGTAATCCACAAATTTTGCGACCTTCGCCGTTGCAAATCCTTCAACATTAACCAGTAAGATGCGGAGCTTGTCACGCTCTTTAATGCTAGCCTCGAGGCGTTTAGCTTGGGTCTTGTTTGGAGACGGAGTCCAAATGTAAACCTCGTGTTTAATGTTCTCCGGCAAGTGAGTAGGTATTTCTGATATCTCCCAGTTTCTGTACACACCCTTCGGCGCAACGATAACTGCGGTGTCGATCTTACCTTGCTCATAGAGCCAGACCATGTTGTCGATAAGTACCTTCGATTTGCCACAGCCCATCTCCATAAAGTAGGCGTAATTAGTTTTGTTATAACTTCTAAGCAGTGCCTCGTGCTGATGCTCGTAGGGCTTTGTCTTGTAATTAAATTTCATGTCATCCTCGTTGTAAGTTGAGTGAGGTGTTCTATAGATTTACCGCTCATGATTTACGGCGGGACGGTTTTATTCAGTGTGGATCGCGTAAAAAACAAACCGGGACACGAACCACGGAACATCTCTAGCATTGAAGGACGCCACCTCTGTCGACCGGGAGGAAAAAACCCGCCTACCCATCAACTATGCGGGGTCGTCGAACTCTTCGAGAGTTAGAGTAAATACATACTTACTGCACAACTCATCATCTTCTGCGAATTCCATCGTACCCTTCGGAAACTCTACAACATTGTCGCGCTCGAGGCTGGTCAGCATCTCGTGCGCCTCTTCTTCTGTCATGTATTCTGACAGGGCGACAGTCGCTTCGTTCATATTTATTTTACCTTCTGCGTACAAACCAGTCACGGTCAACATATCTTCTGCTAATGTATCACTCATCCTCGACTCCACCTGTCATAATCCCGAACCTTGCGGCTTCCATGTACCACAAGATCTCCGCCGGATCGCTGACTGTTGTTATCATCTGCACCTGACCCTCGTGGTTTTCGCCCATGATGATCACTTCCTTGAACACCGAACCTGCAAGCTCACACACTGCGGGCACTGGTTCCTTTATCTTCTTAACCTTATGGCGAAAGGGTATGACGTTGTCGTTCATTGGTATCTCTTTCCACTTTAGCTTTTAAGTCTTCGTAAAAGACCCGATGCTCCATGCACCTATCCGCTTGAATAAAGTCTCCCCGCTCAGAAAACTCAAGCTCTTTCTGAGTATACCAATTGATGACGCTATCTATCCCTGAAGTATTCTTTGCCATGCCCCTAGAACCTCACCTTCGTGATCCTCGCACACCGGCTCTGAATCATACAGATACTGATCCAAAACCTTCTCGATTACATGCACCGCCTGACCCCACTCCATGCGCTGAGTTGAGCATGTCTGCTCTTCAGTCGCCATTAACTTAGTCTCATACATAATAATCTCCTATCACCTAAGATATTAAAAACCATAACATGACCAGATAAGATCTGTCTAGCCAATGAATAAATTACACACCTTGCACTTGTGCTTCCGCCCCTCTGTGCTAGCAACAAACATAAGTGCGTTGCTGTTGCAGCGGGGACACTGCCCTGCGTCCAACCGCTTTTGCCATGTGCCGTCACCCCAGATCACCGTCTGTTTTTTGTGCGGCCTGATGCTGGCTGTGTTGTCGATGAACATATCGACAGGCGACTCAGTCATCGTGTTGCCGAACTCGATGCGGACTGTCTGATCATCGATGAACTCCACACCCCTGACAATCCGACCGACCAACTTTGAATAATAGTTACTCATCTTCAACTCCGTTCATAAAGACCCGTGGTCGATAGTCCATCGTCTTTTGACCATCGCACTTGGGACAGGTTTCTATGTTCAAGTCTGGCGTCGGAACGTACCCATGTCCAGCGCATTCGGTACAAATTACTGTGACCTCGAACCTCGAAACTTGGTACTGCGGACGTTTAAAAAAGCGGAACATGCCGGACTCCTTCTCGTTGTAGTTGTTTCATGCTCGAGTATTCAGCCCACTTCGAGTCCACAACACCTTGGTCTGCTTCATCAAAGATCAGGTCACCGAACTCACGCATCAACCTGCGGACTTCCTCATCTACATATTTTAAATTTTTATCCTTCACGATGCTTGCTCCAATACTCGCTCCAATCTTCTGCCAGAATGTCCACAAGGTCTCCCAGTGGGACGTGATCCATCAGGTGCATGTGGCTTTCCATCCGGCTCGAGAACTCGTGCCATGTCTCACACTCACCAATGATCTCACTGATCTTGTCGTTGAACTTCTCTTCGCGATCCATCATCCAAGCTTTAACCTTGCCCATTATCTAATCTCCAATCCACACCGTCTTCCGTGATAAGGCAGAAGGTGTTTTGCATCTGTGAGTCTGTGAACCCGTGTTGGGTGAGTGCCACATGGCACTCACTTATTGTGTCGTGTGTACTGATCACATTGACCGTACCACCATTGAAACTGGTCATCGTGACCATGATCAGCAGGTACTTACTCATTACCCATGCTCCTCGATGTCTAAGTGAAACAACCTGCGAACAGCATTAGCCGTGTCAATCAGCTTGTGCATGTCCTGACAAGTGACGGCCTCGATGCCGTGCCACTGAAGATCATCGCCGATACTGTTGGCAACATTGACCAGTGCTTCCACGTTCTCGATCATCGAGGGATACTTGTCGCGTAGCTGAAACAGCAGTGCCTCACGCACCATTGCTTCTTGCTCACGTTGCTTGACATGATATTCCATGCGCTCTTCATGCGTCATGTTCTCATAGTTTTTTGGTCTACCCATTTCTCTTCTCCTGACTTAATAAGTTTTTTAAACGATTGATCACGACCTTTGGATCACGTTGCACCTTTTGATTATTTCGACGCCCGTTCCTGTCGAGTATCACTTTTGTTTCTGGCGGCACACGCAATGCATCCAGAATTTCTTCTCTAGTTGGTACTTTCATTTTGCTCCTTCCTTGCTTCTATAAGATATATGTCCCCAATGGTGGCATCCATTCGATACCCAAACCCCTTGGATTGTTGCCGGATCCTGTTCTCCGCGAAGAACGAAGCTTCGTCCTCGCTCCTTGCTTTAAGCCGGATCGTCCGCCTTACCTCAACAATCAGATCCACCTCATACCAGTCAGCTTTTGACAGGACATGCGACTTCAACCGTGTGTTGGACTCAGGCCGCTTCTGGTAGGGCTTGCGTTTTCTCATGCCTTTGCCCTCGCAGTTATTATTATATTTGAGATCATGTCCTTCACATCTTCATAGGACTCCGAAACGAAATACCCATCGTGCCGACACAGACCATCATTAATAACCGTAACGTCACGCACCTTGGCACCTGTTCGGATGGTGCGGCTGGTGACAGTAAACCTGTCACCAACCAAAAATATCTGACCCTCATCACGACCAGTCATGTGGCTAACCAATGTAAGTTCAAGCGTAATCATGCTGCAACTCCCTGCGTTCTTCCATTTCCTTGTTGATAGCCGCCATAGCATCGACCATGAACTCACTCGACACCGACCATCGATCCACGCCGCCGTCAAGACATAGGCCACGCTCCGACCAGTCAGTCAAAGCCCCGCCCTCGCCCAGCGGATCACGCATCTTCAACGTGCTGTAATAGTAGCGGCTGACAAACTGACCAAACTCTTCAGCCAGATAGGCTTCAGTCTTGTCGCCAGTGTTACGCATGATAGCCGCCGCACCAGAGTCCATATCATAGAACTCGATCAATGGATCATCGTGCTTGTCCTGATCATATTCTCTGTCACCATAGGTCAGGCAATGATTGAGACCATAATCATCCCCAATGAACACCATGCGGACGCACCACCGGATCCCACTATCAGGATCAATAGCTTTGTATGTTACAGACATTCCTCTACTCCTTATCTACAGGGTTGTGCTGATGAATGACATACTCAAACGTATCCCAACTGATGCCGTGATTAGCATCAAAGCCATTAACGATATCGTGCAAGACATCTTCCATCTGCTCTTCAGTCAGCGTGACATCCATCTGCTCACAGACCGACGCCACGTCTTCGAGATACCAGTCGTCCCTGATGAACGGCTTGCCATCTTCGGTGTAATCAATATGTGCCATTAGCAATACACCTCCTTACCAAACACACCCAACTGGATGATGTAGTCATAATCATTAGCATCCAACTGACCAAGCTCATCGACCGTCAGTGCCATGCGCTGCCGCTCTGGATCAAGCAAGTTGATACCATCAACAATCACATCAAAGGCTTTGACCTTCTCGACCTCATCTTCATTATGATGAATGACGACATCGAAGTTAGAGTCCACAACATCATAACCAGATTTAAGAACGTGACCGCTCACATGAATGTAATCGACCCAGTAGTTCGATCCACCCTCGAGCGCACCTACCCAGATGGCTTCGGCAATCTCAGCCCACTCATCACGGCTGGGTGAATACTCAACCGTGATTGTTGGATAATATTTCTTAGGCTTGAACAACTCAGCGAATGGCTCCGCTAACATGTCCGAAAAATGGCTGCCTGTTAGATTTGGTTTATCGTTACTCATTATAATCTTAGCCCCCAATCCTTTGCTGTTGTCATATGAGTGTCAGGATCAATAGTCTGAACATGACCTGACCGCTCAAAAATTTCCCAGCTTTCCATGTTCTCTATCGTGCGCTTGAACTGCTCAATCACTTCATCCGGCGTGACCCTGTCAGGATCAGCCTCGAAAGAAGGAACCGAAAACATAAAATCAAAGTCGTGTATATAAACTGGCTTACTCATTATTCATTCTCCCATTACATAAACTAGATCGAAGTCCGTGAATTCAACTAAACCCTCACGCCAATCTGTCTCATCGTATGGCGTCCAGTCTTCCGATCTGTCACGATTGATTTCTTCAAGAACCTCTGCCATAGACCATATATACTCAAGGCCAGTGTCACGCTCCCGAACCGTGATTGATAAAACGCTCATTCTACTGTCCACCCTTCTTCTACCAATTGCATCGCAACTTGATCCACGAACCTTGGCTCTACCACCAAGGCATTACCCCAACGAATGTGAAAGTCTTCACAACTCTCACACGCCTGATCCAGATTTTCTCTGGCATCGCCAGTTAATGGCTGGCACAACCAGATCGAACCGTGATCCTCGAACCTGTAGTCTACCTGTTGCATGACTGCTCCTCTGTGTTATATTCAGTTATCTTATATGATGTTGTCTCATGAATCATATATGACCGTCAAGTAAAAAAAGATAAGAACCATGCCCTATATAGTTTTCCCACCATTTTTTGAAAAATATTTTTTTTTTTTGAAAAATGGTGTAACAGCGTAACAAGCGTAACACCCACTGATTTTATTAAGAAAATCCTGTTACAAATGTTACAAATGTTACACTTTCAGGGGCTATAAAGTGGGACGCGAGATTGTTTTTGATTTTTGAAAACTGAAAAATGGTGGGAAACTACTATGGAAGATAAACCAAAGAACAAAGGCGGTAGGCCAGCCGGACTGACAAACCGTCAGCGAGAGTTTGCAAAGTATGTGGTCGAGGGCATCTATTCAAACGCTGAATGTGCGCGGAAGGCTGGCTATGCTGAAGACAGTGCCAACACCCAAGCTTCAAAGCTTCTGAACGGCAGAGACTTTCCTGAAGTTGTCGAGCTTGTCAAAGAAATGCGCGAGGCTCGAGAGCGTAGGTATAAGGTCACACTGACTGGACAACTCAAACGGCTGGAAGAATTATCGAAAGGCGCGGAAGACTCTGGTCAATTCAGCGCGGCAATTAACGCTGAAAAAATACGCTCCGCTCTGGGTGGCTTGACCATCGATCGTCGAGAGCAGAACCACGTCCACCAGCTTGACCAACTGAGCCGCGATGAAATCACCGCCAGACTTGCCGCTATCCGCAAACAGTATCCGGCTGCATTCGATGATATGAAGAGGGTTGAAGATGCCAAGCACAGAGAAGAACCTGTCCAACTTATTGAAGCAGAGTTTACCGAAAAAGAGCCATTATCAAAGGATTGAAAACCGCGCTGGCGAGGGCATGCCGGACGTGTATATCTGCCTGTCAGGTGTGCCTGTATGGGTTGAGTTAAAAATAGTTAAAAGCAACAAGGTTTCGGTATCAAAGTCCCAGATAGCGTGGCATTTGGCTCATACTCGATGTAAAGGCGCAAGTTTTTTCTTGCTCTATGACCCCTCGACCAGCGATGTATTTTTGTTTGGCGGGGATAAAGTGCTGGAGATCCAAGGTTCGAGGCTCGATGACCTGCGTCCTGCGGCCTTGTATATAGGTAAGATGGACGGTTTGCCCTGCGCCCTGCGTCCTGCGGCTCTCGATATGTGGGGATGGTGACCTGCGCACGAAAAAAGCCCGACTCAATTGAGTCGGGCTTTTTATCAAGATGCGTCCACAGGGTCATTGTGGTTAAAGGTAGTTGAGTGATGCCCACTCAAACTTTCGTAGCCTGAACCGTTGCGAACCTCGCCACCTGTTAAAGTTGGTGATGAGTAGTAAACATGGCGGTTGCCATACATACCAGCGTCTCGAACTGAGTGGATCGTGACCTCGTTTTCTTCCATCCACTTTTTGCATTCTGCGTTCATAGACACATGATATGGACTGACTGAAAATCGTTTATGATAAGACATAATAATTCCCCTTTCGCTGAGCACAGAAGCCCAGCGCATGAATAGCGTTATTTACACAGTTAGAAATAGCGCGGTTGACCCCGCGAAACACGGGGGATGGGCACAATGCCCAGATAAATAGTATCACAATATAAGATATCATCAAACAAATAATTCCTGCGGCCTGCGCCCTAGTATCGATGCCCTGCGCCCTGCGCCCTGCGCCCTGCGCCCTATGATGTAGGATCGAGGCGCAAAAAATTTACCCCGGCCAGCTATGCTGGCCGGGGCTAGGGGAAACCTAGTGTTTGTGGTAGGAAACAGTCTTAACATTCTTGTCCCAACATGCGCGACACTCGCCGCATTTACCTTGCTGAGTAGGCGCGGGGCATTCGTGCCCGATAGCGTCTATTGATTTGACCACCGCGCTTGAATGCGCCCAGCTTTCGGGCGGGGCTTGATCAACCATTGTTGCGCTATACCGGATAACCAAATTATCGGGAAGCTTGCGCCCATATTGCTTGATAGTTTCGAGCCATATCGCCCGCTCTTTTGTCGGTATCCAGTGACGCTTGCCCGGTGTTGCCTCAACAACATCCAGAATATTCAGAGCCATTCTTACCGATTGCACGTCGCCGCTATCGAACCAGCGGAAATATTCTGACCGGGTTTTATTTAACAGACCGATCATGCGCGGGACAAAATCGATAGAGTCAAAAAATTCTTTACGCTCTTCCATTTTGTTGATCACGTTTGGCATGCGATACATACCTTTACGCGCATAGCAATCATGGCAGACTGAGCCGGGTATTTTTGAAAGCTTTTCGCCAGTCTGGCAATCGAAGGCGGACAAGCTTATAGACTTGCCCGGCATTTTAGATACATTTGATAACATGATAATCCCCTATCATTGGTTAGCGTTGTGATTATTTTAAACAGATTTATCCAATAATCAAATAAATAATTTACTCTATAAATCCTGCGGCCTGCGGCCTGCGTCTCTATATATAAAAAGAGCGCCCCAGATCCTAGGATCTGGGACGAAGTAACCCGGACGGCATGCGCTCCGTCCGGGCTGGGAGATTATTCCCATTCAATGCCGTTCCAGTTTTCTTGATCTTTAACGACGATCTGACCGTCATCTATCATGGCATAAAGACCAGCTTCGCCCTCGCTTAAAATCCACTGAAAAGCATCACACTGGTCGGACGGTACATGTACCGTCCAGCCTTTTTTTGTTCTTTTAATTGTCACCTGACCCATTACAGCACCTCCGACAATTCGTAATCCCACGCATCCTCGTTGGCGCAATTCAGCGCCTCGAGCGGATGCAGGCCATCCTCGTAATAGTCGCGCCAGCATGCGTCCGCCAGATCATGGATACCCAGCCCTACCTTGATTGTTAGTAGGCGATTGCATTCTTTTTCAAACTGTTCATATGACATGATTTATCTTCCTATAATTGACGTTAGAAATAACAATAACGAAATGGTGATCAATGTCAATTGGATCACCAGATCCGCGATGAATTCATGATCAGACCCGCTGGGGTGGATCATGATTGCAGACAATAGCAAGAGTGAACCTGCTATTGCTGCGATGATGCGGGTGCTAGCTAGCATTGCGTCTATTCCAATCGCGGGTCATGCATAGGTTGTCATGCTGGGTCTTTATCCAGCGCGACATAGACTTAACAGTCGATGCGTTTGTCCGCAGCCCTATAAACTGGGACATCCACTCACGATCACCTAGCAGGCATTTATGCTTTGGATCGTCGTGATTGAACAACGCAGCACCATACCAAGCTTCGCGGACACGCGCTCGATCGAGCCACTCATCCATCGTCGCGGCAGTGATCTCGTTTATGCCTATCGACATGGTGGCAAAGCACACGGCCTCTTTAGATGATGACGGTATTTTATCCCAGCCCGTCACTTTACTGGCATCATAGTTTAACGACATGATAATCCCCTATCGTTATGGTTTCCGTTTCGGCCTAACAGCCTCATCAGCGGCAGCACACACTGCCGGACGGGCGGGGCTTTCGCCCCGCATGGCCTAAGCTACCCACTCCCGCTTATAGTTTTTACGTTCAGTCGCTGGGATCTGTGAGACGCTGCTCACAGTCTTAATCAGCATGCCCTGCTCGATGGCACGCTGCTCGATGCCGCCGCGCTGTTTACGCGCTGCTGCTTCGATCTTACCCAACGCATCATAGGCTGCTTTGTTAGTGCGCTGCCCGATGATCTCGATGGCCTTGGCGAGAGTGACGGCGATGTTGCCGCTGCGCTGGCCTTTTATTTCCTGTAATGCAAACATGATGTTTTCCTCTTGGTTACTGTTAATGTCCTATGACATTACATCCTATCATCAGATAAATCTAGATATAAAATGCATTATTTTAAATTAATTGCGCTCAAAATGAGCGGCCTTGCTGGGGTTACTGGCATCGATCGGCAATCG
>VMHT01127587.1_pt1 | contig 20698 bp, 13 predicted proteins | sample 4693611 | NCBI WGS metagenome assembly VMHT01 (sample SAMN12280063, study PRJNA550983) | marine metagenome | isolation source: seawater sampled from same location over 5 years 0.02-0.2 micron viral filtrate | place: USA: collected off the coast of southern California halfway between the port... ...
ATGTCTTTCTTTTGGTACATATCTATCTGCTCTTCATCAGTAGAATGTAGTTTTTTATTGTAATAATCTTGATAGACTTTTTTGTAGATAAATGCCATTACACCATAGAGAGGAGCAAACTCTGAGGACATCTCTATTACATGTGGTTTTCCTTCTGTGTCAACCGCCAAGTCTATTGAATATATGTCTAAGCCTTCATGTGCCTCGTTCATTTCCTGAAATACTTCATTCCATTCTTCCGGCATTTTATTTACGTCTTTTAACACATACTTAAAATAGAGTTTATCTTCTTTCTTCTTTGTCATCTCTTTGGTCTCCTTATTGCCATGGACTCTTTGTACCCATTGCAAAGGCTCACCTCTCCACATAATTATCCTATGTTCTTCATCGATGTCTATCTTCTCGCTGAAGACTTCAAAATCAGAAAGATCCGCTTTCTTAGCATCTTCTAGAGTATCAAACTTTTGAATACCCATACCAGAGTATCTGTTATCTGGTTTTGCTATGATAGGGAATTTTAACTGATCTATATCTTCTGGTTCTGACACAGTCTTAGGCACAAATTTGCTGTCTTTGTGAATCTCGTGCCAACGAACCTTTGATGAGATTTCCTGTTTCTTTGCTTTAGGATTATAGATTAGATCCTCAGGTGTACCAAGATCTAGTAATCTCTGTGTATGAAGATTACAGAAATTAATTACTGGCATATCAGCCTTAAATGGCTTGTCACCCTTTGAGAATAGAGTCATGTAGTTTCTAGTGTACATACCTTTATCAGTTACGTAATCGAAATCTGATATAGTTTTAGAAACACACATAATGACTTTGTGAAGCCCTCCAGTGTTCTCGTTAAGAAATGTTTGGAAATCTTTGATTTTCATAGATTATATATCTATGAGTTTAAGATGGGAATACTTCTATTGTTCTTTCTTCTTCTACTAAATCTGCCCACTTACCTTCGTATCGTGTAGCTTTAACAATATGATTATCAACCCAGTGATAGTTACCACCTCTAGGCTTACCCATTAATAGACCATGGTATTTAAAACCATGTTTATCTAACCAAGCTTCTGTAATATCTCTTACGGCTTCAGTTCTTGAAGTAAAGAAAGTAATTACATGGCCTTCGTCATACCATTTGTTTAATGTATCTTTTGCTCCTGCATAAGGTAATACTACTGACATTCTCTCTGGCTCTTCGTTTGGTACATCATCTGTAATTGTGCCGTCAATGTCAATTAAGTAGTTTTTTCTACCTGCATTCAGAACAGGAGAGACTAAGTGTCCGTCGTCTCCAACTAAGGAGTTTAATGTTAATTCTCTTTTCATGTTAATTAATTATTTGTATATTAAGGCTCTAAATGAGAGCGAATGAATGATACGATAATGTATCTCTTGCCCAATGTGATTGGTCGGGCTCCATGTCTATGTGTTATCATTCCAGGGTGAAGTACTGCTGTACCTAACTCCGCTGGATTAGATAACTTTTGATACTGAGGGAACCAAGTTCCACCACCACTAAATTCATCATTTAATTTAATAACCATCGTTAAATGGCTTCTATCGTGGTGTAGTGATAGATGTGATTGTCTTTCCGTAGTATATCTTGCCATAAAGTTTTCATTTGAAAAACCATGCCAAGACTCGCCTTCTAAATTCCATAAATGAATAGCTAAAGGTCTAACAACTTCATCTAATACTCTATTGTAAATTTTATCTAAACCAATATCTTGTAGTAAAACATCATTGGTTGGATAAAATTCATGTCTGTCTATAGTCCAATTATCTTTTGACTCTGCAAGAGCAATTGCTTCTTTACAGAATTTAGGAGTGAATAAAGGAAACTCAAATACATTATCTCCTCTATCGGAAACCATTAAGTCATATTCACCTTTTGCTACTGACATATTTACATACTTTTCTTTCCATGCTTCCCAATCGGAAACATCTAGAATCTCATAATAATTTTCATTTGTAGGCATATCATCTGGGGATGGTGGCATACCATTTGCATCTGCAGGTATGTCAACCGTATCGTTTGGAGAAGAACCATCATTTGGCTCAATGCTAGACTCTCTGAATGGAGTACCTTCTCTCTTTTGTACTACAAAGTTTGGATCTTGTGTAGCTATAATTGACATCGAAGGTTTAAACATAGTTCTAACATCTTCTCTTCTGTGCGCATAACCTAAAGCACTTACATATTCATCAACTGGAATTACATTCTCTTTTAAACCACCTGATAAAAGTCTTTTAGCAACATCTGAATTCTTAATTACATAGGCATGTAGATTATAGAAGTGTCTAGGTCTACACCATACATTATCAATAGTAGCTTCTTCTACGTCTTTTTCAATTTTATCTCTACCTAACAGAGCAATATCCCAGTTAGAATTAACTGGAGGGTCTTGTAGAGCTGCGATTGAACCACCTTCACTCATCATAAAGTCTTCTTCTAAAATTAAAGATAAACCATGACCATCGAATACAATTCTTTCCCATATTTTTCTATGTGATATTGCACAGCCGATTTCACCGCCTAAAACAGGTCTTTGCCACCAATCATTCCATGTACCTTCACCTAAGTCCCAGTTTTGATAAACAGAATATCCATCTTCAATTGCACCATCTCTACCGTCAAATGCTTCAATAATTTCATATCCTGTATTAGCAAAGAAGTCCATATCGCCTAATTTAGCTTCTATTGCTTCTTGTAATTCTGGTTTAGAATATATTCCTAAACTAATAACGTATATTTTGTTAATTCTCATTTTGCTGTATGTAATAAATATGTTTTTAACATTTCATGCCAACTCTGACCTACTAAGTCCCAGTTGAATAATTTAGCTCTTTCTTTTGCATCTCTTAGAGCTTTATGCTTTAGACCTTGGTCCATCATGCTTAATAATTGTATCGAATTTTTAAACATTGTTTCATCATTTGTAGTAGGTACAATTATACCATCTTCAACTACAAACGGTAGTGCTGCTGTATCTGATACAATACAAAATACTCCTGCCATTTGCATTTCTAAAGCTGTAATACAAAAAGTCTCTTCGTAATCTGTAAGATACATCCAATAACTAGCTTTCTGCATAGCTAAATGAAGTTCGTCTTGGCTTACACTTCCCATATCATTTACACCAAGATCTTTTACATTCTCTAATTTATCTAGAATACCATCTATATTATACCAATTCCTATCATCTTGGACATGTGGGTCAGAGTACTTTGGATAATAAATATCTAGAGTTGCTTCTGGCATTACCTCTTTAACTCTCCACCAATTGTCAAGTAATTTGTTTAAACCCCTGTCAACTGCAGAAGACCAAATGAATTTATTAGGATCTTTAGCGCAGTTCATTTTAAACTTAAGAGGATCTATACCATTGACCTGTGATTGGATTGGTCGAGTCCACGAAAGGGTATCCAGTGAAATGCCTTGACAATAAGTTTCTCTAAACTTCCTATTAGCCCATGCGCTAGGTGTTATTACAGTGTCTATTCTATTTAATAGGTCCATTTGATTTTCTAAAACTTCACCCTTGTAGTATTGATGCCATTCTGTATTGTGTAGCCAGAATGCTGTTAATTTTGGTTTTAAACCATTATCATCTATAACCCGTATAAAGTGTAAGTAATTAACTCCTATTACTGCATCGAATCTATTTGGGTCTCGGCCTCTAAAATTTGAGTTTTCAAAGTCTTGAATGCTCAACCATGTTACACGGTTATGTACACCTGAGATAACTTCTCCAGCTACTATAACTTCATTTCCGTGCTGTGCTAAAGATTCTGCTACTTTAGAAACTGCTATCTCTGTTCCACCTAAACCATCTGATTGACTATTCCATTCTTCAAATCGATAGCCTACCCAAAATAGTACTCTCATATCTTATTTGTAATGTGCTCCTCCTACCCAAAGTACTAAAGATTTTCTTGTACCTTGTTTAACAGGAGAAACTCTGTGCATCATATAACTAGGGAAAAGAACTCCAACACCTGCACCTCTAGGACAAGTCATAGTAGGCATAAGTCCGTCAGGTCCATTACCACCACTAGTAATTTGTAAATCACCACCTTGATATTCATCACCATCTGATAATTGAATAGTTATTGAAATCTTTCTTCTGGAAGGAAGATCTCCAGGTCCAATATCTTGGTGCCAGTCATAGTGACCATTCTCGTGGTCATAGTATTCTGTGTATTGTATTTGTTCTGGTGCTGAGTGTAAATCAAATTTCCATAATGTGTTGTTAGCTTCTAGACAGAGTTCTTTCATTCTATTATACAACCAATCCCATTCATTTTTCTGTGGGATCCATTTCACCATTGAAGATCTGACACCATTCGGGTCGTTTGCTTCTGTGACTTGTCCATCTGAACCTATGGTAGTTGCTCTATGAATAGGTAATTTTTCTGCTGCTGCGATAACACGGTCTACTTCTTCTTTTGATAAAGCGCTCTTAAACCAGTAGTATTGTTGTGGGTCGTTAGTGTCTTGCTCAAAAACGTATTTTGCCATGTGTAAGTTTTTAAAAGTTATACTTAAAAAATTAAATTTGTTTCTTATAGATTATTTATCTAGCTCAATTTTGAACAGCTCTTCAGTCCATTCTTCTGCTTGTATTTCCCAAGGTCTTTGTGACCATGGTACTCCCCAAGTGTAATAATTACCTTTCCATAAAACCACACCACCTGGTAATTCTTTTAACCATCCTTTTTCAAATTGAAAAACATGGACTAACTCATGCATTAGAATTCTTCTTGCAGAAAACAATGGGTACAAAGAATTTATTTGTATAAAATAAACTTTGTCTGTGACCTGTGTAGTTAGACCTCCAATTCTAGGATGTAGGGGTGCAAACTTGAGTTTAATTACAGGACCACGATAGGGTGGGTTAAAATTTATAGAATCTGTTAAGAATTCTTGAATAGATTTATTATTAACTATATCTACAATAGTATATTTGAAAATCTTTTTGTTGGTTGAGTTATACTTACTGGTATCTGGTGTTTGCAGAAAATGAAAGCAAACACAGAATATAGTTATTAATATGCTTAAACGTTTTAACAATGTGAGACTGTATTAGAATATATTTATCCTAGTCTCTTTTGATTAAGATGTGATTACTGCAGTAGCGGTCACGCTATTACCTGGACCAGGACCTCCTTTATTATCACCATCTTTCATAGTCATAATAATAGTCTCATTACCTTCAGATACATTATCCATAGTGTATTTCAACGTAATTGAGAGTGAACCTGCTGCAGCGGCTGCTGCGTCAAACCAAAATATACCAAACATACGACCTTCTAATTCTGAGTCATAGTCAGTATCATAATTTTTATCTTCGTCTAATAAATCATCATCTGTGACATGTGCTAAGTAAACTCTTGGATCGTCACATGAAATATCATTTATGTCACAGTCTCCGGTGATTTTAAAACCAACTACCAAACCTTCAACTGCATTATCACACGTTAAAGTCCAAACTGACTCTGAACCTTCAGGTCCGCTTGTAGGAGTTACACTCAATGCAAAGTTAGAAGCAAATGGTGCTAGAGTAGTTGTAGTTGCTCTAGTAGGATACGTTTCTGCTGGAGTAATACCTAATTGTAATTTTGCAGCTTCTGCTCTAGCATTTAATTCATTTAATGCATCAAGAACTAAAACATTAAGAGCATTATAGTCTATCATATAGAAACCTCCTTGACCTTCACCTGCAGCATCTTCACCTAACCAATCCATTTCTCTAACTAAAGCAGGTTCAACAGCCATTAAGTCTTGAGCCATTAGTCCCATTTCTCTTTTATCTTCAGGGAAACCCATTTTACCACCTAGTTCATTAAACTTATACCAAACAGTCTCTACGGCTTTAATTTTATCTACCGCAGAACCAGTTGGCTCTACAATACTAGAAGATAACCTGTGCTGAGCCGAGGGCAAAATATCAATCTTATATGCCCATGTATTGCCAGTTAGTGAAAAGTATCTATTTGAATCGAAGTATTCCATATCTGTTATCTATTTATCTTTTTGGACCTATTCCACCGCCACCTTCATCACAAATCGTGAAGCCTTGCTGAATAGTTACACACCCACAATTACTAAAACATACTGGAGTAGTTGTTGAACATAATTGTAAAGTGTTAAAGGAGCCTACGTTCCAGAAACTAGTTCCAGCAGTTTGATCTGTATACTGACCGTAACTCGTACTAAAACATCGTGATGAAATTTCATAAGAAATTGCAGTTCCTCCACCAGCTGGACCTTGTGGACCTTGAGCACCAGTATCTCCTTTTTGTCCTTTTTGTCCTTGACCACCTGATGATGTACCGAATGGACCGAATGGACCTTGAGCACCTTGGTCACCAGTTGGACCTTTTGGACCTCCAGGACCTTGAGAACCTGTTACACCCTTTGCTCCCTGTGGACCTTGATCGCCAGTACCACCTTTCGGGCCTTGGCCACCACCTCCACCTTGGTCACCACCTGTACCTTTTGGACCAGTAGTACCTTTTGCACCTGTTACACCTTGATCTCCAATTAAACCTTGGTCACCACCGCCACCTTTTGGACCAGTACCACCTTGGTCACCTACTGGGCCTTTTGGACCTTGACCACCTTGGTCACCTACTGGGCCTTTTGGACCTTGACCACCTGTATCACCGGTTGCACCTTTTGGACCCGGTTGACCTTTTGCACCTGTACCACCTGAAGAACCCTTTGAACCTGTTGGACCTTGAGCACCTTTATCACCAGTTGGACCTTTTGGACCTTGGTCGCCAGTTGGACCTTTTGGACCAGTACCGCCTTGGTCGCCAATACCACCTTTAGGGCCTTGGTCACCAATTACACCTTTTGGACCAGTACCACCTTGGTCACCAATACCACCTTTTGGACCAGTACCACCTTGGTCACCACCGCCACCTTTAGGACCAGTTAGACCTGTATCACCTACAGTACCACTTAATCCAAAGAAACCTTTTGTACCTTGGTCGCCACCGCCACCAACAGTACCTTTTGCACCAGTGTCACCTTGAGGACCTTGTGGACCTTGTAAACCTACAGCACCTTTTGCACCTGTTGGGGAATCACCTATTCCACCTTTTGGACCTGTAGAACCTGTATCACCGGTTGCACCTTTTGGACCTACATTAGTAAATGAGCTAGTTAAATAACCATTAACAATGTCAGGTGTTGCAGAAGTAACTTCTTCTAATCTTGGATATGCGAATACTAATTCTGTACCTACACTATTAGCATAGTAATGATATGTTCTATGTCTAAGAGATGTAGTTGAAGACTGCATTACTGCATCACCACCTAGGTTACAACCATTAGTAGTAAATGAGAATCCAGACATTGTATAAACACCTGTCTGTGAATCTCTACCAACATTCGTACTACCAGAAGGGAATACGTGACCTACCACTAAATACCATACATCTTTTGTATAACCACTAACACCACGACATTCAAAATAAGGATTGCTCTCTGATGTACTACCGTCTTGATCTAAGACAACAGCACCGCCTCCATTTGTTCCTAAGTAGAATGTTCCGTTTGCTTGGTCTGAAATTCTTTTCATCCAGACACTAATTCTATACTTTTTAGTATGGTCTACGCTGACGTATGAAGAATTCCATCCACCATCACCATTATTACCAGTACCATCTGGTATAGTTCTCCATAATAGAGTATTCTCACCGAAAGGACCTTCTCCATATTCAATACTGTTTTCATTTGTAGAACCATTTCTACTAAAACCAGTAGCAGATGTGTTACCAGCCGTCCATGTTGAATAATCAAGCATGTTACCTCCATCAAAGGAGCCTGAACCACCTTCTACGTTATTAACACTTACGTAGCCGTCTAGACCAGTATCACCAGTTGGGCCTTGACCACCTTTTTGACCCTTATTACCTTTTGAACCCTTTATACCTTTATCACCGCCGCCTCCAGTTGCACCTACGTCACCTTTAGGACCTATGTCACCTTGACCACCACCAGAACCAGAACCACCGCCTGGACTATCACCAACACCACCAGTGCCGCCTTGTTCACCTACATCACCTTTAGGACCAGTAACACCCTGATCTCCAATATCTGCATTAGCATTATCTTTTAGCGCACCACTTACATCTAGACCAGTATCACCAACTCCACCTTGAGCACCTATTTCACCTTTTTGACCTTTAGCACCTTGTGGACTTGGACCAGTTACACCTTTAGCACCTTGTGCACCTTTTTGACCTGCTGGACTTGAGCCTGGAGTTCCATCATCACCTACTCCACCTTTTTGACCTTTATCACCAGTTGGACCTACAGCACCAGTCGTACCTTTTTGACCTGCTGTACCTTTTAAACCTTTTGAACCTTGTGAACCTTTTTCACCAGTTGAACCTTTATCACCAGTTGGTCCTTGAGTTCCTTTCGCGCCAGAACCACCTAGATTACCTTTGATACCTTTTTGGCCTTTTGCACCGTCATCACCAATCTCACCTTGTTCACCTTGAGCACCAGTCGTACCTTTTGCACCAGTATTACCTTTATCACCCGCTGCTCCTGAAGCTGCTTTTAGTTCTATGTTTGCACCCTTTGTACCTTTACGTCCTTTTGAACCTTTATCACCCTGTGGACCTACACCACCCTTTGTTCCTTTTGAACCTTGGTCACCTTGGCCACCTTCAGTACCTTTAGTACCTTTTGCACCCTTTGTACCTTTAGAACCAGTTGTACCTTTTGAACCACCACCACCATCAGCACCTTTCTCACCTAATAAATGTGGGAAGTTGTCCTCGGAAAAGTTATCGGTTGTTAGTACCGGATTACCTGCAATAAGTATTCTATTGTAGTCAGCCATTCTTTTGCTTTATTATATTATTAAGATCCTATTTGGTTCTCAATATCAGTTATTTTCGTATCTAATTCTTTAACAGCTTCAATTAATACCGCTGACAATTTTGAGTAATCAACTCCTCTATAATTATCCGCTTCATTCAAATCAGGAAGTCTAAATACTAATTCAGGGAATTGTGCTTCAACTTCTTCTGCAACTACACCGTATCTTGGAGCAGTACCCATACCTAGTGATTGAGCGAACGAGTTAGGGTTCCATACAACACCTCTGATTGCATTAATTTTAGTTAAGGTATTTCCAATTGGACCTTCTATATTCTTTAATCTACTATCGGAAGAACCTGGAGAACCAGTTGGACCTGTTTGACCTTTCTGTCCTTTTTGACCTTTTGAACCAGTTGGACCAGAACCACCTTGTGGACCTGCCGGACCTTGTGGACCAGTGTTACCTTTTGCACCAGTATTACCCTGTGGACCAGTGTTACCTTTAGCACCTTGTGGACCAGTTGGACCAGTATTACCTTTTGCACCAGTTGGACCAGTACCACCTTGTGGACCAGTATTACCTTTAGCACCAGTACTACCGCCGCCACCTTGAGCACCAGTTAGACCTTGGTCACCTTTAGGACCAGTGCTACCTTTTGCACCTTGACCACCACTAGGACCAGTATTACCTTTTGCACCAGTTGGACCAGTTGGACCAGTATTACCTTTTGCACCAGTTGGACCAGTTGGACCAGTATTACCTTTAAGACCTTGAGCACCTTGAGCACCTTGTGGGCCTTGACCACCACCAGAACCTGAACCACCCTGAGGACCTTGAGGACCAGTATTACCTTTTGCACCAGTTGGACCAGTATTACCTTTTGCACCAGTTGGACCAGTTGGACCGATATTACCTTTAGCACCTTGTGGACCAGTGTCACCTTTTGGACCAGTACCACCTTGCGGACCAGTACTACCTTTAGCACCAGTACCACCCTGTGGACCAGTACTACCTTTTGAACCAGTACCACCCTGTGGACCAGTATTACCTTTTGAACCTTGACCACCCTGTGGTCCGATTGCACCTTTTGAACCTTGTGGGCCTTGACCACCCTGTGGACCTAATGGACCTTTTGCACCTTGTGCACCAGTCACACCAATGTCACCTTGTAAACCAATAATACCTTTTTCACCTTGAGGGCCTTGAGGACCGGTTGGACCAGTATTACCTTTTGCACCTTGTGGACCAGTTGGACCAGTATTACCTTTTGCACCTGTTGGACCAGTTGGACCTAAACTACCTTGTGGTCCCTTTGCGCCTTGTGGACCTGTATCTCCTTTTTGACCTTGGTCTCCTTGTGGACCCTGAGGGCCTGTTGTACCTTTTGAACCAGTATCACCTTTAGCTCCTTGAGGACCTTGAGAACCTTTTACACCTTGTGGTCCCTTTGCGCCTTGTGGACCAGTTGGACCTTTAGCACCTTGTGGTCCTATTTCACCTTTTAAACCTTTAGCACCTTGTGGACCAGTATTACCTTTTGAACCAGCAGGACCAGTTGTACCTTTAGAACCAGTTGCACCTACTTCACCTTTTTGACCTTTTGAACCGGTAGGACCAGTATCACCTCCGCCACCTTGTGCACCTGTTTGACCTTTCTGACCTTTAGCACCATCTGAACCATCCGTACCAGGGTCACCTTTAGGACCTGTAGCACCAGTTGGACCTTTAGCACCTTGTGCACCTGTTTGACCTTTTTCACCTTGGTCACCTTGAGCACCTACGCCACCACCAGAACCTGAACCACCACTAGGACCAGTATTACCTTTTGAACCAGTTGGACCAGTTGGACCTTTAGCACCTGCTGAACCTTGGTCACCAACTCCGCCGTCTGCACCTTGGTCACCCTTTGGGCCTAATTCACCCTTTTGACCTTTTGAACCTTGTGCACCTGTTTGACCTTTTTGACCTTTATCACCTGCTGAACCCGGAGAACCTGCGGTTCCTTGTTCACCAGTATCACCTTGTGGACCGGCTGGACCTTTAGCACCTTGTGCTCCACCACTTCCTGGTGCACCTTGAGGTCCCTTTGCTCCTTGTTCACCAGTATCACCTCCTGGTCCTTGTTGACCAGTATCACCTTTAGAACCTTGAGCTCCAGTTGAACCAGTTGCTCCTTTCATACCAGGGAATGAGGTCGGGTCAAAATTACCGGCGTGTAAAATTGTAAATCCTTGTATTGTAGCTCCTGCTTTTAGATTAGCCATTATTTAGTTTTTCTGTTTTTATCTTATTGTATATATTCAATTCTTTTATTATGCCTCACCAACATCCCAAAAGAATGCTTGTCCTTCGTCATTAAAATTAGCAGGATCTATCTCTACTATAAATGGATATGTAAATTCTACCCATAGATCCGTACTACTATATTGTTCTATCATTATTCTAGGTGCTATCTTAGCAATACTAGAACTCATACCTGCTACATAACCTGCTCCAGCGGTATTAATACCATAGCCAGTAATTCCAGTCATACATTTATCAGGATCTGAACCTTCACCATGTTCAAATTGTCCACCCCATTTACCCCAATAGTCATTCTTCCATGTAGCTCTTTCTGAAGTTGTCATCCAAGAAGGTAAGAAGAAACCATTTAATAATTTCCACTCTTGTCTATCTGCTGTTAGATTAGGATAACTGTTCAAACCAATTGATTGTAGCATGTGATGACCAGAAGGTGCTGAACTTGTATTCGATGACATTTGAATAGCTGTATTATTACTATTTAAACCTACAGCTACTAAGCTAATTCTATTTGGAGCAACACCCTCACCTGTTGGACTATTTCTTCTAACTCTCATCCAAACACCAGCCATATATAATTTCTCATGGTTTATTGAAGTACCTGTTAAACCTGTTGTCGGGCCTCCAGCACCTATTTCCCAAATTTTTGTTATATTACTAGTTGGACTAGGAGCTTCATGTACAAAGAAATCTTCATTACTACTTGTAGTTGAAGTAAATGAATAAGGTCCTATTCTTGGGAAATTGTATGAACCTTGTGTACCTGAGGTTGAACCTCCATGGTGTTGTCTATTTTTAAGTGAACTTCCACCACCTGTTAAATCAGTGTATGTGGTATATGTTTCAGTCTGATCTGCTAGATTTCTATTAGTATCATAGAAACCTTTAAACTTTTCTATATCTCCTAATTTAAAATTAGCAGGAGACTCCTCTATGTCTAATGCGTTTACATGCCATTTATGTACGGCAACATCTCTTTGACTATCTGGACCAAAACCACATTTAAAGACTTCTAAATTCTTAACGTCTACTTTCTGAAAACCTACATTACCAGTACCTGTGTTTACATTTAGATTGATATTAATATATGGATTACTACCGTTTGTTTGAGTTGACTTTTTAAGTCTTACCTCATACTTATTCCATATATCACATGGATATTCTAAATCACCGACATTAGTAGATGTAATTGCGTTCCCACTTGCAGACTCTTCTTGTAATTGTACTTGTACTGAACCACCACCAGTAAGTGCACCTTGTCCTACTCTAGCTTCAAATGTAGCTCTGACATATTCTTCTTTTGATACAGATTGATAATTAGGATTAGCGTAGTTTATAGTTACCTGTCTTTGCTGACTTGCGTTTGTTATTCCTAGATAATTAGCACCTTTACCAAAACCAGATGCTAAATCTTTTCCATAACCAGCATGTCCAATTTTATCTTTATCATGTTCGATACATAATTCGATCGATCCGTTAATATGACCACTTCCAGTACCAGCTAAAGACTCGGATATTACACCTATTGCATTTACAGCTGGTGAAGCACCATTACTAAAAGGCGCACCTGCACTAGAAGAAGCTATATTAGTTATACAAGTTGCATAACTAAAAGATTTTAATGTTGAACTTGTACCTAGAGTAACTTCATGTCTCCAAGATCTTGCTAATAACATTGCAGTATTTAAAGTGCCGTTACTAGCAATTCTATTTTTATTGACAATTACTAAGAAACCTTCTGCATATCCAGATTGGTTTAGAAAAGCATCTATTTGTTCACCAAGACCTGTATAACCAGTATTATCATTTGTATAATGTGTTGCTGATGTTAGTCTAATACCAGGGGCAGTATTACCATTGTTATATGTATTAGTATCATCATAATATCTAAAGTAAAGAGCATGATAACCATTACTAGTACAATTATACTGTAAATACCCACTAGCAGATAGGTTGGTTGCAACCGTACCTGACAAGTAACCAGAACCTGACTTGTTATTAGGTACCCATCTTACAAAAGCATCAGAACTAGCGCTTGTGCTGCTAGCTCCTTGTGCTTCTATTAAAGTATCTGTATAACTACCCGCAACTCCGATGTGGTCGTGTGTTGCTTTCCTGTATTTTGTTAAGTCTAAACTCATCTCTTATTCTTTACTGTTAATTAAAATTGGAACCTCATTGTACTACCGTCCGATGTTATTTCACCTCCACTGTTAAAGACATATTTAGTAGTAACGATGTGTCCAGTTGAAACAGTAAGAATACTAGTAGAATCATTGAACGTCATGTTTGCTTCCCCGGTAAATGGTGTGCTTGCATTACCTGTCATAGTAACAACTCTGTTGTTGGTGTTACCTGCGGCAATTGAAACAACTGCATCAGAACCAGATGTACCTGAAGAACCAGAAGTTCCTGAAGAACCACTCGAACCAGATGAACCAGATGAACCTGAAGTTCCTGAAGAACCAGACGAACCGCTTGAACCTGAAGTTCCGCTTGAACCTGAAGAACCACTTGAACCTGAAGTTCCAGATGAACCTGAAGAACCACTTGAACCAGATGAACCTGAAGTTCCTGAAGAACCAGAAGAACCAGACGTACCGTCTTCACCATCAGAACCTACACCATCAGCACCATCAGTACCTGAAGTACCTGAAGAACCAGATGTACCTGAAGAACCAGAAGTTCCAGATGAACCTGAAGAGCCACTTGAACCAGATGAACCTGAAGTTCCAGATGAACCACTCGATCCACTTGAACCTGAAGTTCCTGAAGAACCAGATGAACCGCTCGATCCACTTGAACCTGAAGTACCATTTAAGTTTTGTATTAGTTCCCATTCACTGCCATTCCATTTGTACATTAAACCTCCATCAGTGAAACCAGTTTGACCTGTATATTCACCCTCACCAAAGGCTTCTACGTCGGCTCCTTGTTTAGCACCTGAGAAACCAGATGAACCTGAAGTCCCTGATGAACCGCTTGAACCAGATGAACCTGAAGAACCACTTGAACCAGATGAACCTGAAGTTCCTGAAGAACCACTCGAACCAGAAGAACCAGATGTTCCGCTTGAGCCTGAAGTTCCGGATGAACCACTTGAACCTGAAGAACCAGAAGAACCAGATGTTCCGTCGCCACCAGCTGCACCATCTTCACCAGATGTACCAGAAGAACCAGATGTTCCGCTTGAACCCGAAGATCCAGAAGAACCACTTGAACCTGAAGTTCCGCTTGAGCCAGATGAACCTGAAGAACCTGAAGAACCAGATGTACCAGGGTCACCTTTATCACCAGTTGCAACTAATGAAATTACAATATCATCTCCGTTTGCAAATGGAGCTGCTGATGATGAACCTACATTTGATAAATCACTTAATGTCCACCATGCACCATTATCTGTTAATTCACCGATTGCAAATAATAAGTATTCGTCGGTATTGAATTTTTTAGATATTCTAATATGTGCCTTAATACCAGATGTTACTGCATCTAAAGCTGTAAAGAATGATTCTACACTACCACCGTCATCGTCAGTTTGATTTAGATAAATTGCAGTTGCTTCATTCTGTGCTGAAAAGTTATTCCATCTTAATCTACCAGTAGCTGGTTGTGAATTACCTGTAGCAGATGCTGCTGTATAATCGAATGATGCACCACCAAAGTTACCGTCTTGACCTGATGTACCTGAAGAACCAGATGAACCAGATGTTCCACTTGAGCCAGATGAACCTGAAGAACCAGAAGAACCACTTGTTCCACTTGAACCTGAAGAGCCACTTGAACCTGAAGAACCTGAAGTACCATCTTCACCATTACTACCATCAGCACCAGATGTACCAGATGAACCTGATGTTCCGCTTGAACCACTTGAACCTGAAGAACCAGATGTGCCTGAAGAACCAGATGTGCCTGAAGAACCAGACGAACCTGAAGAACCACTTGAGCCTGAAGTTCCAGATGAACCATCTAAATCTCTTACCTCTTCCCAAGCTGAACCATTCCATTGATGTATTTTACCGTCTGCAGTGTAACCTAATTGACCATTAAATTCACCACTACCTAAGTCTTCAACAGCTGTACCTGATTTTGCACCACCAAAACCTGAAGAACCTGAAGTTCCAGATGAACCTGAACTACCAGATGAACCAGATGAGCCAGATGAACCAGAGGTTCCTGAAGAACCACTTGAGCCAGATGAACCAGATGAACCTGATGTTCCACTTGAGCCACTTGAACCTGAAGAACCAGATGTGCCTGAAGAACCAGATGAACCGCTAGAACCTGAAGAACCAGATGTACCGTTTAGGTTTATGTCTAACTCCCATTCAGAACCTGTCCATTTGTAAATTCTACCTTGATTATCAATACCTTTTTGACCGTTAAATTCACCGGCTGGGAAAGATGCACTGTCATTAGTACCAAATACTACAATACCTGTTCTACCTGAAGAACCACTTGAGCCTGAAGATCCGCTTGATCCGCTTGAACCCGATGTTCCACTTGAACCTGAAGAACCTGATGAACCAGATGTTCCATCTGCACCGTTTTCACCTGAAGTACCTGAAGAACCTGATGTTCCTGAGCTACCAGATGAACCAGATGAACCTGATGTTCCGCTTGAACCAGATGAACCAGATGAACCTGAAGTACCATCTGCACCTGCAGCACCATCTTCACCATTACTACCATCAGCACCAGATGTACCTGAAGAACCTGAAGTACCAGAAGAACCGCTTGAACCAGATGAACCTGAAGTACCTGGAGTACCTGCAGCACCATCTCCACCAGCAGCACCATCTTCACCTGAAGTACCTGAAGAACCACTTGTTCCACTTGAGCCTGAAGAGCCACTTGAGCCACTTGAACCTGATGTTCCGCTTGAACCTGAAGAACCCGAAGAACCTGAAGTTCCTGAGCTACCTGATGTGCCCGAGCTACCGGAAGAGCCGCTTGAGCCACTTGTTCCATCTTCACCAGCTGCACCATCTTCACCTGAAGTACCAGATGAACCAGATGAACCAGATGAACCAGAGGTTCCTGAAGAACCACTTGAACCGGAAGAACCTGATGTTCCAGAAAGTGGAGCAGAGGCATTTTCGAACTGTCCGGTTGAGGCATTATATTCTAAATAATCACCCTGTTGAGGATTATTTAGTAAAAAATCCTGTATTTGTTTTAATTTTAGTCTAGACATTTAATACTGTTTGTATTTTTTTACGCGTTATATTATATATCTTCGGCAATGTCCCACCAAGTTAGATTTGGGTAGTTTAAATATCCCAAATTCCATGATAATGACATCGAACGTAAAAACCATCGTCTACCAACATCCCTTGACCTTCCTTTCTAATACTTCTAGCAAATAAAGTATCTTCAGAAATTCCGCCAGCTTTAGGATCTGATATATGGTCTTTCCATTTTGAAATGCAGTCTGATCTATGTACTGTTGCCCATGTAGTTGATTGTACATGTTTATTAGGCTCATCCATAGAATACTTCTGCCATTTACTCTTTAAACCTTCTATCTCAAAAGGTTCTGTCCTTGGTCCAAACATTTGACTTTCATTGTTTTCTAACCATTTTGCCATTGCTTCATTTTCAATCCAATGTGTCATTGCTCCCCATTTATATTCTACATCTGGGTTAGCTTTTGTAATAGCATTCCAAAATCTTTTTATGATTTGAGAAGCGTTTGGCATTAAGTAATCATCCGAGTCTATATAGGCTGTTAAATATCCCTCTGCTAACGCGCGTGCAGCTTGTCTGGGCAGCCCTCTATAATACTGGTTGTTACTACCATCCTTAGATTTTTCGTACATCTTAGGTGTGTTCTTGTCAACGTAGACGTACTCTATCCTTGGTTCTTTCTTAAAATGTTTATAGTAGAGTTTATGAGTTATCTCACAACCATCCGATGCAATTACCAATTGAGTTCTTTCATCTGGAATTGCTAAGAATGATTTTACAGCTCTAATAAACTTTTTATCTGAATTAGCTCTACTACCTTCATACTCACCAAGGTAAGATTGCATAATCCAAGTAATATCATATTTATACATAATTTACAAATTTTTTGTAGCTTCGGTTTTACCCATTTTTCTGTTTTTCCAGCCAATGTGTTTAACATATCCATCCTCGTCATCTTTAGATAGAGAAACTACCATATAACCTAATCTACTGTAAACAGCATCAATTATATGTTCATGTAAACATCTTGTGTAATTACCGGATATAGGGTCTAATAACCAATCTGATTTTCTTCTCAAACCAGGGTTCCAACTAAAGCCCATGTAATTTTTTACTATTCCTGTTTTTATTTTAAAGCTTACAGGTAAAACTCTTCTAACAACCACACCACCAGGTAAAGTAAATTGTCTCTTTTCAATAGGATTGAGTATTTTATCTGACTTTGGTCTAATCCATACTTGTAAAACTTTAGGTTGAGTTTCTAAGACTTTCATAGAATCTTCTATAAAACCACCTCTATAGAATTCCCAATCTTCTTCACAATGAAATATGTATTCTGTACTAACATTTTTGTACATTTTATCTATGGAAGCATTCTGGCCTATGTTTTTATTATTCAAAAACAACATAAATCTACTATCCCACTTTTCAGCATTTAACTTTTTTAGAATATCATGTTGCTCTGGATCTCCAGAATCTTCAACAATAAACCAGTTTTTAATTGGATAATCATTGTACTTAATAAAACTATCAACGGTTTTCTCAAGTTCATCCATTCTACCACAACTTGTTAAACAAAAAGTTACATCCTTTATTTCTTTGTTCATTTCTTATATAAATTAGTTTTCCAGTCGTAATCATAACTTAGATTACTAGTTCTTTCACCTGACATTAAATCTTTCAATAAGTAAATATAGGTTTTGAGTAAACCTCTATTATGGTCAACACAATATCTAGATAATACATTTTCAGATCTTTCATTGTATTCTTCTAGAGTATCATCGTGGGTTTCGATTGCATGTTTTAGTTTATCATAACCTTCTTTAATATCAAAGTCTTTATAGTAATATCCTGCGTCCTGAATCATATCTGCGTTATGTATCAATGGATATTGTAGATAAAGAGTATCTAAATAAGCATAATTAAGTGGGTTATGCCATTGATGAGAAACAACTACATCTGCGTGTTTAGCTAATGTAACTGCAACAGGACTTCTACCGTGAGTTTTAATATCTGTATCTCCTGGTTTGGTTAAATCAAATGTTGTAATAATACTCTTCCAGTAAGAATTAGTAATTAAACCTTTCGAACTCATTAAATTCAAACTATCTAATTTATTACCAGCTCTTTTCCACTGTTCAACAATCATCATAGGTAACATGTTGAATTTAACAACATTTAGGTTAGGTTCAAATACACAGAACTTTAAGTTTTGTTTATCCTTTCCTGGAACATAGATAGGAATACCATAAGCTTCAGTACCTACCTTTTCAATAATTTTATCAAAGTTAGAAATCTCTATATCTAAGAAACAAGGGTCCCATATAAATGGTACTGGAATTACTTTTTCTAGAGGTAAATCATAGAGTACAGAATAATAGGCTCTGTTTTGATGTCCTTGTTGAGGTACATACCAAACCTCATCCATACATCCTCTTTGGTAAGCTGCTGCACCAGAATTCCTGTGACCTTTCTTTGGGAAGATACATCTTTCCATGTCAATTACATAATTATTACCACAGTGATATTTTATCACTTTTCGATTTGGACCCATTAACTTCCATTGTTTAATTGAGTCAGTATCGAAAGAAGTACCAAGCATAATCATTAAATCTACAGTATGTTGAACTTTACCGTATTTTTCACAAGGGAACTCTTTCAGATCCCATTGAACTGTATCTTTTGTAATTTTCTTTACATTCTTACCTGTGTCTAGAATAGTAACTTTATGTCCAGTTTTCTGAAGAGTTTTAGATAGAAATAGAGCGTTAAGTTTGATGCCATTAATCCAGAGAGACTCTTTCTCTCCCATCAAACTTATGGTTATACCGATATGCATGCAAATAAGTTTTAATTTGTATTGTATATATCATACAAATAAAAAAGGGTCCCCGAGGGGACCCTTAGTTTTCCTAAAAATTAGAACTTTGACTATTATCTGTGACCGATAACATATACTTCATCCTCAGCATCGATTGTGTAACCAATGTTAGTTAGAGTAAATGTTTGACCGTCAGCAGTTGAGTAACCATGAGTCGGCTCACCTTCAACACCTGTTAATGGGTGAATGTTGTGTCCGTTAATGAATACTGATAAATCATCATTAGCACCGAACTTCATTACGACTGGTAACTGGAACGATGTTCCATTTAACACAGTACCGAACTTATGAAGATATGTTGTCATATCCTCTAAAGAGTCGATAGAAGCATCAGCATCACCAGCATCCGCAGCAACTAATGTCTCTAATGAATCAACTGAAGCATTGACGTTTGTAACATCAGTGTTAGTTGCAGAGATTTCGTTACCTAACGCAGTTTCTAATGAATCGATAGAAGCATCAGCGTCAGCAGCGTCAACAGCAACTAAACTCTCTAAAGAGTCAATTGAAGCGTCAGCATCGCCAGCATCAGCAGCAACTAAAGTCTCTAAAGAGTCAATAGAGTTACTGATAGCAGTGGTATCACCGCCAGTTGCAGTTTCTAATGAGTCGATAGAAGCACCGATATTAGTTACGTCTGTGTTAGTCGCAGAGATTTCGTTACCTAATGCAGTTTCTAATGAATCAACTGAAGCGTCAGCGTCTGCAGCATCTGTAGCGATTAACGTTTCTAATGAATCAACAGAGTTACCTAGGAATCCGTCAGCAGCTTCTAATGAATCGATAGATGCATCAGCATCACCAGCATCAGCAGCAACTAAAACTTCTAATGAGTCGATAGACGCACCAGTGTTAGAGGCTAATGTAGTTACTGTTCCATCAGTTACTGTATCAACAGACTCGATGAAAGCAACAACTTCAGCAAACTGATCTAAATCACCAGCTGAACCAGCTAAGATAGCATCAATTCTTGCATTTTCTGAATCAATAGCACTTTGTAACCCTGCATCAACAGTTTCTAATGAATCGATAGAGTTATTGATTGCAGTAGTGTCACCACCAGTTGCAGACTCTAATGAATCGATAGATGCGCCAATGTTAGTTACGTCAGTGTTCGTAGCTGAAATCTCATTACCTAATGCAGTTTCTAATGAATCAACTGAAGCATCAGCATCAGCAGCATCAGCAGCAACTAGAGCTTCTAAAGAATCGATAGAAGCATCAGCATCACCAGCGTCAGCAGCGACTAATGTTTCTAATGAATCAATAGAACCACCTTGGTTAGATACTAAAGCAGTTAAAGCAGTAGCATCAGTTTCAATAGAATCGATTGAAGCATCAGCATCAGCAGCGTCAACAGCAATTAAACTCTCTAAAGAGTCAATTGAAGCATCAGCGTCACCAGCATCAGCAGCAACTAGAGTTTCTAAAGAGTCAATAGAATTGCTAATAGCAGTAGTATCACCACCAGTCG
>VMHT01205586.1_pt1 | contig 20693 bp, 23 predicted proteins | sample 4693611 | NCBI WGS metagenome assembly VMHT01 (sample SAMN12280063, study PRJNA550983) | marine metagenome | isolation source: seawater sampled from same location over 5 years 0.02-0.2 micron viral filtrate | place: USA: collected off the coast of southern California halfway between the port... ...
ATTTCATCGTATTCACATAAATCAGGAAAGTGATCAGGCATGACCCATTCACTAGGCATACGATGTACTTTAGGAAACCAATTAGGTTGATCTTTCATTTTTTTTCTTCTCTTTTAAGTTTAGATGGTAAGCTTTCATAGCTTCTGATTTTTTCATTTTATGCTCTTCTGTCTGTTTTTTTCCTATCCAAAAATATTTATTTTTTTCTCCAAAAAAATTACACTGAGGTCTTTCTGCCATTTTTTTCTTAAATTCTGGTGTACCAATTTTTGTTCTATTTTTTTCTTTTTCTTTAGTTATGCTTCCATCAAATCCGTGTAAATTGTTATATTTTTTAATATTATCTTGAGATGAAACTTTATGAAGTTTTAAATTTCTTGGCTTTCTTTTTGATTTACGAGCTAGCTCTGCTAGTTTTCTCCTACCCTCAAGAGTTTGAGGAATTAGTTTACCATTAGCAATCGTCTTTTTTGCTTCTTTTGATCGTATTTCATAATATTCATTACATATTAATGATTTACCCCATAATATACCGTACTTTTTTTTGTAATCTTCAACCGTGGTTTCATGAGATACTCTAAGATGGTTTCCAAGTGATCTATAATGCTTGCCACATAACAAACAAATAATTCTATCACCAACAAAATATTGTTTATATTCTTCATAGTTTTTAAAAACTAAATCTTTTGGATATCCTGGTAATACTTTTCTTCTCTCCTCTGGGGTACTCCCATTTTTAAAAAAATTTGGCATTTTTTCGTTTCCTCCTTCTGTTTTGCATACGTCGGTAAACATCACGCCAATCTTTCTCAACGCCAAGTCTTACTAAATGCTTTGCAGCAGCTTTGTCTAACTTATCAACCTCTTTATGATGCTTGTCTGTCATGAAAGAATATCGGTTCGAATTCAAACTGAGCCTCCGTTGTATGCACGATTAATAATTTTTTTTTGGCACGAGTAGCCCCGACATAAAAAACTCTAAGTTCATCGTCACGGCCCTGTTGTGTATCACGTGAGGACTTGTATGGTCCGTATGATAAGTCTGTTAATAGCATAACATTATCTCTCTCACCACCTTTACTTGCATGTATAGTAGACACTTCAATACGTGGTTTTTCATCTAATTTGTGACCATCACGCATAACTGCACGTAAGTATCTAATTCTTTTCTTCACGCCTTTTGCATTTAATACATCATACCAATCTAAAGTTTTTGTAAACAAATCCTCTTTTATATGTTCACGTAATCCAAAATTATTTATTAAATTATCTATGTTGTACATCATAGAGTGCGCACCTTTAAATGTGCCATGTCCTCTTTTAATTCTTGTGCTATCCATAAAACTATAAAGTGTATCAACTCTTGATCCTGATATTTTTTTACCACGTTGTAATGCTGTCCATGAATGTATGGCTTCTATAATTTTATCATTTACAATTGACTTACCATAACATTTGTACAGCCACCCGTATCTGTCTAATGATTCACACACTTGCTTTACAATTTCATGTGTACGACAAAGTATCAACCACTCACCTGTCTCCAAATCTTTGTTTAAAGGTCTGAAATTTAATACTTTTCTTTCACCTTCATCATCACGAGGATTGTATTGTTTATCTATTCTATTGCTTATTGACTGTGCCATTTTTGTGGCAAGAGTGTGCACACTTTTAGGCACACGATAAGATTGTGTTAGAGGAAAAATATAATTTAATTCGCTTTTTGCCATGTTTATAAAATGTTCAATGTCTGCACCAGCCCAACGAAAGATAGCCTGATCATCATCACCAGCAACATATGTTTCAATTGGTTCTGCAACATACTGAATCATGTCAACGACCATCCATTGATGTGCAGATAAATCCTGCGCTTCATCAATAAATAAATATTTTAAATTTGGTGGATTTTTCATTTGTAAAAAATTATTAAAATAATCTACGTACTCTAATTTATGTCTATCACGTTTAAAGTTTGTAAGATCCTTATCCATTTGCATGATCGTGTTCCGTGCGCCGTAGTCCGATAACTTTACTTCACGAAATATTTTTTGTAATCTATCTTCATCGTGCGGATACTTTGCATACGCAAGATTAATTGTATCTTGATACTGGCTCTGAGCCGTGGGCATTGATATGTCTATGCCGTTTCCTTTACGCATTTTATTGACAAACTTACGACCAGTCTGATCAGATAACTCTTCGTAATCTAATTCATCCATAATTTCATGTGGCTCTAACCTTAAACATTTATAAGCGAGCGAGTGAAGCGTACAAAAATAAGGGAACATCTTTTTAAGCTCTGCTTCACTCCACGCCTCATCCGTAACTCTGTTACGAATTTCTTCAGCTGCTTTCACAGTAAAACTAAAATAACCAATTTCATTTGGTCGTGCTTTACCCGTTTTAATAATCTCATCAACTTTATTTTTGAGAAAAGTTGTTTTACCCGTACCTGGTGGCCCTATAACAATGTTCCTAGACATATTTTTATACATTAGTAAGGATCCTCTTCAGTAAAATCCTTATCACGAAGTTTATACTCTGTATCAATAACAGACGAAGGTATTTTCCATACATGCTCGGATTTTGAGCCAACACGTAACTTTGCTGTGTTTCCGTTAAACTCTGAGAATATTTTAAATTGATGTGAGTCAGACATTTTTGTAAATCTTTTCATCTTTAAAAAATCACGAAAAGATTGTGGTTTAAAAAACAAAAACTTCTCATGTTCATAGACCATACCTTGCAAAACATCTTGTCTATCTTTAGCACCACCATTATTTTCTAAAAATATTTTAAGTTGATCTAAAAATTGCCCCTTAGCTGTAACTTCTCCTGGTAAATGTATGTAGTCCCCTTCGCCCATGTTCTTTAACAATCCATCTACTATATCAGCCCATATAACGGGAGCAATTGGCCGTGGGCTTTCATTTGCTTGTGCTATACATTGCTTTCTATACTCACCATTGTTTGATAGTTGGTCAAGTGTAAGAATAATAACCTTACCGTTATGGGTAACTTCATACATAGGATTATCTGATACCCATTTTTTTAAACTTGTAATGTCATTTGATGCTGAATTACCAATACCAAATTTCATTGTCTGACATCTAATCTTTTCACATACAGATTTAAACGTTGGATCTTCACAACGATAAAAATATTTTTTATCTTCTACTTGTTTTAATATTGTTAATACTTCTCTACTAGGTAGTGGTGGTGAAAAATATTTTGTATTATAATAATCTAATTTATTTTCTAACTGTTCGGGAAACCGTTGTCTCAGATAAACACCTAATTGAAACATGGCCATGTTCCGTGAGCCCTCAGCAAATCCTTGTGAAGCAAGTGTAACTAAACACGGCGGTGCGTTTTTAAAATCATCATTCTTTTTTTCAGTAACGGGTTTCTCGATAACGACCATGCTAATTTGCGATACGACTTTACTTTCATAATGCTTTATAAACATAGCTAAAGTATCCAATGCATTACCTTCATCATCTAAAGCATACCTTGTCGGATACTCTGGATGATTATACGGCAAGTTTAAAAAGTTACCTGTACCTTTTGAGTTCAGTTCAATTTGCTTTGGAAATATCTCACTCTCACCGTAGCCTATCCATGCGGCTATCTCTGTTAATTTTATCTGCATATCTCTTGCAGTACATGGTTCTGTTACAAATAAAAATACATGCGCACCCCCACTCTTTGACTTACATACAACCATTGGTAGTTTCTTCTCAAGTATTGTTTTAATTAATTTTTTGTGGTCAAAACCATCATATGTATCAATATCAATGGCGCCCCAGGTACACGTGTTATCGTCTCTTATAGGTATAATACCAAGAGATGGTTCTTTACCGTTTAAATGATCAATCCATTTTTGCTCTGTCAGTGCTTCTTTTTCTATCCAAGACTTGGCTTCTAGTTTACCAGATTCATTTTTAGAACGGCTTTGTGTCTGACCGTAAGCTCTTTCCAGTCCGCTAAATATTTGTATAAATTTTTTTTGTTCTTCTGTCATAATCTTTCTTATACGTTATCGAGAGGGCAGATAAACCACCCTCTCCTACAAGGAGTTGTTTAGTAAGGAGCTTCTTCAGCACCTTCGCTAGACTCATCATCGTGTTTGACTTTTATGTCACCAGCAGCAACAGACGTACTAAACGCTTTTGCTTGATTGTAAACATCTTGGTCATTCACTGGTCCAACACGGGATATATCCCAACCAAACCATGTACCTAAATCATTCGATTCCGCTATCGTTTTCATTAGGTATATATGTGAATAGGACGGGGGAGTGAATAAACCCTTCGCCCCTTTCAGTTTAAGACCCAACATAAGTGAGTTCCATTTTTTGGATTTCTTACGTTGAGTGCTTTTCATCGCAACCAAACTCTGTTCCCAGATATTTTGGCTGTTCTGAACGAGTACAAAATGATTAGCAGTATCTTCAATATAATTACCATTGGTAAGTCTATCTTTACGTTGCTCATCACGAGTTGTCTGAGAAAGTATATTAGAATCAGACGGGTATATGTTTTTGGGAGCACCCGTTCCTTTACCTCTGTCTTCCCATTCGATGTATTGTCGTTGGTAAGAACAAGGTATTACTTGTACACCTTTTTCGCCGTCAAACACCTCTTTTGTCAGCGTATTGTAGATCATGCCAACCTCTGCACCCTCTACATATTCTGGATCTCTTTTCTTCACTTGTGGTGAAGTATCACTCAAAATACGTAAAAAAGGAATTGCAAGATCGTCTTGACCTAATTGTCCTAAGCCTTCATTAGCGTCGGCTTCAAACATAGAAGGATCAAACTGTATTATGTTTGTTTCTTCTTTTTTCTTTATTGCATTTGCCATAAATACTCCTTATTTTTTCTTTGTTATTTTAGTCTTCTGTCCGATAAACAAACTAAATATGTTGTCTGGGACAGATTTTCCGTCCTTTACCAACTGTCTGACAGTTGCCTTCAGTGTTGACGGATGCACTGAAACTTTTACTTCTGGTATGAAACCAAGATCCTTAATTGTATTCTCTAACAATTTTGCTTCTTGACCTTCACCCTTACCGAAACTCATGCCAACATTATTTTTAATAATGTCACCTAAACCATTGTCTTCTAACCATTGATAACACGCTGCAGATTTGTCTGGATCTTTTGGTATGGCTACATAAATATTTTCTACCACATCAACTTTTGATCCATCTACCATTGTAGTAGATGACATACCAAGCTCTGTCATTCTTGCAGGTATTATTTCTTCTGATAATTTTCTTAATTTATCTTTTTTATCTTTTAAATCTAACTCAGCCATCTCAACTTCATTTTCCATAATAAGTTGTTGCTGTAGTAAACTAGATACAGACTCGAGACTTTCCTGGTCTATATTAGCTACATCCTCTTCAAAGTTTATCTTGCTCATCTATTTCGCCTTTCTCGTTCAGATTTACTTGCACAGAATAATAACGCTTCTGCATTTTATCCCATTTAAGTATTTTAAATTTGCCTCTGTTCATCTCAGCGGCAATACAACATGCGATACCCATCGCTGCTGGATCTCCCATCATTAACAAATGATCATTGTCATTAAAATCTTTTAATTTTCTTTTTAATTTACGAATAGCAGGTTGTGGACTAAACATGATTTGTGATCCACTGTCAAAAAGTGTTTCTATTTTACCGTATTCTTCAGCACTTAATACACTTATATAAGGGTTTTCTTGTACTAAATAAACTTTTTTATCTGTCATAACTTTCTATCCCACTTATTTACACTTGTAATTTTCTTTTGCAACCTTTATATTGCATTTTTAGAAAGTAATTATGGAGTATAGATTTAAGACGAAACCGTTCAAGCATCAATTAAAGGCGCTTGAAAAAAGCTGGAGCAAAGAAACCTGGGCCTGGTTTATGGAAATGGGAACAGGAAAAACAAAGGTTTGTATAGATAATATTGCTATGTTGTATGACAGAGGCAAAATAAAAAGTGCTCTAGTTATTGCACCAAACGGTATTAAAAGAAACTGGCGCAAAGAATTATCTGTTCATATGCCAGATCACGTGGAATACATGGATGCTGTTTGGGTAGCTTCACCAAAGAAGAAAGAACAAACAGAGCTTATGAATATATGTCAAATAAGCGATAAGTTACAAGTATTAATTATGAATATAGAAGCTTTATCTACAGGGCGTGGCTTAGATTTTGCACGTAGTTTTCTTTTACCTGGTGCGTCTTTGATGGTTATTGATGAATCAACAACTATAAAAAACCATGCAGCAAGAAGAACAAAAAATATTATGAAGATATCTAATCTTGCAAAGTACAGACGTATTATGACAGGTTCGCCTGTAACAAAGTCACCATTAGATTTGTTTTCACAAGTAGAGTTCCTTGGCCCGTGGTTGTTGGAGCAATCTAATTACTACGCATTTCGTGCAAGGTATGCAATTATACAACAAAGAAGTGTAGGCTCACATTCATTTCAACACGTTATGGGTTATCAACGATTGGATGAGCTTACAGCTATATTACGTGAGTTTTCTACAAGAATATTAAAGAGTGAGTGTTTAGATTTACCAGACAAACTTTATACAAAACGTACCGTAGCTATGACACCAGAACAATTAAAAGCATACGTAGAAATGAAACGATCGGCAATAACATTCTTTGAAGACAATCCCATGACTGCTGCCTCAGTGTTGACACAAATGATTAGACTACATCAAATAACTTGTGGTCATGTCAAGACAGATGATGGTGAAGTAAGACCTTTGAAGAATAATAGAATAAAAGAATTATTACAAGTTTTAGAAGAGTCAGATGGTAAAGTAATTATATGGGCTGTTTACCGTCATGACATACAAAATATAGAAAAGGAGATAGCAAATGTATATGGTAAGACAAGTGTTGCTAGCTATTATGGCGATACTAAAGATGATATTCGCCAGTCTATCGTTGATGATTTTATGGATAGTGATAGTAACCTTAGATTTTTTATCGGAAACCCAAAAACAGGGGGTTATGGCCTTACTCTTACTTGCAGTCACACTGTTGTGTATTACTCTAATGATTACAGTTTAGAAGTACGAATGCAGTCCGAGGACCGTGCACACAGGATCGGGCAAGAAGATAAAGTTACTTATATTGATTTAATTGCAGAAGGTACGATAGATGAGAAGATAGTAAAAGCCTTAAACAGTAAAATAGATTTAGCTAGTAAAGTTATGGGCGAAGACCCAAAGAAAATATTATTCGATTAATGCTTTTTCAAGAAGTATCTCGAGCCGTATTACTCGTTCTTTTATTTCTGGTATGTCTTGCATTATTGCCTTTTCTAATAGCAGTTGCTTTGATTCTAGAGCCATTAGTTTCTGGGAAACCATACCGTAGGATATACCTGCGGACACGAGAATTATACCGAACCAAACGGCGTTTTTAAAATTAATTTCGATCATAGGTCAAAGTCACTTGCTCTTCTTAGCATCATATACTCTGGATTATTTATGCTTGCAAGTCCTCCTTGGTTCATATTCATGCCTGTTAATTGATTGTTTATAAAAGGCGTTCTTATTGACGGATCTCTAACTAAATAATTACCAGCTTGACCCGTACTTTGAGGTGGTATTTGACTTAAATCATAAATATTAAAAGCTTTTCCAGATTCAAATGGTAGTTTAAATATTCTTTCAAAACGGTTATTTGATGCTACAATAGGTTGATTAAAACCTATTTGAGGATTTACGTCTGGTGCTAATAATGGATTGGTATTAACACCTAATGATTTTACTCCTGCTTCTTGCATGTCATCAGTTCTAGCGGTAGTCCCTGTTTGTTCATTAAGTGTGTCTGGTGCTATAATACCTTTGTTCATTGCTATTTGTTTTAATGAGTTTACTACATCAGCTCCAGCCTCTCTTGTTGATCCCATTGCACTTTGAAATATATTTTTAGCTAAATTAAATCCTGGTACCACAGATGTGAATAATGTAGGTAGACCTGTCATTAAAGCGTTTGTTATTGGGAATCTTGATTTATAAGCAGCTGCAGATTCTGGGCTTGATTGAATAAAAGCGTTTAAATCTCTTTGATACGGTGTAAGTTTATCAAATACAGCCGAGGCTTTTCTTATTTCACCTTGATTATCAACATATTTGTAATCACCGATACCACCAGTATACATATTTATTCTGGCTTTTGCAGCTTCATTCATTCTGCCAAATTCGTCAGTGTTTTTGGCTACAAAATCTAAAGCTTTTTGTGGTATGTTTAATGGATTGCTTTCAGATACAACTTCTTGTGGTACAAATACATTTGGTTCATTTCTATAAACATTATCTGATTGACCTTGTGATACTAAATTATTTAATCTATTGGCCTCAGCTGAGCTCAATGCTGATTTTGCTGCATTAACAGATGATTTACTTATTTTAGTTGGAGATTGACCTCTAGCTTGTCTCTCTATTCTTCTTCTTTGTGTTCCGTGTCCAGGTCTATGAGGCATTATGTTCTCCCTCTCAGTGCAATTGCTTCATCTAAATCACCACTAGCTAATGCTACTCTTTGATCTGGATTTAATGGTGCTTGTTGCGGTTGATTCATTGCCATCTCAGTTTCAAACATAGACTCTGTGCCCATGTCAGGAACGTTTGGCATCTCTATTTGCTCACCAGGTATAACAGTTCTTTTACCTGTTTCTAATTCTTGCATAGCTTTTTCTTCTGTTTCTATATTCTGTACATTACCGATGTTTAAATCAGTATTGTCTCCATATCTTTCATTCATATAGTCTCTCATGAAGCCATCATTCATGCTATCTGTTACAGCTAAATATTCACTATTATAAAGATAATCTAAGAACCCATCTGGATTGTTAATTACTTTATCAACAGTATTAAATTCTTTTGGCAACTCATTTTTTATTTCATCGTTTCTAAAATAACTACGTAAGAAATTTACTAGAGAAGCTCTTTTAACAACAGCACTTGGTTCTGGATCTACTATCTTTGTATATGCTTTTAAAGCATCTGGTGTAGACAAAAATCTTGAAGTCCTACGTGTAAGTAAACCAAGCATGATAGCACCAGCTGTACCACCAGGAACAATATTACCCTCCGATGCTTGTGTAGCTCCAACATAACCAGATCCAAAAATAGCAAAAGTATTTGCGGCAGATCTAACACCACCAAGTGATAAACGTCTAGCTATTAATTGAGAGGTAGAAGTACCTATACCTGCATCTTTTACCATCTCTTGTAATTTTACAAGTTGTTTCATATTATCGACAAAAGCTTTTCCGTTGTATCCAGCAAGATTCATCATCTCAACAAAACCCTCATCTTCTAAATTTATGTTTTGCTTAAATCTATCTATGTCCATTATCTTTTCAGTAATTGTTATTGTTGATTGTTTACCTGAAGGATCAGGAACTCTTAAAGATACATCTGGAGAATCTTTCAATGCTGCTTTAAAACCATTGTTAATCCATGATCTTACGCCAGCCATGAATGCGTTTTGACCAACTAAAGCTTGATAGTCTCTTATTCTTTGTGGTGTTAATCCATCTCTAAATAATATTTTACCTATCTCATCACTATAAAAATAACCTGGCAAATCAGGACCTGCTGTAAATAAATTTTGATCCACAAGATTAAATTGTTTAGCTGCAGGGCTTTTGTATATTGGTGACATCTTCGCAAATACTTCATTAGCTCTAAATAATGATTTCTTTGCTGATTCAGCTAAAACTTTTTCTTCTGGGCTAAGTCCTGGTGCCCAGTTTGCATAATCATTTAGATCCGTGGTCAACGCTTTACGCAACTTGGCTAAATAACTACCGCCTGGTGTTCCTTGTTTCTTGGCTGCTGGTCCAATCAAAGCTTCTGCCTCTTGGTATAATCTGTTAATTTCTCTTTGTAATACTCTTATATCTTTTGGTTTTATGTAATTTGGTAAGTTAGCAACTGTATCAATAATAAAATTTTCTATTTGATCTAATTGTGGTTTAAATTCTGCATAATTATCTAATCGTATAACAGAGTCTGCTAGTTCATCACGAATGTTTTGTGCAATTGCTTTTGTGTTACTTGTTGGAATAAAGTTTTTAGATATTTTTTTCGCTTTGTTTTCAAAATCGGTATACAAAAGATCATTGATGTAAGCAAATTGTCTATATCTTTTACCTGCTTCATCAAACATAAATGCACCAACATCAGTCATGTGTTGTATTGGTGCTAGTTCATTTACTCTTAATTCTGCATTTACCATATCTTTATAGCTTCTAAATCCTGCATTTCTTGCATCTGTATCCATAGCTTTTCTTACAGCACGTGGTAGACTCTTGTACGAATTAGAAATGTAATCGATGAGGGGATCATCACTTTGACCTGATCCTAAATCGCCAAGATTTTGTTTCATACCTTTTGTTAATTGAATACCAGCAAGAGTATTTCTTTTTTGAAACCCTGCTCCAAAGAAAGGTAATTTACCAATTACTTGAAAGAATGATCCAGACACAGGAGATAAGACACCACCAGCACCTCTTGACAATTGTGAAATACCGATAGGAACATTGTACATATCTGCAAAGTTCGCCAGTGTTTGTTTTGGTCCATCTAAACCAAACAAAGCTTTACCTAAAAAAGGTCTCATATAAGAAGCAACGCCCATTAAGCCAGCTGCACCACCTGTAAAATACAATGTATTTCTGCCGTGTGTTAAAGCTTCAAGAGCAGCGTTTGGTGCATCTTGTGGATTTGGTATACCCATAGTTTTTCTTATACCTGCATTAATAAGATCATACGTAAGACTCATGGCCGTACCACCAATAGTAGAGCCAGCAGTTGTTTTAAATACACTTCCTTCTAGTATTTCATCAGCTACACTCTTTGGACCTTTTGGTGCGCCAGGCATTTTTGCTCCTTTAAAACCTGCTAAACTACCAACAACATCACCAGCCAGTACAAAATCGTTTCTTGAACCAGGAACGACATTTTTAATCATTTGATTTAAGGCTGTATATTGGTTAGCAGCAAACTTTTTTGGATCTCTAAATAGTTGAAATATACTTGATGATCCGTCTATTGCGTTTCTATGTTTTTCTGGATCATATTCATCTTTAAATTTACTAACATAATATTTGTATGGATTTTCTCTTCTTGATATTTCTTCATTTACAGCTTCTTGAGCAGCCAAAGAATTTGCTAATTGGTCTGTAACATACGTAAATTGTTTAAATGTAATTGGATTTTTGTTTTCTTTTTTACGCTCCCTGTTAATTGCATTAATCAAATTTTGTGCCTCAGCATCTGTTCTTGGTATAAATAACGGAAAGTTTGTTCTTGTATCAAAAACATTTTTATTTATTTTTGGAAGACCTCTGTCTTCTCCAGTTTCGGGATCAATGTTTCTTTGCACAAGTTCTTCTTGTACTGTAACGTATCTTGGTCCTTTTAAACCTGTTTGTTGAGGTAACAGTTCAACTTCACGGTAACCTTTTGGTACCATTCCTGTATATTCTTTAAGTAATCCCATTAATCAATCTCCTCTGGTAAGTTAGCGTATGGATCTAATACTTCAGTATCTGTCGCTGAATTAGCTGGTAAATCCACAGTCACATGAAATCTTTCTGGTTTGTAATTAAATAAAAATTCTTCGTTAAAATTATTTGCATCATAAATATTTCTTTGTGCATCAACAAAGCCTTTCAATTCATATTCAATAGATTGTAATGCAGTAATAACTGTATCTGAAGATGTATCTAAATTATACAATTGTAAAGATTGTTTAGCATTTTTAACATCGTCAACGTTCAATCTACCAGTTGGTTTTCTTGCTCTTGCTAAAGCATAGTAAATTGAGTTTAGTTTAATTTCGTTTGCTGCAAGTGCAGGGTCATAATTTTGTCTAGGTTTAACAAAAAATTCTTGATAAATTAACGCTTCTTGTGATTCTAAATCACTATAGAAATCAACACCGCTTCTTTCAGGATTAGCTGATCCATACTGTGAAGCTAAATCATTTAATACGGAGCTTTCTATTTTTGATTTTGCAGCTTCATATGACTCTGCATCTATAACATCATTGGCTACTAGAACGTCTGCAACATCGAGAATAGTACCTTTAACATTTTGTAAAATTTTTGTTACAGCACCAGGTAAACCAACTCTTGCTCTGTTCTCTGCAATTGACATTTTAATATCAGAAATAAAAGCTAATGCTTGATTACCAGTATTTATTTTTTCTGCTTGCTGTATTTGTAGTTTAATATCTTGTTTTAAAGCATTATCACTATTCATGTTAAATGTAGCTGCTACAGCATCAAGAGGTGCTGGTTTGTAAATTATTTTTCCGTCAATTTCTTCTGGTATAAAAGGTTTCTTAATACCATCCGCTGGGTCTACACCTATAAATCCAGAAACATATTTTACACTTTGATCTATGCCTTGTGGTTTTAAAGCAAATACTTTTGGTGTTTGCTCTAATCTTTCTGCAATAAGTTTTGCATTATTTTCAATAGCTTTTAAATCTACGTCATATTTGTATGCAAAGTTTTGCTTAGCTAGCTCTCTTCTAAATGCAATATTACCTTGATCACTATCCATATTGAATTGTAATACTTTCATAAACAAATCATATTCTTGTGAATCACGTAAGTCTTGCTGTTCTTTTAATGCATTAAGAACGTATTCTCGTTTTGATCTTTCGTCTTCTTTTTCTTCTTGTCTTGCTACCAACTTTGCTTGACGTTTTCTTTCATTGATTGCTGCAAGATCACCTAAAAAGTTTTCACCCGCTTTTGAAATAGCAGGTGCTATTGCTCCTCCAGGAGTTGGTTGCATTAGTCCTAAACCTAATCTTGCAAGTGCTAAGTAATTTTCAAACTTAAAGTTAGTATCAGGGTCCGCCACATCAGGTGTTAATGCATCGTATTCAGATGCAAATTGTTCAGCTGATTTAGGTTGTCCTGCGTATTCTTCATAAGCACCTCTAATTGCATCAGGTGCTGTATATGTTTGCATAAGAGTAGCTATACCCTCTTTATCAAAAGGCATAAATGAATCATCGTATATTTGGTCGTAAGAGTATTGTGGAAACTTGTTTGTAATTTCGTTTTTCTCAGGAGCTCGTCCCACTCTATCAATCTGTTTATCTATATCTTCACTCGTGCCTGGTGTACCAAACATCGGTCTATCAAATATACTATCAACCATTATTGATCCCTGTTAAAAAATGCGCCTAAGCCTCCAAGTGCAGATATACCCATACCAGCAGCAGCTGTTAAAGGATTAGTATAAGGAAATGGCTGCTGTGAAATAGTTTGCTGTATTGATGGTGTTCTTGAAAGTATATCTGAAGCAAAAGATATTCTTTGTCTTGGTTCCATACCCTGAGCAGTTTGAAATCTAAATGCTTCATCATCTACCGCTTGATCTCTTGTTCTTTGAACATTACCAGATCCCAATAAAGATTGTATACCTTGTTGTTGTAAACCAAATTGTTGTGCACCAATGTTACCAACGTTTGTTCCAAGTTGTCCATAGATAGGTGCTGCTTGTAATTGTCTTGCTCTATTGGCTTCACTTGTACCGATTGCTTGCTGTTGAGCTTGCATGAAGTTTCTAGACAAATCTTCAAACACTCTTCTTGATTTTATATCTTGTAAATTTTTTGCAAGTTCAGCTTCTTGAACACCAAACCGTGAGCCACCAAATGTGCCTGCTCTTACTGCTTGTCCAGCTAGTTGATTTTGTGCTTTCTGCGCTTGCTCATCTAATTGTTTCAAAGCCTCTTGTGTAACATTAGCTTGATATTGATTCATGAAATCCTGTGTATTTGCTGTAGTAGGATCAAACTGTGTTTGTGCCTGTTGAAGTGAAGGTATACCTAAAGCCGTTGTAGCTTGTGCTTGTTGTATAAAAGGCTCAAAAGATGCTAATCCTGTTTTTTGTCCTGTAGTAGGATCAATACCAGCAACTCTTTGTGCTTCAGTTATACCAGCTTGTTCACCACTTGTTAATCCAGCTATGTCTCTTTCAAATTGTGGTATAGGTGTGCTTGCTAAACCTGTGCTCGGTGCAAAAACTGAATCTAATAATCTTCTTCTATAATCCTCTAAAAAAGGTGCTTCCCTTGCTATTTGTGTTGATGTTTGTGCCATTAGTTTGGTCTCTCTGATTCTGGATCTAATCTATTCATCATTTTATACATTGCTTTTGGTCCTCCTGCATTGTCCACAGCTTTTGCTGTAAAGACAAACTCACCATCACTTAACATAGCAGGTATCTTATCATCTTTTGGTCCACCAGGTCCACTTATCTGTCCTGTTTTTCTAGGAAAAGTTTCTCCGCCATCTGCCATTGTTTGTATTCCTACGGGGCTACCATCATATGCACTGTAAGCAAATTCTGTGTTCATTAATCCACCCTCTGCTCTACCCTGTGGCTGTTGTATAACTGGGTTTAAATTTTGTATCCTAAGTTGTTCTGGCGGTCTTGCAAACTGTCCACCGTAAAATTTATCTGTTGCGCTCATGTAATCAGCTGGATCCATTGGTTGTGCTCTCTTTGCGTCTGCTGCTGCACCCATGTATGCTAATACTGAAGGTAAACCTACAGCTAAACCAGTTCCTAAACCTGTTAATCCTGTAGCACCTCCCTCTATAGTTTTGGTAAGAGCTGGCATTTTAAAATTTTCAAAAAAAGGTCTTCGCAAATCTTTCTGTAAAACTCTTTGTGTATTGCTACCACCTGTTTGAAGGGCTGACCCTTTGCCTAACATACCAAGTTTGTCAGCACCAAAACCTGCTAAACCAGCAACCGCTGCTTGTTTTAAAGCTTGTTCTGGTTTTTGACCTGTTAATAAACCAGCTAATCCTGAACCAGCTGCTGCTCCAAAAATAGGACCCAAAGGCGTCGCTGCTCCGATAAATGGTGCCGCTACTTGTACGGCTTTTTTAAGTATACTCGATAATCCTTTTAGCATAATCTCCTGGCAATCTATGAGTTGTTTAAGCAAGGAGGCTGGCCTTGAAGATAAGCCTAATTAATGATGTAATTATAGGCAAATTTCTAGTATCATGCAACTAAAATGAGCTTTGATATTACAAAGGCACCAATGGTCCGTGTGACGTGGTTAGACGCCCGTGATACAGAAACTGGTTGGTTGCCTATAAAAGACATACTTAATGCTCCATTGGCTGTGTGTCAAGAAGTAGGATACATGGTTGTTAATAATAAAGAAAAAATAGTTATTATGCGTTCTTGGTGCATAGATAAAGATGATAATCACGGTGGCGGGTCTATAGCAATACCACGTGGTTGGGTTACAAAAATAGAGTATTTACAGGTCGCTTATTCAGAGGCAACGTAGTTGTCAAGAAAACAATTTAAAAAAGTTCTGTTGATTTCATATAAAACATGTTTAAATTAGGTTCTCACCAAAATTAACAATCACAGGAGTAAATATGAGCGAACAAGACTATTTAAAAGCTATTGCTAACCTTGCTGATAAGGTGGGCAGATACCACGAAAGATTATTAGCAGCAGAAAGAGATTTAGAAAGACACCTAAGCGATTCTGAAAAACATCGTTGTGAAAATTGTGAGTGTGAGAATCGTTAGAGTTCTCCACCTTCACCAAAAGTACCAGGCATTTTAACGACACGTATGGTAACATCCTTGGCCTTTGATTCGGCCCAAGGTTTACCACAGTCGTTACAATTGCCAGTAGCCTTTTCCTCATCATCAACTTCAGCATTACAGTTAGAACAATAAATTTTTACGTAAACTTCAGGTTTTAAAATTGGTATTTCTTTATCACCAACTTTTTCTGTGCCAATTTGTTCAGCGTCTTGTACTTTTTTACCTATATTATCATCTGACATTACGTAATCTCCATTAAACTAACTAATATTTTTACACCATTTCCAAGTATTTTAACAGCATCTTGTTGCTCTAAAACCACAGGATGTGTAAGAATTTCCAACTCTGCTCCATCTGCTAAACTATCTTTGTAAATCTCTATTTCTAAAGGTGAGCTAGCATCATAATCTAATACAGCTACAGTTGTTGTTACTGCACCACCTGTTTGATTAGATAACCTGATGCTTTTTACAATAGCTGTCGTAGGTAAAACAGGAGGAACGGCACCTGAATTAGCCGTAGGAACTGTGTAAACAGCTGTATTTGACCCCGTTGCGGTCTTTGAAAAACTTTTAAAACTATCCGCCAAGAAAAAAACTCCTTGCAGTAGATTCGTCTTTTATATCTTGTTGAAATCCAAAATTTAATTGTTGCGTAATCTGCTCTAGCACACGAATAAGTGCATCAAATTGTGATGGTTCATATTGTGGTGTTGAGTCAGGTAATCTAGTTGTTGCAATTTTAGCCATTATCTACCTCCATCTGGTTTAATATCTAATCTTAGTGTTCCGTATCTCCAGTTTGCACCTACTTCAGTGCTTCTGATATCAACATTAGCTTGTCTACCTCTACCACGCAAATCAAACTTTGTCGTGTTTGTATTTACAGTTCTTGAAATTGTAGTCCCTGTTTCAGAAGGAAATGATTTTAAACCTAATTTAATTGTTGCATCTCCAACTTGATCTTTAAAATCTGGTATGCCTCTACTTATAGAAAGCATTTGTTGACCATCTTGTATGTCAAAGTCACCAGACGTTATGAATGCTGTCATAGCAGTGCCATCATCATCAAATCCTACTTCATGTTCATAGAAAGTCGTTGCTCCAGCTGTCAAACCTAGAACAGTTGGCGTTGTAGCTGTATTATTAGGAAAATATTTAGTTGCATAAGGTTGTTGATACACACCATAATCCGACCAACTAGTTCTATCTAAATTAGATGTGTGCCATGACTTTTCTAAATAATTGTACGTGACTGCTCTATCTATTTGTGTTGATGCTGCAGAAGGGTAAAACCATGTAATTTCGTTAAATTCAGAATTTATACCTGCATATGTTTCAGGATAATTAGCAATACTAAAATCTTCAAATACATAATCTTGCACACTACATGGCAACTTTTTGACTGTACCATCATACAAATAAAATGAATTTTGAGACATCCAGTAAGCAACGCCGTTAATGTCAACGGCTGAGTGCACACCAACAGCACCACAATTGGCGCCTAGCTCTACTAATGAAAATGTGAAGGGAGCGCCTACAAACTGCAAAGCATGTAAAGAATTGTCTGTCCACACCAATACGGCGTTTCTAGATCTAACTGCAGCTACTATTTTAGAGCCATCCTGTATTCTAAAAGAACCAGATGTATTAGTTGCTGTTGGTGTCCATGTTGTAAAATCCTCTTGTGATGAGAATCGTAAAAATAAATCATCTCTTGTAGAGCTGTCTCCAATTGTAGTTTCTGTACCAAATAAAAATACATGTCTGTCTGGCATTGAAACAAGATTAAATCTTGATGTCGTAGGAGCTTGAGAGATTACAGTTGCTCTCGTGCTAAGCCCTGCAGATGTATCCCATCTAAAAGTGCCACCTTTGTGCACTGTAGCTATTAAGTCTTCACCAAAATTATCAAAACTCCAGTTTCTACCGTCTAGTGTAACTGTTGAAGTAGACCTTGGTGTATTCCAAGTGCCTGTGTTCCATGTGCCAATACCCCAACCATATCCATAAACCGATGCTTCAGGTCCTATACTTATTTGATAATTTATATTACCAGTGCCACCACCTCCAGAAGTAGATCCAGAAGCGTTACTTGTTTGAGTTACAACGTAATTATTTGAATCTGTTATGGATGTTATTTCAAATTCAGCATTCATATCAAGTCCATCGATTGCAGAAAAAGAATCAAAGGTTACAAAATCACCAAGTGTAGCCTGATGACCGTTATCTGTCACAGTAACGTTATTAGTTCCGTTTGTTGTAAACGGATTGGATATACTGCTTGTTGTTTTTCTAATAGGTGTAACATCAGCAATTGTACCCTCTGTATAAATATAAAATTTTCTATCTGTTCCGAGAGCCGTGTACCTTACACCATCCAAAGATGTCCATGCATGAATGTCTCTTGCGACGCCAATAAGTGTGTCATCAATAAGTTTCTGCCAACCACCTACTTTTTGTGGCAAGCCATAGTGAAATCTTACGTTATCTGAGTCTATCCAACGTCCTTCAGCACCGTACTCAGTATTTTGTTTATCTATACCTGGTGAAAAATTTAATTTAGCTAATGGCATTATATTCTCAAATATCTAAAAACGATTTCACCAGCACCGCCTGCACCACCTTGTGAAGATCCTGGTTCAGTCCCTCCACCGCCACCACCTGCGCCTCGTGTGCCTGCAGTTCCAGCTGTATTACCATTTGCACCACCGATTCCGCCAGTATTACTTGACCCAGCAAAAGAGTCGCCTCCATCGCCACCACCAATTGTACAGTTGTCACCTCCACAGTTGCCTGGGTTAGCTCCTGCTGTCCCATCTCCCTGTTGATTAAAAGTGCCTCTTGGACCACCAATGAAACTTGTGATATCTAAACCATCAACTGTTGTGCCAGAAGTTATTGCGGTTGCAATACCTGACCTTGTGCCTCCTGCGCTTGCATTGTTTGTACGAAGAGGGCCTTGAACACCTCCACCAGAAACAGATGCAGCAGCTCCACCTCCTAATGTAAATATAGGTCCTGTCGTTGCTCCTGATAAAGTTGTTGAACCACCAGTTCCTGATGATCCGTTGTAAACTCCTGTTCCAGCGGCACCTCCATCTCCTATTACTAAAGTTAATTGTTCACCACCAGTAACAGCAAAAATCATGTCAGAAATAAAAGCACCTGATGCCCCACCAGGTCCAGCGGATTCTCCTCCTGCTTTATCATAATCAGCTCCACGATAACCTCCAGAGCCTCCACCAACAGCAGATTGAATGTGTATGCGATTTGCTAAGGCTGGTACTCTGTCTGTAAAAATTCCTGCAGTGCTAAATGTTTCTAAAGTTGTTGTTTGAAAAATAGTATAAAATTCTTTCCATACACCACCTGTTTTTACATATCCGTTTAATACTGTTTTGTTTGTAAAACTTGTAGAGTCTCTACAATACATTTGATCAGGTGTATCACCTGATGTATCTAGTATTCTCCAATCTCCACCATCTTTGACATACATTGCCATGGCACTTTATGATACCTTCAACCAAATATCTCCGTCACTACCACCTGTAGGATTATTCGTGCTTACAGTTCTGTTTCCATTAGCGTTTGTACCTGCAGTCGCAGATATAAAAGCTTGCACGTCTGACCCTATTGCAACACCTAAATTTGTTCTTGATGTGCCTGCAGCAGATACATCGTTAAGGTTATTGCTTGGTTTTAGAACGTTAGTTACAGCAGCACCAGAAAATTTATACTTAATAGATTCGTATGTTGGCATATTATTTCTCCAGTAGTTTCCAACCAAACGTTGCTCCAGAATATACAAGAGCAAAAGCTGCTCCTTCTGTTGCAACCGTAAGGTCTGATGTTTGTCCATCTATTTTATGGCTATTTCTTCCAATAGTCAAATTAGCTGTGTCAAAAGTATTAGCAAGATCAACAAATCTTATTTCATCGCCTACAACAGCCGTAGCTGGTAGAGTGATTGTAAAAGCGCCACCTGTTGTATTAGCAAAAATTTTATCACCAGCAAATGCTGTATATGTTGTTGTTTTTGTTAACCAATCACTACCTTGTGTTTGTATTTCAAACCAGTTTGTAGCATCAGTTGATAAGAAAACGTTTCTATTTGGGTTAATGACAAATGTATTACCACTACCACCAAGTCTAGCTGTAATAGTTTTAGTAGTGCTTGCATTTCTTAAAAAGTATAATTTTTCTACCGCAGGAAATTGTACAATAAAATCAGTAGCGTGACCTGAAAATATAATTGCAGCTTGTCTAGCTTCGTTTGCTGTTTGTGCGCTCGGTCCGTTACCACTTGTAAGCGAATATGGGCTAGATTGTGCACTTAAATCTCTTGTATAAACACCTGCAATTGACTGCTCTAATGACTGAGAAAAATTGTTGTTGGTGATATTACCCCAGTTATTAGACTGTTCACCAGATCCTATAAGCTCTATCTTTAACCTTGTTGAAAATGTTGACGCCATATCTTATCCTAACACATTAAGCCGCTTCTGACCATACCATTGTTGCTGCATCATCAACTTCTCTCCAAGTATATTTTGCTACAGTTCCTACATTTGACTGCATAGATTGACCTGTTGGTATAACCGTTGCAGTGCCAGAAATCGTTGGCGATCCTACAGCAGTTACCGCTGCAAGTCCAGTTGGTATTGCTACTGCCGATGTTGAAATACTAGGTGATCCTACAGCTGTGGCACTCGTTACACCAGCAGGTATTACAAGAGCTCCTGCTTGTACTGTCGCTGCACCCTGACTGATTGTTCCAGATTGACCTTGTGGTATGACTGCTAGAGCTACACCTAATGATCCGACTGCAGACGTAGCGGCTACGCCTGATACGTTTACTGTTTGGTTAAGTGTTAATTGACCTAATGCTGTGCTTGCTGATACACCGTTTGGTGTTACTACTGTCCCTGGTGTCGCTGCTCCGAGAGCCGTGGTCATTGAGACACTAGGCGCAGAAACTGTTATTCCAGAACTTATTGATGTTGAGCCTACACTTGATGATATGTTTAGACCACTTAACGCTACCG
>VMHT01159196.1_pt1 | contig 20684 bp, 28 predicted proteins | sample 4693611 | NCBI WGS metagenome assembly VMHT01 (sample SAMN12280063, study PRJNA550983) | marine metagenome | isolation source: seawater sampled from same location over 5 years 0.02-0.2 micron viral filtrate | place: USA: collected off the coast of southern California halfway between the port... ...
AACTTGCTGCCGCGCAAGAAGCTGGCGATGTTTATCTGGATGAGAATACTGGTCAGATAATTGGTGACTCAGCTTTAATGAGAAATCAAATGGATGATCCAATGGCGGAGAGAATAGGTGGTGCCAAGCTTTCTGTGCCAGATGAATTAGACGCTGTAGATTACGACACTGTTTCTCAATTTATTAATGAAGGGCTTGGATCAGGTAAAAAAGAATCTGGAATTATTTCTGATGATACTAGCGTTGATGGTGCTGACACCAAAGAAAGCGATAGTGACCCACTGTTAATGACGGGAACTGCCGAACAAGATGTTGGCACCACTGATGGGACTGCTGGTAGTGGCGGAACAACTCAACAGAAAAAACAAAACCTTTACGAAGGTTTGCTAAAGCAATCTCTAGACTCTTACAATGACATGATAGGCAACGCGCCTTCAGCGGCCAAAACTATTGAAGAGTATAAACAAGAGTTCTCTGAAGCTACCGGCATCGACATATCTGGTCAGCCAGACAATTCTGCTGCCCTTACAGCATTTGGCTTGGCACTCATGCAAAACAAAGCTGGCAAAGGTTTTAATGTAGGTAAGTTGCTTTCCGAAACAGGTAAAGCTGGAGAGAAAGCCTTGCCTCTTATGGCAGAGGCTCGTAAGGAAGCAAGATCAGGTCAAATTGCTGCTGGTCAGTTTGCGTTGGCTCAAAGGGCGACTGACACCGCAACCCGACAGAAGTATCTCAATGAGGCTGAAACATATATTAGAGGCAGGCGTGATGCAATTCTTGGCGCGGAAGTGGCGAGAATACAAACAATTGAGGATCGTGAAGATAAGCAGGCGGCATCCAAAGAGCTAGAACGCATTAAGTATGGTTACGATTACAGTCTGAAAAAAATTGAAGCCTTCAACAAGATTAATGAGAATCAGTTCAAGGTTACTGACAAAGAAGAAATTGCACCTCTTACAAATCTCCCGAATCTTAAAATCACCTATGGCAAAAGCGAAGCTGATGGGAGGCCGCGCTTGCTCTTCCCAGCGCAACAGGTTGGTCAACTTGGAACTGCGTTGGCAGATATCAAAGAAGGCCAAGGCAGCATAGACTATATGATTGGTGAGCTTGAGTTAATTAAAGATCAGACCGGTGGTATCAATCTTCAAAAGGCTCAAGAAATCGCTCAAGGTTTAGCGGCTTCATTCGGATATAATCTTAATGAGGTTCCTCAATTTAATGACAAGGGTGAATACATAGGAACTGAACCTGCCAAAAAACCGTTAGCTAACGTAGCTGCTGTTAGACAACGACTGATCGCACAGTTTAAGAGATTTCTAACGCAAGAAACAGGAAATGGCATTTCTAATGTTGATGTGAGAAACATTGAAGAACTTATGGGTAAGATTGATTTTGGTGGCGACCCAAATACAGCGATTAAACGCTTGATGGAAGTTCGTAAAATATTCGATGCCTCTGAGAATAAATTAGGAGTCGCGCTAAAAGACTTCGACAACCGTGACTATTACCTAAGTGACGAAGAATACAATCTTACAAGAAATAAAATTTCAGATGCTATCGTATCTTCTTATAACTTGAGAGGTAACGCTGGCGCATCTGATCCAGATGCAGGCAGCGCATTCGACTTTACTGAAGATGCTGACGGCATCAGAACTTACAAAATGTTCTAGGAGAGAATCTTGGGTAAAATTAAGATAGATCTTCCTAATGAAAGCTTCTTTGTTGAGATAGAGGGTGATCAGCCCACTATATCCGAACAATTGAACATAGCTCAGTTGGTCGAATCTCGCCGTGGCGCTGCTGCCAGCGAGCAAAGACAAGCCGTCATTCAAGAACGAGCGCAACAAGAACAATTGATCGACACCACATCCGGCATCAAGGATGCAAGTCTTCGTGCAACGTTATCTGCTGCTGAAAATGATGCTGAAAAAGTTAAAGCATTGCAAAACATATATGGTTTGCAAGAAGGTGATTACTTCCAAAACAGGATAGGTGAGTTTGGCATAACAAGGTCTGGTGGTGCGAAACTAGGGATTGATCTTGAAAAAGACACGATGATAGATGAGCGAGGTCTAACTCGTTATGACCTTGCTGACCTAGCTACAGTTGTTCCTGATATTGCAGGCGGTGTTGGCGGCACTTTAGCTGGCGCTGCGATTGGCACAGCTATTCTCCCCGGAGTAGGAACATTTGTTGGTGGAGTTCTTGGCGCTGGCTTTGGCACAGCGGCTGGAGGACTTGCAGAAGAAGGTGTTGAAGCCCTGACAGGCATGACAGCGCAAACGTCAGAAGAAATTATTAATGATGCCAAGGTAAACTTTTTGATTGGTGCTGGTTCAGAATTGGCAATCGGAGGCGCGATCAAAATCGTAGCTCCGTTCTTTAAAGGCATGAAGGGATCTGCCCTTCCAGAAGAAGATTTAAGGCTGGCTGGCATGTCTATGGAAATGGGCATAACACCCTCTATAGGTGCCGTAGGCGGCTCTAATATTCTTGCTCGTCAAGAAAAAATTGCTCAAAAAGCTCTTGGAGGATCTAAAAAACTTAAAGACAATTATGAAGCAATGATGAATAAAATTAGTGGCTACAAGAACGAGATAGGTGTTCCTGTAGGTCAAATTACGGATGAAGAAGCTGGTCGTGCTTTAGTTTCATCCATTGCGGCCAAAAGCACTGCTCTTGAAACCGCAGAGCAAGAAGCCAAAGAGTCAATCATTAACACCTTTGACTCAATCGCTGCCAACATGGGCGTGATCGCTGCAAAAGACGACAATATAAATCAAACAGTGTTTTCAGCTTTGTCTCAAGCGATTAAAAACTTTGATGATGTATCCGCCACAAAGTATGCGTCTATTGATGCCGCTATAAAAAATGTTGTTGGCAAAGAGGCTATTCTTGACACTGGTGTTTTAAAGGAAAGCGCAAAGTTAATTTCCAAAGAATATAATCCAGCTATACAAGCAGCGGGATTAGCACCAAGAGCTTCCTCTGAAGCCGCAGCGGCACAAGCTGTCATATCTGGTTTTCAAGCCCTTGGTAAGAAAGCTTCTTTTAGTCAGATATACAATCTTCGTAGAGAGTTGTTTGATGCTTCGTTTGCATTTAAAGGACGAGGCGGTGGTGTAATACTGGATGACGCAATCAAACTTCTTGATAATGCTATGTCTCCACAAGCTATAGAAACGGCAGCTTTATCCTCTACAAAAGTTATAGATGATCAAGGGCTTGCCATTCTTCGGCAAGCGGCTGATGAGCTTCCAGAAGCTAAAAGGTTCTTCCGTCAGGGGCAAGACGCGATAGAGAATATGCAATCAGCCGTTGGTATTCGCGGTCTTATGGATGGCATTAAATCAGGTCAAATACCCGCCAATGCTGATTTTCTTCAAGCGTTAGTCAAGCCGGGTAAGCCAAAGGTTTTGGAAAGAGCCTTTGAAGTAGTAAGAAAAAATTCAGGAGAAGCAGCGGCCAATAGTCTTAAAAGAAGCTTGGCATCAGAATATTTAAGCGGCGCTGTATCTCGGACAGCCGCTAAAGCTGATGATCCTCTTAGCTTTAGGGGGGCATCATTTTCTGCGGCAATTGATGATCTAGGAGGCACAGGCAAGGTTCTTTTTGGCGATCAGTTTGATGAAATTAAAAATCTAGCTAATCAAATTCGTCAAACCACCATACCCGGCACAACTTCTACGGCAAACGTTAATAGCGCCCTAGATGGAGCCATTCTTAACAAAGCGCCAAATGCTCTAATTGACTCATTGAAAAATCTGGCCAAAGCACAAGAAGATACTTTGAAGCTAAAGCAGAATTCAATCTTCACGCAAATAGCTAGAGGAGATCCAGACGCCACAATTCAAGCTGCCGGTTTAGTAGCTAGGCCCGGAGCTAGTGCATCCAACATTAGAGGAATTATGAATGTTCTGGATGACTCGCAAAAGGAACAAGTAAAAGCGTTTTACATGCAAAATCTTCTTAGCGATTTTGGATCAGACGTAATGGTCAAAGGCGATGCCCTAAAGAAGTTTGCTACAGCTATGACTGAAGCGTCGAAAGGTGGAAAGCTGCAAGCTATTTTTGGCAAAGAAATGGGCGACGATATGACTAACTTCGCCAAAATACTTGAGTTTAACGCTAGGACGGTAGAAGGTGGCGACCTCATTGCAGCTAACATTGCGGCAAGCCCATTACAAAATATTGGCACTTTATTCAGGCTAGGAACTACAGGTAGGCTTTTAAGCTCTGCTCCGATATACAAACGTGTCAGAAGGGATTACGCAAACCTGAAGAAAGGCATATCACCTGAAGAACGTGCTACAAGTCTAGGAAAAATAATTGCAGCGGCTCTCGTGCAAGCTCCCGGTCAGCTTGCAGAGGAAGGTGTGAGAGCAGGTGATGAAAGAATTCGTTTTGCAGCGCAGAATCTTTCTCCCGCACCACCGTTGCCTTCATCTGGAATAGGCTCTGTAGATGTAACGCAACCATTAACACCAGATATAGCGCCAACCCGAACAAATGTACCAGCACCAACCCCTAGCTCAACAACCATTTCAACTAGCACCATTCGTCAACAGGCGGCGCAAAACCCTGCAATAGCAGATGCCCTTGGGCTTCGTGGCCCAACAGCAGGACTTATAAATAGGGAATATCTCTAATGAACATGGATAAACTCAGGCAAGAGATTGCCGATGATGAAGGTGTGAAGCTTAACGAAAATGGGCAGCACATCATTTATTTGGATCACTTAGCGCTACCCACCTGTGGTGTGGGCCACCTCATTGTAGAGGGTGACGATGAGTATGGACAGCCTGTCGGCACTGTCGTTAGCGATGAACGTGTGCGCCATCTGTTTGCTCGTGACTGTGCGGTGATGATAGATGACTGCAAAGTTTTGTATGAAGACTTTGACGATTTACCCGAAGAATGTCAGCACATCATTTGCAATATGATGTTTAATATGGGCAGACCGCGCCTCTCCAAATTTATTGGAATGAAATCAGGTGTTTATGCGCGTGATTGGAATCGGGCAGCGGACGAAATGGTAGACAGCCGTTGGTATGATCAGGTCACAAATCGGGCGAAGCGCTTAGTGGCTCGTATGCGATCTCTTGCAGATGCATCTGATTAAGCTTGATACATAACATTTCCTGATTGTCCTTACGCTCAATGTCAACATCCACCTGAACGCTTTGCTCGTAGCATTGCTCTATGGTTTCTGTGGGCAGAAGCGCGACCACATTATACTCTGTGGGCGCTACCGCCGTGACAAGAATAAGCATCCATTCATAGGGCATACTCACCCCCTTGCAGCAGATCCAATACCCATGCTGGCCACATTGTTGCCATAATCTTTATCGTATGCGTCTTTGACCAACTTGGCAATCTGTAAGCCAATGGTGCGGTGTTCCTCCTTTGCCATAGCCCGAAGCTTATTATATGTGTCGATGTCAACGCCGACAGACTTGACTTGTTTTGGCTGTTTCATCACAATCTCCCAAATATTCCCACAACAACCCAAACAATACCATGTATTACCACAAACGCAAGAACAAGTACGGCGCACAAAAAACCACTGTCGATGGCATCACGTTTGATTCTAAATGGGAGGCGCAGAGGTGGGGTGAGCTGCGAGCCATGGAGCGTGGTGGGTATGTTAAAGACCTTGAGAGACAAGTTAAGTATGAAATTGTAGTGAACGATCAGAAGATTTGTCGTTACGTTGCAGACTTTAGATATAAAAAAGTTGACGACGATGGAGTTGAGGAGGCAGTTGTTGAGGATGCTAAAGGATTTGAGACACCTGATTTTAAACTAAAAAAGAAGTTGATGAAGGCCGTACACGGTATCGAATTATTTTTATCAAGAAAGAGTTGACAGGCAGTCTTTGCGATATTATGTTTGTGATGATTTAGCGATCACAACTGATGGAGACTGCCATGAACGGAGATACCGTTCCACAATTCAATGATCTTTCGTCCCTTAAACAAAGGCGCGATGAGATTAAATCTCAAATTGATGAACTTCAGCAATCTTTGAAGATCGTCAATAACTCACTCAAAGACATGTTTGAAGAGACTGCCCAAATGCAGCTTGCCCAACAGGGCAAGGACTTTGGTCAGACTACGATCAATACTGGCAATCACAAGGTCACTATTGATTTCAAAAAACGTGTCGATTGGGATCAGGAAAAGCTGATTGAAATTCTCAATCGAATAGACCCTGACACGGCTCGTCACTATGCAACTGTAAAGTACAGCATTGGCGAAACCAAATATAACAATGCGCCACCAGAAATTCAGTCCGCTCTATCTGAGGCACGGACTGTTTACCTGCAAGGCGTAACCGTCAACATTGAAGATAGGGATACCAACTAATGCTTCAAATTATCTCTGCCGAAGAAAGACTGGCCGAAAAGCGTGGTCACAAGATTGTGATTTGCGGTCAGTCCGGTGTGGGGAAGACATCACTGGTACGCACCTTGGATATGGACAAGACATTGTTCATGGACTTGGAAGCCGGTGATGCCGCCATTGAAGGATGTAAAGTCGATGTTATTAGACCGCGCACTTGGCAAGAGTGCCGTGACTTTGCATGCTTCCTTGGTGGCGGAAACCCCGCTTTAAGTGATGACTCTCCGTACAGCATGGCGCATTACGAATATGTCACGCAGATGTATGGTGAGCCAGAAGCTGTCTTGCAAAAGTACGATACGATCTTTGTTGATAGTATCACTGTAGCAGGTCGGCTGTGCTTTACGCACAACCAGAACCAGCCAGAAGCCAGATCAGAACGTAACGGCAAACTAGACACTCGCGCAGTGTATGGTGCGCAAGGTCGTGAGATGATGGCGTGGCTCACACATCTACAACATATTCGTGAAAAGAATGTGATTTTCGTCGGCATCTTGGACGAAAAGACAGACGAATATGGACGGCTAAATTACGAACTTCAGATTGAAGGCGCAAAGACAGGCCGTGAATTACCCGGCATCGTTGATGAAGTTATCACGATGGCAACAGTCGCATCAGATGAGGGCAATATGTTTCGCGCCTTCATTTGCGACAATCTAAACAAGTGGGGATATCCTGCAAAAGACAGGAGCGGTAGGTTGGCCCCTATCGAAGAGCCTCACCTTGGCAAGCTGTTTGAAAAAATGTCTGGGCCACGTCCAGATACAATGCAGTTTGTTAATCCAACAACGGTCAATATTGCAGAAGGAGAAGGCTAACATGACCCTTGACCTAAACAGTTTTACCTATGATGACGCGCCGCAAAAGACTGAATTTGCGTTACTCCCAGACAACACCGTTGTGCGGGGTATTGTGAAATTAAGCGGTGGCGACACGGAAGTGCCTGAACTTGGTGGCGGACAATACTTTAAGTCTTCTGCTAGTGGGGCAAAGTGGATGCCTATCGAAATCACCATCGTTGGTGGTGAGTTTGACAAGCGCAAGATTTGGCAGAACATCTTTGTTGATGGGGCCAAGCTTGATGCAAACGGCTACCCGATAGCCAAGCGCATTGGGCTAGAGACAATCAAGCGTATGGTTGATAGCGCCTATGGATTGAAGAAGGACGACACAAGTCCTGAAGCGCTCCAGAAACGTGCAACAATTACCGGTGTGCATGTTCTAATGGGCATGGAGATTTGCTTTAAGATTGGGATTGAAAAGGGCAACAACGGTTACCCCGACAAGAACAAGATTAAGGTTGTGTTGACCCCAGACTCGCAAGAGTTTATTTCTGGGGGTGTAGCACCACAAGCTGCACACGCACCCACTCCTGTACCACAGGCCGCTGTTTCTGCACCGGTACAAACACAGGAGGTAACACCACCATGGGCGCGTTAAGTTTTTTGAAGCAATTATTTGGCGGCAACCATCAGAGGTCGCTAAACTCGGTACAGGGGGGAACCGGGGCCGTAAATCCCCCCACTTTCGTTCAAAAGCAAGTCGCTGAGTTAGACAAGCTGGAGCAACATTACTCCGTTCCTAATTATTGCAGAGAGTCATTAAGGCTCATGTCTCGTAAAAAAGGGGCGAGTGTGGCTGAAATGGCAGAGAGTACAGGCAAGAAGAAGGGCACCATATATCAGGAGATGACTGGTATTAGGAAGTCTGGTGTTAAGATAAGCAAGAAGTACGAGAAGCCAACGTACAGATACAGAGTGGGGTAACATCATGTTGCTCCGTCCGTATCAGGAAGTCGCAATCAACGACGCTTCTGATGCTCTGGACAAGCACGGTAATACACTCGTAGTCGCACCCACTGGAGCCGGAAAGACAATCATGCTTTCCGCTCTGGTGGGTAAGCGTCGTGATGTGTCGAAAGATGTGCTGATCTTACAGCATCGGGATGAGTTGGTTTCACAAAACTCCACAAAATTTCAACGTGTGAACCCTGAACTATCTGCTAGCTATGTCAACGCTTCACAAAAAGACTGGGGCGGTGATGCAGTATTCGCAATGGTTCAAACCCTTTCACGCGAGAACAATCTTGAGCGCATGCCCAAGGTTGATCTTATCGTTGTCGATGAGGCGCATCACACTATTGCTGACACATATCAACGTATCATTAAGGCCGCTAAGAAAGCCAATGAGGGAGTACAGATTGTTGGATTTACCGCCACTCCCAATCGGGGTGACAAGAAAGGTCTGCGGGACGTATTCAATAACTGTAGTCACCAGATAGAAATAGGCACGTTGATTCGTGAAGGGTTTTTAGTCCCACCTAAATTCTTTGTTGTAGACGTGGGTGTTCGTGATGAACTGAACAACGTCCGCAAAACTGTTACCGATTTCGACATGGGCGAAGTCGAGGCCATCATGAACAAACGCGCTATCAACGAGAGGATCGTTGAGGAGTGGCTGCACAAAGCCGGTGATCGGAAAACAATTGTCTTCTGCTCCACCATTCAACATGCAACTGATTTGTGTAAAACATTTGTGAATTATGGTGTGTCTGCCGATATGGTTACCGGCGATACACCAAAGGATGATCGCAAACACATCTTGGATGAGTTGTCTAATGGCAACACACAGGTCGTGGTTAACGTTGCGGTCCTGACTGAAGGATTTGACGCACCTCCTGTATCTTGTGTTGTGCTGACACGGCCATGCTCGTTCAAGGCAACTATGGTGCAAATGATCGGGCGTGGTTTGCGCACGGTTGACCAAGAAGAGTTTCCCGGCGTTATTAAAACTGACTGCATTGTCATGGACTTTGGCACGTCGATTTTAACGCATGGAGAGATTGACGAAAAAGCCAATTTGGATGGCGGTGAGACAGAAGGGCAAGGGCCAGAAAAGCAATGTTCTGCGTGTGGCGCATTGAACCCGGCAGCAGCTAAAGAATGTCAGGTATGTGGAGAGCCGTTTGAATCTGAAGAAGTAGGGTCGGGAGAGAAAGACCCACTTGAACATTTCCAAATGACAGAGATAGACCTGATGTCCAGATCTCCGTTCAGATGGGTAGATTTGTTCGGGAATGAAGCATGCCTCGCAGCTACTGGGTTTAATTGTTTTGCTCTCGTCGCAGAGGTCGAAGAGACATCTATAGCCATTGTTAAAAAAACAGAAGGCAGAGTGCGTCTAATATCTGTCGGAACAAAGAAGCAAGCCATGGCTGCTGCTGACGATTATATGCGCCAGAACGAAACAGGTGACTCTGCTAAGAAGACAAAGCGTTGGCTGAATGATCCTGTCAGTGACAAACAACGCAGCGCATTGTCCAGACAGGGCGTAAACATTAGCCCAATAGACTTCTCATGGACGAAGTATCGGGCTGCTTGTATGCTGAACTACACATGGAACAAGCAATTCGTAGACAACATTGTCTATGATGTAATGGAAGAGTGGGAAGAATCAGCATGACACGAGGTGAGGTGACGTTTCTCTTTCACCGTGAAGAGAAGCCAGCAATACAAACATCATGCTTCATAAACTTCCGTGATCCTGAAGATCATGAGGAGGTTCAGGAAATTGTTCTGGAAACGTTAGTCGATTTTGCTGACGAAGAGTTAACAGGCTTCAAGTGTGTGACTGCGGTAGTGGATATCGCAGAACTTGATTACTACTACACAGCAATGTTTGTGCCAGAAGAAGGGAACATAACATGGACGAAGGGCAACGAAACAATCCATTAAGGCGTGTGGCTGAGTTGTTTGAACTGGTGGGATGGAACAAACGACTCATTGATTTAACAGAAGATGAGGTCGTCGGTTTGGTGATGATCGCGCAAAAGATAGAAGGGCTGGAAGATGTCTACACCGAACCTTACCTTGCAGAGTTATTTGACAGGCTCTGCCAAAATTCCATCAAACAAGAGCCAGTCGAAATTCCCTTCTAAGGAAGTGGCGGCAATAATAGCTGAGTTAGATCGGGCTGTTATAGAAAAAGAAAGAAAGCAACCAGAACGCAAGTATCTGGGCGCTTCTTCTCTTGGTGACCCGTGCGCGCGTAAACTTCAATACAGATACATAGGGCAAGCAAAGGACAGCGATAAAGGATTTCCAGCAAAGGTTTTACGAACATTTGCTCTTGGTCACACCATAGAAGATTTAATGATCATGTACTTCCGTGATGCAGGGTTTGACCTGAGAACAGAGAAATATGGCAAACAATTTGGATTCGACACAGCAGAAGGCGAAGTGCGTGGTCATATCGACGGTGTAATATGTGGGGGTCCATTACACCTCTCATACCCTATGTTGTGGGAGTGTAAGTCTGCATCAGATAAAAAATTTAATGAATTTGTTCGTAAGGGTATGGCGGAAGCCAACCCAGTATACGCAGCACAAGTAGCGCTGTACCAAGCATATATGAATCTGTCGGAAAACCCGTGTGTGTTCACAGTGCTGAACAAGAATACCAGTGAGATATACATAGAAATGGTGCCATTCGATGCAGAATTGGCACAGAAGACCAGTGACAAAGCAGTACAGATTATAGAGGCAACTAGAGGGAATGACATTCTGCCGCGTATCGCGCAGAATGACGACTTTCACATTTGTAAGTGGTGTGAGTTTCGCAACACTTGCTGGGAGAAAGAAGGAGCGGCGTGAACCGCTCCCTCCATCATCATCCTATGCGCGGATAAGGATCAATATAATGAGCTTGATAAGGTTTGGCAACACAACATCTAGTGTTTCTGCACATGATTTAGTCGAAGAAATTTCTAGGAAAGTTCCTAAGTCGGAGCAGATTCGCATCCTGCAAGATGCACTTCCTGCTGGCAGAATACATGGACATACATTCTACATAGGCTCTCTGCTTGGCGATGCCGGTAAGTCGATGAAGATCGACATTGATCCAGCATCTCCTCACTTCATGCGGGGGCAAGATTTTAACGGCAATGTAGGTATCGGGGGCATCGTCAAGATACTCATGGAGTCGCGCAACATGCGCCTTCCTGAGATCAAGGAAATGTTCGCTGACTATCTGGAAAATTCCGGGCCGCAAATTGTTCGGGATAATGGGCCAATCGAAAATCCCATAAAACCCCAGTACAACATCAACACTCCATATGACGCTGAGTACGTCTACACCAACGCTGACGGTGAGATACTGGTTGCTGTGCGTCGGTACAACGTCAAGGACATTGGTGGCAACCCGCTATCAAACAACAACGGCAAGCCCAAGAAAGAGTTCAGACCGTTCATAGAGGGCGTACCATACTCCAAGTTTCCTGACATCCGGCCTATGTACAATATCCCAAATGTATTGGCATCTGAACGTGTCATATGGGTTGAGGGCGAGAAGTGTGCTGATTCTTTGAATGCATCGGGCTACACAGCAACTTGTACCATCGGGGGCGCAGGGGCATTAACGAAGAAAACAGCACCACAGTTTGACTTCTCTCCCTTACAGAACAAGGAGGTCATTCTCTGGCCTGACAATGATACCGCTGGCAAGAAACTGGCTGATCTCATTCAGGACTTGGCTTTGGCCGCTGGTGCAAAGTCGGTAACAATGCTGACACCGCCTATGGGCAAGCCTGAAGGATGGGACGCATCGGACGCTATTACCGAAGGGTTCAACATTGAATCCTTTCTTAGCACCAAGGCCAAGTTCACAAAGAAAAACATTAACCTGCTGGACGACTCTTTCTCAGTAGCTCGGTTTCAAGGCGAAGCACCCGAACAAAAGTTCCTGATCGACGGCACCTTTCCACTCGGTGTGCCAATTATCTTTGCTGCTGCTGGAGATTCGGGCAAAGGCATGATGACACTCGACATGGGCATGAAGATCGCATCGGGCCAGCCAATGACCACAGCTTTCGGGGGTCTGGTTAAAGAATATGGCAATGTTGTTATCTTTACAGCCGAAGATGACGAGGCTGAGATGCACCGCCGTATTGATCGCATGGATCCATTCGGGGCTAGAAATGGCTACATCTATGATCTGAAGGTAGTTCCACTACCAAATGTAGGGGGTGTGTTTCCAATATTATCGGAGAATCGCGGTGAATTTTCTACGTCCGAAGAGTTTGAAAAGATATACGAACAAATCTTACAGATACCGAATCTGAAGCTCATCGTGTTTGATCCGCTTGCTTCCTTTGTACATGCTGACGTAAACGCCGATCCGGCAGCAGGTGCTGCTCTTACGGGCCTACTTGCCAAGATCGCAACTGAGACTGGCGCATCGGTGCTGCTCTGTCACCACATGACAAAGATCAAAGAGGACGCAGTGATCAAAACACCGGAGCAAGCTCGTAACCTTATTCGGGGTACATCTGCTCTTGTTGACGGGGTGCGTTCTGCTTTTGCAGTGTGGCAGGTCGATGTAACTCGCGCCAAGAAAATGTGTGAACGCTTGGGCATACCCTTTCAGCGCAACACTTGCTACGACGGCGCTGTCGTCAAATCAAATGGCCCAGCGCTAAGAAATGTTCGGCATTTCATTCGGGATATGAATACGGGATTGTTGACTGACCGCAGTGAAGAGATCGTCGCCATGAACACAGGCACTGCTCTGGAGGCAAAGCTAGATGCCATGTTCCAGTGGATCACTGATTGCGAGAATCGGGGCGAGGCTCTTACGCATATGAGCGGTAACAACGCTGTGCATAAACGCTCTGAAGATGCTGACACGCCAGAGATACTGCAAGGCGTTAGCAAGTCTAGGCTTGAGCAATATGTTCGTGAAATACAAGACGATGGCAGGATTACGAAGTATCAGCTTACCCCTACAGGTGGTCGGGTTTGGCTCGGTGCAATAGATGGCCCCATGAGTCGGGGTGAATATGAAGCAACAACAGCGCGAGATAATGTGTAATTAGGTGTTGCGTAAATCGAAATCATTGCGTATATTCGTTTTTGTAAGTGGTCATGTGACTCCTTTCTTTGGTTGATGCCCCGGCGGTGGACTCGTTCTGTCGTCGGGGTTTCTTTTTGAGGGATTAATGAGAAAGTTTCGCTACCGTCCTGCCATCGTAAATGGCAATCCAATAGTACAATTTCTGTTCAAAGAAATGCACAAACAACGCTGCTGCCAGATGGATTTGTCTGAGCGAGTCGGGCTTCATCGGGATACGTTGAGGAAGTGGCGTACTACCCACACACCAAGAATCAACGACATCGAAGCTGCTCTGAATTATTTGGGGTACAAGCTTACAGTGACTCGCCTGAAGGATTAGATACGAGCAATTGTTCGCGTTTCTCATTGCGCAACATTTCAAGTCCCGCCTCCTGACAGCGATGCGCCATGTTGAGCATTTGTTCGGCATTCATCTCCACAACCACAACCTTGCTCAATTCGTCCATGCTGATGGCTATGCCGTCGTTGCGTGGAATGATCAGTGCCTTTGTCATTATACCCTCCTGCCGTGCTACATTCTTTCCCCACATTTTGTAGCACATGTCATGCCGCGTAATTACCGCTAATTATGCGGCACAAGTTATGCCCGCTAATTAGACGTAAATAGCGGGCATAAAACTGCACATGTTTTTGTATTGGAAATAGGTGTTGACATAGGCAATCATTGCACATATATTGGTATTGCCGTTAATGATGGCGGCACCAAAGAAAGAAGGAAGAACAAATGGACAATCTGCTGATTGACGAATTAATCAAGATTCTGAATGGGATCAAGGAAACAAACCGCACCATGGAAATGGGTGACGTACAAGCAAGCCCCGACTTTGAAAGGGATTGGTACCGTCCAGCGGAGCGTGAACAAGATGTTTTGATGTTGAAGTTCATCTCAACCATCAAAGAGAATGTAGATAGCATTGCTTGGAAGGACTAAGGGAGTGGGGGCGCAAGCCCCCCTTTTTGTTGTTGACACATGCAATCAATGCTACTAACTATACATAACTATCAATCAACCAAAGGATAGAAAGATGAGCAGAGATATTACAATCAAGTTTGATCCATCTGATGAGTGGTGGAAGAACACACTGGAAAGCCTGTGGGTTACCATCCTTGAGGGTGGCAGTAACTATTGGGTGGATGGCATCTATCATGATGAAACCAAGGCAAGCCTGAAAAACGGCGCTGACCTTGCAAAAAACTTTCACATCATAATTCGCCACGGCGCAGATGAATTTGACTCCCGCGACTACGGCGAAACTACCGAAGCCCAAACGTTCGACGTTATCCATAAGGGTATCTCGCTTCTATCCGACGACGTTAAGCTGATCATCATGAATGATGGCGATTGGGACGCTAACGACGCTGACAATATCTTGCAGCTTGGTGTGTTTGGGGAGGTTCGTTATGGATGAAGATATTCGCAAGCAAAGCCGTGTGGACGTTGTGTATGTTTACGAAAGACTGCACGACATTCTTAACCAAGATGAGTGGGCCAAAATGTCATATGACGCTTCACGCTTCATGGATGAGTTGGCGCATAATTTTCATGCCGATACAGGCATCAAGATAGGCGAGGTGGCAAGTCATGACTGACATGAGGAAAGTTCAAGTCAAGGTGACCGAACATACAGAGTGGTACGTTGACGTAAACGTGCCGTCCGATTTGACTGATGAAGAGGGCATCATTGAGTATATCCAGCAAGAAGAAGAATGGGTCTATGACGATATGATCCAAAAGGGCGCAGATCGTGATATCTGGGCGGAGGTTGCAAAATCATGACTGAGCGGTTCGCAGTGGCTGAAGAAAGCCCCTATGAAAGCTATGTGGTGGATACGGTGCTGGACGCTAACGTCGCAGGACCGTTCCGCTATGTGGAGCAAGCTGTTCGCGTTGCATGGACCCTAGAGCAAGAGGAGGCTGAAAATGCCGAATAGATTGGATAACGGCATTAGCATCACGCTGACACACTACGAGGCTATGGCGGTACTACGCGCCATGGCCGAAGCTGAGTTCGCACAATTAAGTGAGAACATGCAAGAAGGTCAGTTGTCGCGAGAAGAGGCAGATGTGAGAAGGGCTTGGGATCGTGCTAAGTACAAGATTTATGAAGAGTTAAAAGATGGCGCGGAGCATGGGATATGAGTATGCCACCAGCACCGACAGATCGGCTGAAGAGAGCCTTGAGCGATGCAGCGCCCGGTTTTAGTAAAATTGTTCCTGATTTTCTGAATGACGAGCCAACGCTGGCTAATTCAGTTCTTGGCGGACTGTCTGAGCCAAGGCGAGGTATCGCTGGATGGCAAGGCGGCAAGATCGCTGAAGCTATGCGCCGCAACATGCAGGTCGAAATCGCGACATCACAGAAGTTCGTTGTGGATAAAAGCCTGATGAGCGAGGTGATGACCGCATCATTGGTGCGGCCAAAGAACCTGCTCGACATGCTGTATAAGGGCATTCCCGCATTCGATAACATGTGGATCGAATGGGATAACTTTGATCAAACAGAAGCCCGTAAAAAGGCAATGAATAAGTATGTCCCCAACATGTATGTAGAGTGGGAGCCGGATGAACGCTTTAAAGGCCGTAAGACAGGCTTTCACATACAGCGCATCAATGACGCAGTTCTGTACACAAAATATGGCTACACCGGCAAAGATGGCGATATGAAGATAGCGTCATATCCGTTGGGCTACCGCATATCCAATGACGATATCGTTTCCAATGATTTTGTTTATGGAGATGGCTTGCATTCGCCAAAACATGAAAATGACATGCAAGAACACCGCGAGAAATTCTTCAGGCGCATGATGGCGAATTGGTATCACGACAATCACGCAGATGTTAAAGCGCAACGGTTCTTTCTTGACCAGATCATGATGAGAACGGCTGTGGTGCAAACCGCGCCTATGCACTGGCTTGTTGACGAAGGAAAGTTCAGGCAAGGCTGGACTGAACAAGAAATGGCAGGGCTGATGGATAATTTTCTTCCAGAAGACCATAAAAGCATTGAGAGCGAGAGTGCTTACGGCACACAGGGCGATGTTAGGTTCCTAATCGCGCTGTTAGGCATGCTGAATTACGATCAGGTAATTCACCTTAGTTCTGAGCCGCCAAAGAAAATCACGCACACACGGTGGGGCCGTAAGCTGCCAAAGAACGAATACAAGCTGGTTACGATCCAGCTTCCAAAGCCGCGAGGCGTTCGCATATACGAACAAAAGTTCACCGGCCACGGCACACCAAAAAGGCAGCATTGGGTGCGAGGACATTGGCGTAAGATCAAAGGTCGCGCTGATCGCACTTGGATCGCGCCGCATATCAGAGGTAACTCTGAGTTGGGGACCATCGTCCATGACTATAAGCTAGAATCGAGAGGAGCATAAAATGCCATACTACGCACTGATTAACGGTAAACACGCAACGCCGGGGCTTGCATCTGAGGGGGCCGTTCTGGATTTCGTGAAAAAAGGAGCCGAAAGAAACCATTGGCCCAAAATGAAAGATGATGATTACGATAAGTACATGATCGAAATCTATGACATGAAACATCAAAAAAATGGCATGCAGAATTTGGTCAACAAATACTTCTGGATCGAAGGAAATATGGAAGAGGCAAGTGAGACTTCCAAGCTTCTGCATACGCTAGGGCGACACACTGTGGATAAAATGTTCGGCTTACGAGACTTGCAAGAAGACATGAAAGACACCGAAAAAATGTTCGTGGATATCGCTATCATTGAAGACCCCACGACATCTACAGAAGATGGGTCATTCGCCATGAATTTCGATAAAGCCTACATGAGCGAGGATGGCGGTGAAGACGGTGAAGAGCATCATATCACCCGCGTCAACGATCATCGTATGTTCAAGATTATCATCGACGCTGTAAGCAAAGACTTTGTTCATAACCGCCTTGACGGCAAGAACGTGCTGAAAATCGAATATGGAGTTCATGGCAAATCGTTTGTGGATGATGACACATATGTACAAGGGTGGATTTACGACAGAAATGGAACCCTGATTGAGCAGCATGGATATCCCCGAAAAGGGTGGTAGATTAATTGTTCTGGTTTCGTTCTGGTTACCACTTACTACTTACCACGGTGGTAAGTAAACGGTGGTAAGTAGATAAAATAGAACAATTTCAATGGGTTGTTGGTTACCACTTACCAGTTGCAAAGACTGCGAGAAGTAACCAAAAATGGGGTTGTAAGTTATTGAAAACGTTCAAACTTACTACTTACCATTTTTCACCCTTATAAATAAGGGTATAGGTATACGAACCTATACCCTATAGCACGAGGTCAGACATGAGCGAGATAGATGAAGATACACTGAGGATGTTGAACAATATCGGAGCGAAGCCAGAAGAATGGTTTGGTAGATGTTGTGGGTGCGAAAAGCTGATCACAGGGGTCGTTGTCAAAAGAGATGGCGATGTAACGATGTGCGCTGACTGTAGCATCCTATCACAGCGGAATGATGACAGAGAATGGGTCGATGAAAGCAAACAAGGCTCTATCGTTTTCAGTTTGCCAGATGAGGATGATGAAGAAGAAGTGCTGACAGAATACGAACAAATGATCGAAAAGATGTTGGATGTTAAAGCAGAACGAACAGGAATGCTCAACGCAGGATGGAAACAAACACAGAGCGGCGAGTTCTATTACGTCGATGACGATAACCCTAATATTATCCACATAAGCTACTAGGAGCGCATTATGCCAAAGGTTGGCGAGAACCTATCCAAAGAAGCACACGCAGCAGGACAGCGACGACTGAAGCCCCAGCAACAGGAGTTCCTGAATAACTACCTGCATAAAGATATGACCCAGACAGAAGCAGCGAGACAAGCAGGGTACAAGAACCCAACAGTGTACGCCGTCAGACTGCTACAGAACCCTGTAGTGCAAGAGCGCCTACAAGAGATGAGGCTGGAAGCACAGGCACGGTTCGGAGTGACCGTGGATAAGTCTATTCGGGACTTGAAGAAGATGAGAGATGACGCTTGGCAAGCCGGTAAAATAAGCGAAGCTATTCGGGCAGAAGAGTTGCGTCTGAAGGCAGCGGGACTACTGATCAATAAGCAACACGTTGTGAAAGAGGATGTGACCGCAGCTACCAAGGAGGAAATCACCAAGAAACTTGATGAGTTCCGCCGATTAGCCGAGGGCAGAATGCGTAACGTAACACCAGATGTAGACGTTATTGAACATAACCCACAAGATACAGTTTAATATAGCGAGAGTCCCACTAATCCCCACTGCGCACACCGCGTGGGGGAGGCGGGCGGAGTTGCCGGGGTTTCCCGAAGAATTGTTCGGGTTCGGGGCCATCGGGATCGGGGATTCGGGCTTCGGGTTGACATCGGGGTCGGGATCGGGGTTATGATCGGGGTATTCCTCCCTCGACTCACCCGGCCATTGGAGCAGCAGTGGCCGGGTCTTCTTCGGGATCGGGATAAACCCGTACAATTGTTCGGGATCGGGTATGTGGTTCCGACGCCTACATTGCCGCTGCTGTTAATACTACAGGTACACAAAACACCGCTGTTGGTTACAGCCCCGGTGTCCACGTTCCTTCTTCGTAATAACCCGTACAATTGTTCGTAACACCATAGGTACACAAAACGCTGCCGTTGGTTACACAACTGGAATAAATAACACTGCTGTTGGGTATTTTCTTCTTGACCCTGGTCGCAATGACTGCTATATATAATGCATCAACTAAGGAGGAGGCCATGCCTAGATTGGGATTTGGTATTGCGAGTGTAGGGATGCTGCTGCTCGTATTACTAACAGGAGTAGAGCCGACGACAGACACAGCGTTCTGGATTCATGTCGGACTTATGTACATCGCCGTCGCAACCCTCGGACTCGGAGCGGTGTTGATGTACAAGAAATAGATTCAGGGCAGCCCCTGAGTCTGACCCCCGGATTGCACGGATCCGGGGGTTTCTTTTTGCCCGCAGCTCAGAACCCGTACAATTGTTCGTAATTTTGTATTACCGCAGCAGGCATCCATGTCACTGGCACCATGGGTACACGTTAAATATTTTTTTAATGTGCCTGCCTTTTCTTGTTGACAGGTGTGCAATGATTGCTTATATATATACACATCAACCAAACAAGGGAGGCCGTCATGGCTAACTCAGATTTTTACAAGTACGACGAGATCGCAGAACATTTCACCGACTGGCTCAAAGAACAGGATCGCGAGTGGCTGAAAGCAAACAAAGACGACTGGCATCATCACGCATTCAACATGGATTATTACATTATCGGCACATACAAGGCCGAGCAGTGGATGGGTGACAAGGCTTTTGAAATCATTCGCACCGTCAAAGAGTATGAAGAAGAAAACTTCGGCGAGGTTACGACTGATCTCAGTAATCCAGAGAAAGTTGTAAACATGTACGCCTACATCGTAGGAGAGGAGGTTGTCCACAAATGGCAATAAGAAAACTTTACTTTGCCTACGGCTCTAATTTGAACGTAGGCCAAATGTCAGTCCGCAGCCCCACAGCGACACCGCTAGGGGCTGCATACTTTCCGGGGTGGCGGCTTGTCTTCCGGGGCGTGGCCGACATCGAAATCGGAGAACCTGAAGATATGCTTCCGGTGGGAATTTGGGAGATTGGGCCAGAAGACGAGGCAGCACTCGACAGGTATGAAGGCATATCACACGGGCTTTATCGTAAAGTCATGATCAACGGTATGCTTACTTACCAGATGAATAGGTCGGGCTATGCAGATCCCAGTAACGATTACTTTCGGACTATCCTTGAGGGTTATCGGGACTTCGGGCTGGACGAGTCGGAGCTATATAACGCCCGTGATTACTCAGAGGATCGGGCTTGGATCGGGGAGGATCGGGCATGGCTATAAATTGTTCGGGTTATCGGGATCTGAATCGGGGTCGGGCTTTCGGGTTCGGCCCTTTTTTTGTCCTGAATCCGGGCGGATGTGAGCTGGAACCCGAACAATTGTTCTGGTTTTTTGTTAACACGATTCAGGTTGATTTTAGGAAGATATAGCCTAATTTTTTTGTGCTGATTTATTCAATGAATCCAATGGTTTAGCAGATAATTTGTTTTCTATATATAAAAGGTGTGCAATTGTTCTTGCAATCACTGCATAAGTGATTATCTTAAGAGGTGAGGGGCGAAGCTATGCCCATACATCAACCAAAAAAGTGAGTAAAAACAATGACTAACATGATCGAAAATGACGTTTTCTTGCAAGGCGGTGCCGAAATCGAAATCCACAACATGCGCGGTGTTCATCTAGGTACAGATCAATGGCAGACACGTCTAGACAATGCCGGTTTTTCATGGGTTCAGGCAAAGTATGACGCCAGCCCTAATGTAG
>VMHT01089933.1_pt1 | contig 20682 bp, 19 predicted proteins | sample 4693611 | NCBI WGS metagenome assembly VMHT01 (sample SAMN12280063, study PRJNA550983) | marine metagenome | isolation source: seawater sampled from same location over 5 years 0.02-0.2 micron viral filtrate | place: USA: collected off the coast of southern California halfway between the port... ...
ATTGCGATTAAATCTATAATCAAATTCGCGCCCTTCATTAAGAATATTTTTTTAGTAACCGATAATCAATCGCCTGAATCTTTTGATTCACTAAAATCATTAGCTCAAAAGAAAGGTATGAACTTAGAATTGGTAGATCATAAAACTATTTTTAGGGGATTTGAAGAATATTTACCCACCTTCAACTCTTGCTCTATTATTTCTATGTTGTTTAAAATCCCTAACCTGTCCGAGCATTTTATTATTTTTAATGACGATACTTTTGTAATGAAAGAAGTATCTGTTAATGATTTCTTTATTAATGGAGAACCAATAGTAAGAGGCAAATGGCAAGCGTTCAATGAAGATAAAAAGTTGCGAAAATCTTATCACGAGATTTTGAGTTTTTTGGATGTCCCTATAAAAAAGGATAAAATTAGTTTCAAAAAATTACAGCAAAATAGCGCCCAATTGGCTGGAATGGATAAATATGTTAGACGTTTTCACACGCCAGTTAGTGTAAGAAAGTCAACTCTAACAAACTTCTTTAAAGAAGATTCTTTACTTAGAGAGAATATACAACACAGGTTTAGAAATCAAAATCAATTTCTTCTCTCTTCATTGTCAGAGCACCTGGAGATTAAAAATAATACTTATCATTACCGCAATTATTCGCAATTAACATACTTCCGATCTTATAAAAACTTATCGTCGACTAAGTTAAAGTTGAAATGGTTTGAAAAAAAACAGAAGAAACTTTTCCTCACTTTTCAAACCTTGGATATGGCAGATGATGAGATATTAGATTATATATTGGATTGGATAGATAAAAGATTAAGTGAAAACTAAGATATTCTTGATCTTATAAAATAGAAAACTGAAAATGAAAAAAACCAGGGTTTCTCCACACTAAAAATCTAAAGCAAACCACCGACTTTTTAAAAATTTAGATTTGCAATAAATTTCAAGTTTATAAAATCTAAAAAAAGCAAAACTCCCGGTAAACCTGTTCTTTCTATTTTTTATAAACTCCAATAAAGGCTTTAAAATCTTTATAGTATAATTTACTTTTTAACTTAACCCTGTTTTTAAAGCTCAAAAATCTCCACGAATTGAAGCTTACCAAACGATCTATTATTTCAGCTGTTCGCTCTGTTGAAATATGGAATTCATAAAGTTTTTCAGGGTCTATTTTCCCATATCCCCAGAATTTATTCACTTTATTTTTAGAATGAATAATACTTAACCAGAGTCTTAGGTTTTTAATTCTGGTCATGTTCTTTTCATATTTCCAGGAGCCATGACGTGTTCGAAACCAAACCGTTTTAAAATTATCCTTCTTTTCTATAAGGCTAATAAAAGGGTTATTCAATTTCGTTAACACACCTAAACGCTTGTTTTTTCCTGTTTCTAATGTATACCCATCAATTATATCAAGGGCCTGGTGATCTTGATAGTTAAAATAACTTTGTACAACCCTGGTATAATTCTCGTGAATACAATCGTCGTTATCAAGACGGGATGTAATTATATATTCCTTAGAATCGAGTTTATTAATATTTTTTACTATCTCTGGTAAAAAATCATTCATTCCATTAATAAAAAATGGAAGGAAATTTTGGTAAGTTTTTCTATAGTTCTCTACTTTTTGCTTATAAACTTCAGGGGTATTAATATCAAAGAAAACTAACCATTTAAAGTTTTGATTGGTTTGATTTTTTACCGAAGTAAAACAGTAATTTTCGAATAAATCAAACCGTTCTTCTAACCATTCTTCAGTTAGTACTTTTTCATTATTTTTTGTAACAGTCCAATCGTCAGCCCGCAGATTAAAACGTGTAAGGATATAATGTTGAAACATAATTGCGCAATGTAAATGAATCTTTATATTTTAAATTTTTGCTTAGATGCTTTTTTCGTCTTCGTTGTTGTACCGTTCACTTCGCTTACCCAGTGACGTTAACTCTAATTATCTCTTTACACTATGTAAACCGCGAGAAATTTTTCCTTCGATCTGAAAAATTAAGCGCTTTTAAATTCATATCTGGTTATTTAATGCCCAGCAAGTTTTTAAATTTCTGTTTCATTTTCCGGTTCTTACCACGATTAACGAAAAAAGAATGTGTATAAAACCACAATTTTTTAAACACTTCAGCTTCACTCTTTTCAATGAGTTCTGCGTATTCCTCCGCCATAATTTCAACCTTTTCCCTATCTGGAGTTAACCGGGCAAAATTCTTCATCCGCTCGGGAAAATTAAGAGGTTTAAAATTCATCCTGTTTAAATCTACCAGGTAGAATTGGTAATCGCCGTTATTAAGCTGAATCAAAGTATTACCGGGACTATGATCTAAAAATTCTATATTATTTTCGTGCAGCTTGAAAGTGAACCGGGTAAAAGCGCGCAAAATATCTTCGTGGCCAGGGATATTTAAATCCAAATCCCTAAAGGTAAGATCATAATCTAAATGCTCGCTTATATAGAAACTTTTAGTAAGCGCACCTTTACTGGTCTCTTCAGCAAAAGCGATAGGTTTAGGTGTTCCTATCCCTTTCTTAATCAGTTTTTCTGCAAATTTAAACGAACGCTCAGCTTTAGATTCTCTAAAAAGCACATAGACATACCTGTTGATGTAATTAGGCTGTTTAAAAGATTTAATATTGAATTTCATCCCCTCTTTTTCAACCACCTTAATGTGATTCCTTCGGTGCTTTTTTCCGGCAAAAAAAGATTGGCCAATCGAATTGAAATTCAACAGAATTTCTTCAATATTCTTTTTAGATAACTTATGATATTTTGAAATGAATATCTTCATCAACTTATAAAATTAAAGCTTTTCATGAGAAATTCCAGAAGAGGAATTAGACCAGCAAAATCTCCAAATATCGCAGTGTAAATTACTATTTTTGCGATCGCATTAGAGATTGCTTAATCAAAAACTCAGGTTTATAGTAATTGGCAAATATAACTATTGCATCAACGAATTAAGAGAAAGACCTAATGAAAATCCTTCATTTATCGGCAGTAAAAAATTGGGGAGGCGGCGAAAACCAAATAGAATTGCTGTGTGAAGAATTCAAAACTGATTTTCCCGAAGTCGAAAATCTTATCCTTTGTGTCAAAAATAGCCTATTTCATAAAAAATTAAAACACACCGACTTAAATTTCCAAACAGCAGCACTTAGCTTTAATTTTGATCTTCGGTATAGTTTGAAAGTCGTAAAAATTTGCAAAGAAAAACGTATAGATCTTATTCATATTCACGATCCAAAAGCGCTATCGCTAGTGGTTTTAGCAGATAAGTTTTATAATTTACCGCTAATGGTTTTTAGCAAAAAAACCTCTTTTCCTATTAAAAATAGAGAGCAAACAATTTATAAGTACAACTATCCAAAACTTAAACGTATTCTTTGTGTTTCGAAGAAAACCTGTGAAATAGCTGCGGAAAAAATTAAAGATCAGAATCGCTTAAAAACGATCTATCACGGAATTTCAATTAAGAAGCAAAGACAGCTTTCGGCTAAATTTAAACTTCGAAAAGAACTTGCAATCCCCGATGATGTTATAATTGTGGGTAATATTGGAAATCATATTCCAGCTAAAGATCTCACGGTTTTTATTGAAACTGCTGAAAAGATACTTAGGCAGCAGAAAGGCTTAAAATTTCATTTTGTTCAAGTTGGGCAATTCACTACAGAAACCTCGACCTTTCTTAGACTATTAAAAACAAAAAAAATAGAATCACATTTTAGTTTTTTGGGCTTCAAGGAAAATGCATCAGTAATAATTCCTCAATTAGATTTTTTGATGCTTACCTCAATTTCTGAAGGAGTCCCTAACGTGATCTATGAAGCTTTCTATCATAAAACTCCGGTTATCTCGACAAATGTGGGCGGAATTCCCGAAATTGTGACCCATATGGAAAATGGTCTTTTAGCTGATGCTAAAGACGCTGAAAAATTAGCCGAACTCTTGCTATTTTTGTATGAAAATAAAGGGCTAATTTCTCTATTTACTGAAAATGGCCATAAAAAACTGGTAGAAAATTTTACCACAAAACAAATGGCCCAACAAACACTACAAGAATACAAAAACGTCCTTAATGGAAGATATTAAAACCGAAATGCAAAACGCCCTGGCAACCCTAAAACGTGGCGGACTTATACTCTACCCTACCGATACGGTTTGGGGAATTGGCTGCGATGCAACTAATGCTGAAGCGGTAGAAAAGGTATATAAACTTAAAAAACGTCACGAAAGTCAGGCGCTTATTTGCCTGGTTTCAGACTATAAAATGCTGAATCAATTTGTTGAAGATGTACCGGAAGTAGCTTACGATATTCTCAAATTTGCGAAAAAACCTACGACAATTATTTACGACGACCCAATTCGCGTAGCTGAAAATTTAATCGCCGATGATAATTCTTTGGCAATTAGAGTTTCCAAAGATAAATTCAGTAATGATTTGGCAAAAAGATTTAGGAAACCAATCGTTTCTACGTCGGCAAACATTAGTGGTGAAAAAACACCTGGGTCTTTCGCTGAAATCAGCCCCGAAATTTTAGAGGGTGTGGACTATGTAGTAAATTTGCAAAAAAATAAAAAATCGGCTAAACCCTCCGCCATCATTAAATTAAGTAACGATGGTAAGGTAAAAGTGATTAGAAAATAATAACGAAAAGTTTATTGATGGGTTCATCGAAAACTTTTTTACGTCAAGCTGAACTTGTTTCAGCTTCTAAGATCTTAGAACTATCAAATTAGATCCTGAAACAAGTTCAGGATGACGTTGAAGTTTCCAGTTTCTTAGAACGTGTTTAGCAATGAAGCCAGGTTCAAAAAGCTTGGGTTTCAAAAGAAATTACAATAGTGAAGAATTATAAAGGCGCTTTATCCCACAATATATTCAGGGTCATCACCCAGGCCTCGGAAGAAATAAAACTTGAAAGCTATGTTATTGGGGGCTTTGTTCGAGATCACATTTTACAGCGAGGAGAACCTAAAGATATTGACATTGTAGCAGTAGGCAGCGGCATTGAACTTGCAAAAAAAGTTGCCGAAATACTTCCGCATAAACCCAAAGTTCAGGTTTTTAAAAACTATGGTACGGCAATGCTGCGTGCTTACGATATGGAAATCGAGTTTGTAGGTGCGCGTAAAGAAAGCTATCAAAAAGACAGTCGCAAGCCCATTGTGGAAAACGGAAGTCTGGAGGACGACCAAAATCGTCGCGATTTCACCATAAATGCGCTAGCGCTAGGTTTGAATGAAGATAACTTCGGAAATCTTTTAGATCCTTTTGACGGAATTGAAGATCTAAATTCTAAAATCATCAAAACCCCGCTGGATCCCGATATTACATATTCTGATGATCCCTTACGAATGCTTCGGGCTATCCGGTTTGCAACGCAGTTAAATTTTAAGATTGAGAAAGAATCTTTAGATGCAATTGGCAGGAACAAGAAACGCATCAAGATAATTTCGAAAGAAAGAATTACCGATGAACTGCATAAAATAATGCTGGCCGAAAAACCTTCAAAAGGCTTTTCTTTATTACATAAAACTGGGTTACTACACATCATTATGCCCGAGTTGACGGCTCTGGAAGGCATAGATGAAATTGAAGGCCAGAAGCACAAAGATAATTTTTGGCATACTTTGGAAGTAGTAGATAATATCGCAGAAAATACCGATGATCTTTGGTTGCGCTGGGCAGCTTTATTGCATGATATTGGTAAGGCTCCTACTAAGAAATTTCATAAAAAAATTGGTTGGACTTTTCACGGGCACGAGTTTGTAGGTGCAAAAATGGTTTTTAAACTATTTAAACGTCTACGCCTTCCGCTAAATGACAAGATGAAATATGTGCAGAAATTGGTTTTAATGAGTTCACGGCCCATAGCAATTGTTGACAACGACGTAACCGATTCTGCCGTACGCCGACTCATTTTTGATGCAGGTGAAGATATTGAAGATTTAATGACGCTTTGTGAAGCCGATATCACCACTAAAAATCCGAATCGTTTTAAAAAATACCACAATAATTTTAAAGTGGTTCGAACCAAAATGAAAGAGGTGGAAGAACGGGACCACGTTCGTAATTTCCAACCTCCGGTTACCGGTGAAGAAATTATGGAAACGTTTAATATTAGACCTTCCCGTGAAATTGGTATTATTAAAGACACCATTAAAGAAGCAATTCTGGAAGGAGAAATTCCAAACGAACACGAAGCGGCGAGGAATTTAATGCTTAAAAAAGGAAAAGAACTGGGATTATCAGTGAGTAGTGAGTAGTGAGTAGTGAGTAGTGAGTAGTGAGTAGTGAGTAGTGAGTAGTGAGTAGTGAAGTTTATGTTTTTAACTTTCAACTTAAAAATATGTATAGAAAATCGGTTAAAATTTCCCTGATTCTGGTTTACCTGGTTATTGTTGCCGGTGCCGTGGTAAGAATGACGGGGTCCGGAATGGGTTGCCCAGACTGGCCAAAATGTTTTGGATATTATATCCCTCCAACCGAATTTTCAGAGCTGGAGTTTCAGGCTAATCGCGAATATGAAAAAGGACAGGTAATAATTGTAGACGAGACTTTAAAAGTAGCAGCAAGCAACTTTACTTCCGCAGAAAACTATTCCGAAGAAAATTGGGAAACCTATACGAAACACGATTATGCCATTTTTAACCCAACGCACACCTGGGTTGAATATATAAATAGGCTCGCAGGGGCTTTAGCGGGCTTTGCCGTACTTATTATGGCTGTACTTTCCTTTAAAAAATGGAAAAAAAGAAAACGAATTACTTTGCTTTCATGGCTTAGTGTTTTTCTTATGGGCTTCCAGGCATGGCTTGGCGCGACGGTAGTTTATTCGGTTTTATCGCCGGTTAGGATTACCATTCATATGGTGATGGCACTGGTAATTGTAGCTGTATTACTTTATCTGCTATTTATTTCAGAAGAGAAAAAACTAGCTTACGAGCCTAATAAAACTTTTAGAAATCTAATGGTTTTGGCCGTAGCGCTTACCCTCATTCAGGTGGTTTTTGGAACGCAAGTAAGGCAGTTTGTAGATGAACAGGTTAAAATATTTGGTTATAGCGCTAAAGATATGTGGCTGGAAAATCCAAACCTCACCTTCTATATTCACCGTAGTTTTTCTATCCTGGTTTTACTTGTAAATCTTGTACTCTGGTGGAAAAACCGAAAACTTCAACTAAAGTTTGGTAAAATAAACTGGGTTCTACTATTTATTTTCCTGGAAATTTTAACCGGTATTGCCATGTATAATTTCGAATTTCCGTTCACATCACAACCGCTACATTTAGTGATTGCCGTGGTATTGTTCGGATTTCAATTTTATTTATTATTGGAAAGCTTTGCCGCCGGCAGAAAGTTGAAAACTTCGTAACTTTGCCCCTTAAAATTTGATATTATGGTTTACCGATTTAGAGTAATTCTTGATGCAGAGGAAGATGTGTTTAGAGATATAGAAATACTGCAGGAAAACACGCTGGAAGATCTTCATAATGCCATTTTACAGTCTTTTGGGTTTGATGGTACAGAGATGGCTTCGTTCTATTTAAGTGACGAAAAATGGGAACAGGGCGAAGAGTTTTCTCAATTTGATATGGGTGGTGAAGTTCGGCTAATGAATGAAACCAGCCTGGAATCTATCCTGGATGAAGATAATAGAAATATTATCTATGTGTACGATTTCCTAAAAATGTGGACTTTTCTAATAGAATTGGCCCAGGTTGGCGAAATTGAAGATGGCAGAGATTACCCAAACCTAATGTTTGTTCACGGGCAAATTCCCGATGAAGCACCAGATAAAGATTTTGTAGGTGAGGACGATGGCGATGCAGGTTCCGGTGATATTTTTGACCAGGGTTACAATACCAATGATTACGACGACCTTTCTTTTGATGAAAACTGGAATTGATTACAAAGTAATCATCCCGAACTGGCTTCGGGAGCTTTGATTTGACATTATCCTGAAAATTATCCAAAAAGCACCAAATCAATGGCAAGCTGAACTTGTTTCAGCTTTTAACTAAAGACAGTAAGCACTCTAAAGTTCATTTAATTAATTTTAGAGACTTAAATAAGAAAATAAAATTTCCGCCGCAGTTTATCCCGATATTTATCGGGACGGAAATGACCTAAATTTCATACTGAATGATCAACCTTTTTAATGCGCAAATTGAATCCCTTTCTATTCACAGAGTGGGCAATAAAAGCCGAAATGAGAACATTTTTCTCTCTGCGGCTCCTTATCAATTAAATGATGAAATCACTCCTTTAATCAAGGAATATTTTCTTAAATCATTTAGGGAAAAAGAAGAAAATTACTTTAATTTTTCTCACGATACCGATATTGAATTTAACGAATTATACAATTTAGCTAATGCTATTTTTGATAATCCTGAAAATATTCATGAAGCTTCAAAAAAGATCACCACTTTATTATTTGAGCAGTCTTCCCATCCACATATCAAGAGCGGGGAAGTATATGTAGTATATTTTGAAAACCTACAGATTGATAATGAAAAGGTTTCAGGAATTGGCATTTTTAAATCTGAATTAAAGCACGACTTCCTGCAATTTCAAGAAAACGGCAGTATTTTGGAGATGATCGTTCAGCAGGGAATCAATTTGAATAAACTGGATAAAGGCGCGCTAATTTTCAATAAAAACCGTGCTGAAGGATATAAGATCCTCTCGGTAGATTCTAATAAATACGATACTAAATACTGGCTGGAAAACTTCCTGGGAGTTGATGTCATGCGTGATGAAAATTACAACACTAAAAGTTACCTAAACTTCTGTAAGAATTTTGCTAAAGACGTGGTTTTGCCTGCGGAAGACAAAAAAGAAGAAGTGATGTTTATGAACCGAAGTATGGATTACTTCGCCAAGAATGACGACTTTGAAGAAAGTAATTTCCTGAATTCAGTTATTGACAATCCTGATTTGGTACCCGAATTTCAGCATTATAAAACTGAAAAAGCACCTAAATATAAAATTGAAGATCTTACCAATTTCCCAATCGCCAACAAAGCGGTGACCGATGCCCGTAAGAAAATTAAAAGCGTTATCAATCTTGATACGAACATTCAGATTAAAATGGATTTTGTAAATGCCGAATCGGCCGATAAGTTTGTGGAAAAAGGCTGGGACGAAGAAAAACAGATGTATTATTACCTGGTTTACTTTAATAAGGAAGAAAAGAGTTAAGAATATTCTATAAATTATAAAAAGACCTCACTAGTTTCAAAACCTGTGAGGTCTTTTTCATTTTAAGAACTTTCCAGCAAACGTTTCATATTTACATCTTCATAATTACGACGCACAAAATCTAAAGCAGTCCTAAGAATTTGCCCCATAGTGCTAGCACGTTTAAATTTCATATCGTTGGTATAGCGATATAGATCTTTCCTTAAGGTTTTTACATTTGCCTGGGTTGAAACGTGATCATTTATCATGCAACGCAACAATTCCTTATAGCGCGGGCGGGTATTAATAATCCTTTTAGCGAGCAGAGAGCGCTCCTCTTTCCTATATTGCTCAATTGAAGATTCCTGGAGTTTCTCCTGCACCAGTTGCACCATCTTAAGGTTCTCTTTAAAAAACTGCGGTCTATATACTTTTAAATTTCCTTCAAAACACTGCTGATCAAAATCTATCGCCCTTATTTGATATTCCACATGATCAAAATCGTGAGTTGGGATTACCACGTAATTATAAGAACGCATATCGCCCAATAAGCGCACTGTACAACGCTCATTAAATTTCACAAACTGTTTTGCTATTTGGGTTTGCGCCCTATTATCACAACTGGGCAAATGTTCTTCTATAAAAACATCTCCCGGAATACCGGCAATATGTTCTTCAATTAGAGTGTCTTTATATACCAAAAAATTGATTCGGTGTGGGGAAAGCAAATGCTCAAATTCGAGTCCGTAGATTCTGGAAGCATCGGCTTTTTTAACGTAGAAATAGGTAAAACTATCATTTAAGATATTTCGCACTTTTATGCGGAAGGGTTTTGAATTTCCGAAGGTGCAATAATCAATAGCATCAACATTTAAGAATTCCAGCGAGTCGTCACTTCCATCAGAATGCATAATAGTATACACCTGTTTCAGACTGTTATCTATTTCTTCCCTCTCAAAATCGGGATAATAACAACGCACCCAAAAAGTATCTTCTTCGTGCTGATCGTATACCACAACCGAGCCTGAAAATCGCAACAAATCATCGTAAAAAACAGGGATTTTGGTGTTTCGGTTATGTTTGGCCAGATATCGATTTAACCTTTCATTTACGGCAAATGAAGGTTTCTTCTTAGACATCAGCTTTTCTTCCATATTATATCAGCTTTTCATCAAAAATAAGCTTTCTAAGGCGAAATCTGTAACAATTGTCTAACTTCATCGTCATACTTTAAACTTTTCTTCAATTTTGGAAACAATTCTAAGTCTCAAAGACCTTACTAAAAAATATGGTGCACTAACCGCGGTAGACAGCCTATCTTTCACCATAGAAAAAGGCAACGTATATGGTATTCTAGGCCCAAACGGAAGTGGAAAATCCACTACCCTTGGGATGGTACTAAACGTCGTAAATAAAACCTCTGGGGAATTCGCCTGGTTTGGTGGTAATACTGAAACACACGAAGCTTTGAAAAAAGTAGGTGCCATAATTGAGCATCCTAACTTTTACCCTTATATGACGGCGGTTCAAAACCTGGCTTTGGTTTGTAAAATCAAAGATGTTCCCCGCGATAAAATTGAAGAAAAACTGGAAATCGTAAACTTGCTGGATAGAAAAGACAGCAAGTTTAAAACCTTTTCCCTGGGTATGAAACAGCGTCTTGCCATAGCTTCTGCCCTACTCAACGATCCGGAAATTTTAATTTTAGATGAACCTACAAATGGACTAGACCCGCAGGGAATTCACCAAATTCGAGAGATAATTAGGAAGATCGCCGCCGGAGGAACTACCATTTTGCTCGCTTCGCATTTACTGGATGAAGTTGAGAAAGTTTGTTCTCACGTGGTGATTATAAGAAATGGCAAGAAACTTTATAGCGGTCCTGTTGATGCTATAAATGCCAGTCACGGTTTTTTTGAACTACAGGCTAAAAATATGCAGTTATTACAAGACTTACTTATTGCGCACCCGGGAATAGAAAATGTTACCGTAAAGGAAAATGTGGTCACGGCAATTCTTAAAGAGCCTATGGAAGCTGAAGCTATTAACGAATATTTATTTGAAAAAGGGCTTTCACTTTCTTACCTGGTAAAACGAAAAGAAAGCCTGGAAGAACAATTCCTTGAATTAACCAAACAAACTCCATCTGCATAATGTTACGACTTTTAGAGATAGAATATCATAAATTACGCTATAGCCGTTCGGCAAAAATACTGGTTCTTACCTATTTTATTTTAATAACATTTATTGCTTTAATTGCATCTATCGAATTTAATTTAGGCGCCATCAACTTTCGCGTAGCCGACCAGGGAATTTTTAATTTCCCATATATCTGGCATTTTAATTCTTATATAGCCGCCTTGCTAAAATTGTTCCTAGCTATTGTAATTGTTTCCATGATGTCTAACGAATACACCAACAGGACACTAAAGCAGAATTTAATAGATGGCCTAAGCAAGAAAGAATTCATCGCTTCTAAGTTCTTAACCGTAACGGTATTTTCATTGATCTCTACCATCTTTCTGTTTGTGGTTTCACTCATCTTAGGACTCTCATTTTCCGATTTTACAGAGGTTTCTATCATCTTTTCTGATATGGAATATATGATCGCCTATTTTGTAAAACTCACAGGTTTCTTCGCTTTCTGTATGTTTTTAGGAATTCTTGTAAAACGTTCGGCTTTTGCACTGGGTTTTCTATTTATCTGGTGGATCTTAGAAAGCATTGTTTACGGAGTTTTAAAATGGAAAATCTTCAGAGATTCTGAAATCGCTGATAATATCGCAAGATTTTTTCCACTTGAATCTATGAGTAATTTAATTAAAGAACCCTTCTCAAGGCTATCGGCAGTACAAACTGCAGCCACTCAAATTGGTTCAGAAATTGAGAAAGACTATGGAATTCATTGGTATCAATTAATAATTGTGATAATCTGGACCGCTATTTTTGTATTTTTATCCTACAAGCTCTTAAAAAAGAGAGATTTGTAAATCATGATTTTCATTCACAAAACTGATTAACTCATATTTGTTTTCTAAAAAAATATTCTTAAGCGCATTACTCACCTGTATAATTACTATTTGCTATGCACAGCAAAACACTCCTAATGATTGCGTTAATGCTATAGAGGTGTGTGGAAGTGGTGTACTAACTTCCAATGCTACCGGTGTCGGGGAGTTGCAAGAAGTATCAGGGGCTAATTCTTGCAGCAGTAGTGAGAACAATAGTTTATGGCTTAAAATTGAAATTGAAAACGGAGGTATTCTTGGTTTTGAATTGAGACCTACTTCACCTAATCTTCAAGTCGATTATGATTTTTTTGTTTTTGGTCCTAATAGCGATTGCAATAATCTTGGAACCGCAATTCGCTGCTCAACTACTAACCCTATCGGAGCTGGTTTAGATAGCAATAATACAGGGATGAATAATGCAGAAACTGATTATTTTGAAGGTCCTGGTGCTAATGGAAATTCCTACGTCAAATCTTTAGAAGTTCAGGAGGGAGAGATTTACTATATTGTGATTGACCGCCCAATAGGTACTAGTCCTTTTGAATTGAAATGGACCGGAACAGCCACCGAAAATAACCATGTTTTTCCCGAAGGGCCATCTGTTTTACCACCGGATGATCTATATTCCTGTAACATTGACACTATATCTGAGTTTGATTTGAGCTTAAACGATAAAGTAAATACAGGAGAAGCAATAAGTATTACATACCACGAGACCCTCTCCGATGCTGTGGATAACAATAATTACTTACCTAAAAATTACATTAGCTATGAAAGTGAAAAAACAATTTATATTAGAGTTGAGAATGAACCTACCGGATGTGCAGTAATTGAGGATTTCAAATTATTTATTGATTCTGGACCGAATATAAATACAGAAACAAGCATTGAAGTTTGCGATTTAGATTTCAATAACTATGTTGAATTCAATTTGAGTTTAGCAGAGCAAAATGTGCTCAGCAATTTAGATGGCCAATTTAACATTAGTTATCATATTAATATGAATGATGCAGTACAAAAACAAAACTTTCTGGATCAAAGGTATGAGTCAAGCGGGGAAACCGTATACATGAGGGTTGAAGATTTAAATGACAAAGATTGTTTCAATATCGCTTCAGTAAATTTAATCCTTAATACCCCACCAGAAGTGACTGAGGTTGGTGTAGAGCAAGCTGTTATCAATGCCAACAGTAATACCCTGACTATAAGTCTGGACAACGAGGGTTACACATTTTCTATAAATAATCCCGATGGGCCTTTTCAGGAAAGTAAAACTTTCACAAATGTAGAAGCAGGCACGGCAACACTTTACATTCGTGATTTGAATTCCTGCCGAATCATTTCTACTGAAATATATGTACTAGGCTATAGCAGTTTTTTCACTCCTAATAACGATGGATATAATGACAGGTGGAATATAAAAGGAGTTTCTGAGAAGGAAGCCACAGTTCAAATTTTTGATCGCTTTGGAAAATTATTGAAAGAATTTTCAGCCTCTTCAGCTGGATGGGACGGCAATTATAACGGAAGACCAATGCCATCTAATGATTATTGGTTTAAAGGCAAACTGGCAAATGGTCAGGAATTTAGCGGCCACTTTACGCTAAAACGTTAAGGAAAAGTTTATCAGTTTGAATAGGCAGGATTATTGATTAGTTTCGTGAGAATTAAGACGTGAAACTACCTTGCGGCAAGTACAAAAGGCAATAAATAGAGTATTTTTTGAATTTCGAGCCAAGGCTTCGAAAGATTTAAATCTCGCTTATCGAGTAAGACGAATGAAGTTTAAGATAGAATCAGACTACAAACCCACCGGGGACCAGCCTAAGGCCATAGAGCAACTGGTAAATGGGATTAATAATAATGACCAGTACCAAACATTGCTGGGGGTAACAGGATCAGGTAAAACCTTTTCTGTTGCGAATGTAATTCAGGATGTGCAAAAACCTACCCTGGTTCTAGCTCACAACAAAACACTTGCGGCCCAGCTTTATTCAGAATTCAAGCAATTCTTTCCGAATAATGCCGTGGAGTATTTTGTGAGTTATTACGATTATTATCAGCCAGAAGCCTTTATACCTACTTCGGGAACTTATATTGAAAAAGACCTTTCTATTAACGAAGAAATTGAAAAACTAAGGCTTAGTACCACTTCTTCCCTTTTAAGTGGAAGACGTGATGTCATTGTAGTTGCTTCAGTTTCCTGTTTGTATGGTATTGGGAACCCTGTGGAGTTTCGAAAAAATGTGGTTTCTATCGAGCAAGATATGCAAATTTCCAGAACCAAATTTTTGCATCAACTGGTGCAGAGTTTATATTCCCGTACCGAAGCAGAATTCACTCACGGAAATTTCAGAATTAAAGGAGATACGGTAGATGTTTTTCCCAGTTATGCCGATAATGCTTTCAGAATTCACTTTTTTGGGGATGAAATTGAAGAAATCGAAGCTTTTGATCCTGGTACTAATGATATTATTGAAAAATATGAAAGGCTGAATATTTATCCTGCCAATATGTTCGTAACATCGCCCGATGTGATGCAAAATGCAATTCACCACATACAGGACGATCTTGTAAAGCAAGTAGATTACTTTAGAGATATTGGTAAGCATTTGGAAGCAAAACGACTGGACGAACGAACCAATTTTGACCTGGAAATGATTCGTGAGTTGGGCTATTGTTCAGGGATTGAAAACTATTCTCGTTACCTTGACGGAAGGCAACCCGGCACAAGACCTTTCTGCCTTCTGGATTATTTCCCCGATGATTTTTTAATGGTAGTTGATGAAAGTCACGTGACCATTCCGCAAGTGCACGCGATGTATGGCGGGGATAGGTCCAGGAAAGAAACACTGGTCGAATATGGTTTTAGGCTTCCAGCTGCAATGGACAACCGACCGCTGAAATTCGAAGAATTTGAGGCTTTACAAAACCAGGTGATCTATGTAAGTGCTACGCCGGCAGATTACGAATTACAGAAATCTGAAGGAGTTTATGTAGAGCAGGTTATTAGACCAACCGGACTTCTGGATCCGGTGATTGAAGTACGGCCAAGCTTAAATCAAATAGACGATCTTATTGAAGAGATTCATACAAGAATCGAGAAAGACCAAAGAACTCTTGTCACCACGCTTACTAAAAGAATGGCCGAAGAATTGGCCAAATACCTTACCCGTATTGATATAAGATGTCGTTATATTCATTCTGATGTCGACACCCTGGAGCGTGTAGAAATTATGCAGGATTTACGCCGCGGATTGTTTGATGTACTTATTGGGGTGAACTTATTAAGAGAAGGACTGGATCTTCCGGAAGTTTCACTCGTTGCCGTAATAGATGCTGATAAAGAAGGTTTTTTAAGAAGTAACCGTTCCCTCACTCAGACTATTGGCCGAGCCGCCCGACACGTAGAAGGAAAGGCGATCTTGTATGCCGATAAGATTACCGATAGTATGCAGAAAACCATTGATCAAACTGAATATCGAAGAACCAAACAGATAAATTATAATAAAGAGAATAACATTCGTCCTACTCCACTGGTGAAGAAACTTGAGAACAGTACTTTGATCAAGGAAAAACTGGATGTGTATGATGCTGAAAAACCATTAACTACAAAAGCTGCTGAAGCAGAGGTCGCGTATATGAGTAAACCTGATTTAGAAAAAAGAATTAGGGAGAAAAGAAAGGCTATGGAAAAGGCTGCAAAAGATCTCGACTTTATGGCTGCAGCAAAACATCGCGATGAAATAAAAATGCTTCAAAATAAAGTTAAAGAAGCACAAGCCTAGGGAAATCCCTTATTATTGGAAAATTTCAGCAAGAAAGGTTTTCAAAAAGTATATTTAAAAATCCAAAACACACCTAACTAAAAAACAATTTATTCCCTAACCGGTATATTTTAGTAGGATGAAAAAATTTATACTCTATTACTTTTTGCTTTTTGCAATCCCCGTAATTTCTCAAGTTGGCATTGGCACCACTAAGCCCAGTGCGCAATTAGATGTAATAGCCACCAATAGCGATAATCCTACTAAAATAGACGGAATTTTAATACCAAGGATTAAAAAATTCCCTTCTCAAAACCCAGGAGTAGAACAACACGGAATGCTTGTTTTTCTCAGTCAGACCTTTAATAATTCGCCTACTGGCTTTTATTATTGGCATCAGCAGGAAGTTGAATGGAAATCAATCGTTTCAGATGCTAAAGCAGCTAACTTCTATGAACCTAGTACTACCGATAGCCCGGGAAATATTGATGATAATTTATTCAGAAAAGGAAATATTGGTATTGGGACTGAAGATATTGAGAGTAAACTTCAAATTGCGATCAATCCGGGCGATGCAGAGGATATTAAAAAAGGCTTGGAAATAGACAATAATAATCCTGAAAAAACAAAGAACACCTACGGTATAGAAATAAAAAATCGTAGTAAAACCGATGCCGTAAAATATGGTATAAAAAATCATGTTACAGGAGATGGTGAGGGTATAAGATATGGTATTTATAGTACCACCTCACAGGGAGCGAGCGGTTCGGACATTTACGGAATTTATAATTCCGTGGGGCGAACAGAAGGCGCTAATAGCTCTAATTATGGAATTTTCACAGAAATTGGAGAAACTTCAGGCAGAGGCGACATCTACGGAATTTACGCCCGAGCCGCAGGTAATTCTAGCTCCAGAGTTTTTGCAGGTTATTTTGAAGGCCCGGTTGGAATAGGAAAAACACCGGCAGAAGAATATACTTTACCGGATACTCGGGGAGAAGAAAACCAGATTTTAGTTTCAGATAATTCAGGAAAAGTCGATTGGAAACACAATCACACCCGAAATTATATAAGCACAGGAAGTCAAAGTGGTAATTATAATATTGGTCCCGAAGTTTACTATTTACGCATTACCAACAATGCGTCATCTATCACAATTCCAGATGCTTCCAATTTCAAAGGCCGGGAAATAGTTTTAATAGCTATGGGAAGTAGCACTACGCCGCTTAATTTCTTAAATGGAGATACCCTTGACGATATTCAGAGTAATACTAGTATAACGAGTATTGCCAATGGCGAAATATTAACTATTCTAAGTATAGGAACTCGCTGGCTACTACTTAGAAAATAAAAGCACTGCGAAAGCGGTGCTTTTATTTTCTAAGTAATTTTATACTTGTTTTTAATCTTCAGCCTTTTCGCCTTCCCATTCCATAAATCCACCTTCAAGGTTATAAGTGTTTGCAAAACCCATCTGATCTAAAATAGTACAGGCCTGTGCACTTCGTTTTCCCGAACGGCAATAGATATAATAATTCTTATCCTTATCTAGCTTTTCAACTTCATTTACAAACTCCTGACCTTTATAAATATCAAGGTTTTTTGCAGTTGGAATATAGCCATCTTCCACTTCTTCTTGAGTTCTTACATCCAAAATTACTGCCTGGTCATCTTTTTCCAACTGTGATTTCCATTCTTCCTGACTAAGTTCTTTCATAAACTCTTATTTTTTCAATTCTCCCTAAAAGGGAATCCGTTAATATTTTCCTTTTTATTTTACGTAAAGATATTGAAAGTTTTAAAAAATCGTGATTTCAGTCCAATGGATTAATCATTAAAAATTTTAACATTTCATTTGAATTTAAATAATGCAAGTGACTTATATTTGTACATACAAATGTTGTCGAAACAAATGAAACTCGAAGATCAATTAAAGACCAGTAATTTACCATTAGCCCGAAAGTTAAGTCTTGGGATATTGGTGACCGCCAATTATATAGATGATAAGGTTGCCGAAGCACTAAAACCCTTCGATATTTCCATTCCTCAATTTAATGTGCTACGTATTTTACGCGGACAAAAAGGAAAGCCGGCTAACCTGAGCACGATTCAAGAGCGTATGGTAAGTAAAATGAGTAATACTACCCGACTGGTAGATAAGTTGATCACTAAAGATTTAGCCGAACGGGTTATTTGCGAAGCTAATCGCCGCAAGGTAGAAATTAGTATTACTAAAGAAGGACTTCAACTTTTAAAAGAAATAGACCCTGTGGTAGATGCGGTTGAAGCAAATATGACCGAGAACTTAACTGAAGAAAACATAGAGTACATCACAAATTGCTTAAACGAAATACGAAAATAACTATGGAGAATTATAATGAAAAATTAAACTGGCGATATGCCACGAAGAAATTTAATCCAGAAAAATCCTTAAGTCAGGAAGATGTAGATTATTTACAAAAAAGCATCCAGCTTTCGGCTTCATCTTACGGCCTACAGCCTTACGAAGTTTTTGTAGTAACAGATAAAGAGACGAAAGAAAAACTAAAAGAGGCTGCCTGGGGCCAGTCGCAACTTACCGATGCTTCCCACGTATTTATCTTCGCAGGACTTAAAAAACTAAATGAAGATTACATAGATTCTTATTTAGAGAACATCAGTAAAATTCGAGAAGTTCAGGTTCAGGATTTAAGCGGATTAAAAGATATGCTTACTTCAAACATTTTAGGAAAGCCTGAAGATCAACAAAAAATCTGGGCTCAAAAGCAAACCTACATCGCACTGGGAAATTTACTTTCAGCAGCAGCTCACTTAAAAGTTGATACCTGCCCTATGGAAGGTTTTGATGCTGAAAAATTTGATGAGATACTGGGAATTTCAGGAACAAATTTAACTACGGCTGTTATTGCCACAGCTGGTTATAGAAGTGACGAAGACCAATTACAGCACGCTAAAAAAGTGAGAAAACAAGAAGAAGAATTATTCCATTTAATATAAATCAAAACTAAATTAATTAAAATCAAAAATTGTTATGAAAAAGAATCTATTTAAAGGTGCTCTTGCATCTACAGTTATCGTATCCCTTTTATCTTTTACCAATGTAAACGCGCAGGAAAAGAAAATTGAAGTAAAAGATAGCAACATTGAATGGGAAGGTGAAAAAGTAACCGGTTCTCACGAAGGAACCATAGAGTTGAAAGACGGTTATTTCACTATGGAAAATGGAGAGCTTAAAGGTGGAGAATTTGTAATGGATATGACTTCTATCACGGTAACAGACCTTGAAGGTGAAGACAAAGGAAAGTTAGAAGGTCACTTAAAATCTGATGACTTTTTTGGAGTGAATAATCACCCTACCGCTAAATTGGTAATTACCAGCGTAGCGAAGAAGAGTAACGGAACTTACGGTGTAGTTGCCGATCTTACCATTAAAGAAAAAACAAACTCCATTACTTTCGATTTAGATATGGACGATAATTCCGCTTCAACTGAATTAACGATAGATAGATCTAAATACGATGTTCGTTATGGTTCAGGAAGTTTCTTTGATAACCTTGGAGACAAAACTATCTACGATAATTTTGAACTGGACGTAGAATTGAAATTCTAAACTGTACCGGGAAGAAAATTGCTATTGAAAAAGAAAAATTGAATTAATATGGAAAAACAAGTTAATACCCAGGCCAGTAATATCGCCTGGAAAGGTAAAAAAGTTTTAGGATCACATTCAGGAACCATCGATTTAAAAGATGGGAAATTCAAGTTCGAAAACGATGAAATCGTAAGTGGCGAATTTGTAATGGATATGACCACTATTACGGTAACCGATCTTAAAGGAGACGATAAAGCAGGATTGGAAGGTCACTTAAATTCAGACGATTTCTTTGGAGTAGATAATCACCCAACATCAAAACTGGTAATAACCAGCGTAGCCAAAAAAGATGATGGTACTTATGGTGTGGTTGGCGATCTTACTATTAAAGAAAACACTCACCCGGTAACTTTCGATTTAGATTATAACAACAATACTGCTACTACCAAATTAACAATAGATCGTTCTAAATATAACGTGAAATACAATTCCGGTAGCTTTTTTAGCGGACTTGGAGATCAAACGATTTACGATAATTTCGATTTAAATATTGAGTTGAAATTCTAATAATTAGATTGCACAATTCCAGCCGGAAAAGTTAAATTTACTTTTCCGGCTTTTCTTTTTATAAAATCGACTTGTTTATTTAAAAGAGCTTTCTATCTTTGAAGCAATAAAAGCCAACAAATGGCATTTATTATATTTTATGAAAACAATTACAACAAATACCTGGTGGTGGAAAAATTTACGTCAAACGTCGTGAAGTAACATTGCTATAGTATAATCTCATACAAAAGGCTTGTCTCACGACAAGCCTTTTTTTATATAAGAAATTTGAAAATTAACCTCCGCCTTCGCGGGAGCGACAGAAATAAATAATTTATGTATCAACTAAAGACCACCTATAAAAAACTCCTTGCCGATACCATTACGCCGGTGAGTGTTTATTTAAAAGTTCGGGACAAATATCCTAACAGTCTCTTGCTGGAAAGTAGTGACTACCACGCCAACGATAATAGTTTCTCGTATATATGCTGCAATCCTATCGCTTCTATTAAGATTCAAAACGAGGTGATTACCGAAGTTTTTCCTGACGGAAGTAAAAAAACAACAAAGATCAC
>VMHT01079282.1_pt1 | contig 20676 bp, 21 predicted proteins | sample 4693611 | NCBI WGS metagenome assembly VMHT01 (sample SAMN12280063, study PRJNA550983) | marine metagenome | isolation source: seawater sampled from same location over 5 years 0.02-0.2 micron viral filtrate | place: USA: collected off the coast of southern California halfway between the port... ...
ATCTGGAATCTTATTTATCTCTACGTCCAAAAAGAGTTCATCTCCATCCATTTCTCCGTTCTTGTATTCGTTCCTACATCTACATACGCCTTCGTCGTTTGTGATGAACTTTTCTGGAATATCTTTAAAGAGATTGAAATATTCAATATGATCCCAACTAAGATAAGTAATGTATTCTGGCATCTTGTTGTTAGATAGTCTTTTTTTTCAATTTTTTGAAAAAAAATCAATTACGGAAAAATTATTAAGCGGAGACTGTGACCTTTCCATTACGGATTGTCATTAGGCGTTCAACTGAAGCGTAAACACGCACTTCTCTTGCTCCTTCTCTATCACGAGTGCGACCAAGTTTTTTCATTATGATAATTGGCTTAGAACCAATCTGGCGACCATTACCAAGAACATTCACGGATGATGTAGTTAAATCCAAGCCTGTGACGTGTGATGTTCCTCGTAGATCATTCGACCTATCGGCGTTAGTTGCGTTTGGTAGAACGTGTCCTTCAATAGCACCAATATACACGGAGTTCTGATTTGGTGCTTTTGCTCCGTTTGATTTATCCGAGTCAACATCTATAGAATATAACTGAGTTGGGACTTGGAGAGGTGTGTTAAACACTTGTGCCAATTCTGCGTATTTATTACTTGGACGGAATACATCACGATCGTAGACACGCATTTCATTTATACGGAAATTGTATTCTTCATCAGTGTCCAAAGTTCCGGAATGGTATTTTCCAAGAACGTGATGACCTCGGTTTGCGGTTGCCGTTGAAAAACGATCCTGAACGAGCAGACTACGAACGGTTCTACCAGCGACGGCGATGTCGCGTTCAACTTGCTGAGAAACTGTAGTATTTACTGCTGGATTTACTGCTAATGCTGGAATCTGGGCAGTGGTGAGGATTAAATCTTCGTAGAGGAATGACAATCCATTCTCACTGTAAACTTGTCTGGCGGTGTCGTCTTGGGTTGAGTCCGAGTAGTAGAGATGGTCAGCGTAGAATTTGACATTGACAGTTGAGACACTTACGGCAGTTGAACCCGCGTGACCTTGTGGGAAACAGCAAATATTTCCTACATCGCCGGCGACGTTTGCTTGGGTGTTGAAGACGAGACGAATAAAGACGTTCTCTTTAATAGTAAACAGCGGAATTTGTCTCATTTTCATCATAGGAATTAGGGCACTAAGTGGAACGCTGAACACGGGAGTCGTATCATCGCTTGTTGTTGGTTTTAACTGGGGTGGGACGACACAAGTGGCTGTGGCATCGGCTTGGAAGTTAGTGTAATCGAGGTCGGTGGGCATTATGCGTCCGGAACCTGCTCCTCCCGTTAAAACTTCATTATATCTTGCTCCTGATCTACCGCTTTTCACTGAATCGACGTATGCTCTTGTCTCTGGGGTGTTAAATTTACTAACCATTGTAGAATAGTGTCCTACATCATTACACGATGCTACTTCTTTACCTCCAATAAGAAGGTGGGCTGATTTTACAAGTGAAAAAATTCCGGTGTCTAATGGGAGGAATCCGGCACCATCGCAAGTGACTGCCAACGAGATAAAACTACCTCCGTCGAGTGTGCCGTTGCGAGCGACTTGAAAGACGCATTCGGTTTGTGAGATATTTATCGGATCTAATACTTCAGTCTTGACTTCCATAGTCTCTTCGGTTTGAAATGGCTCAATAGAAAGAATCTCGGGTAAAGATGACATTTTTATTATAAAAAACTTTTATAATAATTATTTTTAGTTTTTTGTTTAATTTAAGTGGATATCATAATTCCTTGCGGACTATATGTTAGAATATTTTTACTCAAAACGTGGGTATGAACTGCGTTTGGACTATTACCATCAAGTGATGACACGATTCTTACACTGTATGCTGAATTTCTGAAATCCATACCTACATCACTAATGGGATCTAACTGGAGGCCGATTCCGAACGCTCTACGGTCATCCGCTTCCTTACCTAATGTGCGGTTATTTATTGCTGAATCTGGACGATCTGGGCGTAGATGATTTCCGCCATATCCGAGTAGTAGGCGACCGTTGAGTGAACGGTTCATTGAACCAAACGCTTTAAGGTAGTTGGAAAGAACTTGCGTCTCCGGTAGTTTTTCAGTTGACTGAGCCTCGCAGTCCATCTCGTAGTCAAGACCAAGTCTCACACCTCCTCGTGCGAATGACACGCGTTTTAGAACTGCCTCAATATCATAATTTTGACCCGCCTTATTTCGTAGTGGTTCAGTGGCGAATGAATCGTGGGTATAATTATTTGTGTGAGTCACTGGAATGAAATTGTGGGCTATCGATAACACACGGCTATTAGCAAGATTCATTGTCGCGGTGAAATCACTTGCGTTGATAACTTGGTAGAGTGAACTCCAAGAGTTGTATGAAAGTTGTCCCGAACCTACATTCGCAAGTTCGGCGACACCTTGTGCGTCTGGGACGGCAAGATTACACGTGAGAGACATATCGCGGAGTTCGTAATGGGCTCCTGAGACTAATGGAGCATCAGTGCCGAAGAGGAACTGATTGTCGCCTGCCAATTCTATCATAATTTTTAGCCCTCCGATTGCCGAAAGTGGTATAAGGGACGATCCTTGGAGCATTCCGCAGAAAAGTGGAACTGAAAATCGGCTGTCGTTATTTACAAGATTTGATGATGCCGAGTCAAGACCGTTCATCAAGGAACTACAACTTTTTTCAGACATCATATCTTGCTGTGAATGTGTGCTGGACAGGATAGCAGTGACGAGACGGCCGTATTGGCGAATTGACTCAAGCGACTGATTTGTGTTTGATGCGATAAGGTTTACATTCTGGAACGCTGATGAAACACCGACGCGACTCGCGATCTTAATTCGGTTCTGGGCTACACCGTTTTTCAAGGTGTTGTTATTTGGTCGTAAATCAGCATTACCTCCTTTTATAACGAGAGTGCCGTTGATACGGAGTGAAGATGACTCTAAAAATTTAGCCTGTGAAGGTATGGTAAACGAGATGATAGGATTCCCGTCGCGGAACGAAAACGCACTGTTGAGTGTGGATGGAGCATTTGAAGGAAAAATCTCAACTTTCTCTTTCGATACGATTGATACTGACATTTTTATTATAAAAAACTTTTATAATAATTATTTTTGTTTTTAATATCCAAAATATTTACTATATTCTCCATATGGATTTACTCTTGGTGGATCAGTAATTAGATTGCGTCTTGGGGCTTCACGTGGTTTTGGTTCACGTTTTATCTTTTGCTCCTCCTCAATCTTCTTGCGAATACGTGTCTCCATCTCACGCTCCTTTGCTTCTTCAATCTCTCTCGCTTTCCTTTCTTTCTCTTCTCTCATTGTCATCACTTTATCAAACTTTTCCATATTAAGAACCCAACGTTCAAAATCTTTATCATCATCAAAACCTCCCGTTGTCGTTGGTCTACTATTATCTTGCGGAACATTTGTTGTTGGTCGCGATGATACCTTTTTGGCTTTCTTTTCCCTACGACTCTTGTGTAATTTTTCAAGATGAAGTCGTTGCCTTTCTGACATCTTTTTCTTGGGGGCTACCTCACGTTTGGGCACGTATTCCTCCTCTTGAGGTTCAGGGCTACTTGGATTGTCAACCTCCGGTTCTTCATCTACCGGTTCCTTTACTTCTAAATCCTTTTTCGTGTATTTTGGTTTTGTTGATTTTTTTACATTAAAAATCTCCTCGCTTGCTGGAACTGGTTGCTCTTCGGACACTTCTGGGGTTGCTTTGGAAAAACTAATAAGTTTTGGCTTCGGCATCTTTTATTTAAAAAGTATTTAAAATATAATTGAATTTTTAATTATATTTAAATAAAAATATATCAAAATGATGTCAAGTATGCGTAATAGTGAATCTGACAATGCCCTCGAAAATGTCAATTGTGTTGAAGTTATCAACTATGAAAGACTACAAGAATTGTTGAAATACGCTCCTCATTGTAAGGAGTTCAATGATAAGCAAAAAGAACAAATCATTTCGTTGGCTTATGTCAAATACGCTAAACAACCTTCGGGTGAATTAGGTCAAGCACAAATTAGATATGCTCCTAAATCGGCTAATCGCCTTGGTCGTGTCTACCATAAAGTAAATGGCAAGGCACTACAACAACAATCCAAGAATGTTCGTCATATTTTATGCCATAAGAACAATGGTGAATGTTTGTATATAGATATTGACATTGTGAATTGTCATCCCGTGCTAATCATTCAAATGTGTAAAGTTTACAAGATTCCTTGTGATGTCATCGAGACTTACGTCAAGGATCGTGAATGTATTCTAAAACAAGTTATGACCAAACATAAATGCTCTCGCTCACAAGCAAAAAAACTATTCATTAGATTATTGTATTCGGGTAAATGGGACAATTGGTTTGCCGAGTTTGATTTATCCGTTGTTGAACCTCTTCCATTTGTAAAAGCATTTTATCATCAGATGAGAGATATTTGTGAAAGATTCTACACTCATATTGATTTCAGTCATAATAGACAAGAAGCAATTAATAAGATGAAAAGAAAACCCGAATATTTCGTCAATCCCGAAGCAACTTGTTTGTCTTACATCATTGCGGAAAGGGAAAATCTTATCCTTTGGAATATGCGTAGGTTCTTTATTAATCAAGGCTTACAAGTGTCCGTTCTTGTGTATGATGGTCTTATGGTAAGAAATGATGGAACTAAAGTCGGAAAAATGTTTGATGATTGTGCTAACTTTATTAAAGAAAGCACCCAATTTGATGTTTTATTAGAAACTAAACCATTGGAAACTACTATAGATTGGGATGATATAGTTGATAAACTCAAAAACGGTGTTCTTGACAAAAGTAAAGTCAGTCTTGGCGAATGGTTTGATGTCAGAAAATTGTCTAAAATTACTTCTGAAAATGCGATGGATGAATATTTGATGAAAAAATACTACTTTGAGCATTGGATTAAATTCTCCGTCACTCACAAGTGTTATTTCGTCAAAAATAAATACGAACTAACTTCTAACTCGGTTACGAGTCTAAAAGATTTACTTGGTATGAAGGCTGTCAAAACAAGACTTCCAAAAAACAAAAACGAGTGTTGGAAATTTATTGATTATTATTTTACTGAAGATAATAGCAATAATGATTATCAAGGGATTTGCTATACTCCTTACAATCCTTTTTTACAAAAAGATGTAGATTGTGGTAATAGAATCAATAAGTTTGGTTCTTACAAGTATAATATTCTTCCTCGTGAGGAAGTTGATTATAGTCGTGATTACATTTGGAATTTTAGAAGACACGCCAAAAGGTTTTGCGAGGGTAGAAAAGATGTTCTACACTACTTTTTAAGTCTTTTGGCTTGGAAAGTTGTAGAACCGACATTCCAAGCCGGTGTTGCTATGGTGATCAAGAGTAGAGAGGAAGGTGCCGGTAAATCTTGTATGATGATGCCTTTTAGAAATATTTTTGGTGTAAATAATGTAAAATTCCATCACACTCTTGGGCAATATTGCGGTAGGTTTTCTATGAGGTGCGGAGAATGTCTAATTACTGTCATTGATGAACTAAAACAAGATCGTAGTGATAATGCTTGTATGGAACAACTTATGAGTGATATTACTTGTGAAAAACTCCAAGTTGAACCAAAAAATATTATGCCTTACGAGGTAGAAAATTGTTCCTTGATTATGTGTTTTTGTAATAAACTAACACTAAAAGTCAATACAAGTAGTTCATCATCTCGTAGATGGTTAGCGACTATCTTTGACGAGTCGGATTTAGAATACGACATCAAGAGTCCCGAATACAAACAATGGCTTATGGAGAACATTATTGTCTTTCAAAACGATAAGAATGCTTGGTCTCAATTGTTTTGGTTCCTTAATGATTATCCTAAAATGACTAAACAAGAATTAAGGACTGTCCCAATGACGAAAGGGATGATGGAGTTAAGGAATGTAAACGCAAGACACGAACAAATCTTCCTCCATAACTTTCTATTTATAGAAGAAAATCACATTCAATGGAGTAAGGATATAGGTGATGGTGATAAACTACCCGATGCGTTGATTGATGGTGATGTTGTTCTTGTTAATAGGAAAAGACTCAATCAGTGCTTTCAACACCAAGGGTATGTCAAGAACAAACTCCTTGAGGCTACCAAGGGGATTAAATTCGTTCAATCTAAGAAGGTAAATGGAGGAAGGTGTTATAGATTTCAACTGTCAGTCGTTAAGAAGTCTTTATCCTTTATCTTATAAATAACTAATCTATACCTCTTTATTATTTATATATTATATATATTATATATAATAATAATATATACTTTATATATAATATATATTTAATATATATAGAAGAAAGAAAAGCAAGAAAGAAGTAAGAAAGAAGCAAGATATATAAGTAGAAAAGTGTTATCGGGACAAGATAAGCAAGAAAAGCAAGAAAATACAATATAGTTGTCTGAAAGGAAAAGGTAAAATAGATATATAGAATTATTAAAATAGTCTATAGTAAAGACTGAACAAAACTATTTTTTTAAATGTCTGTTTCATCATCCATTGGAAAGTGGTCGAGCAACAACAAAAAGAACTTTTTCTTCTTCTTATTACTCCATTTATTGAAGTTTCTTTTCCATTTATTTTTCATTGTTCTCCATTTCATTTTTATTTACTATTAATTTAAAACACTATAACTATTTATTTAAAACACTTTAAATAAATTGTATAATAAAAATGACAGCGAGGCGTCCGAGATCAGAAAATAAAAACTACTATCATTTTGTTCTTTACAAACCAAATGGGGATCGTAAGTATTATTTTACCGCACAACAAGTGGCAGATGACCTTAATATCAGTCGATCTTCAATTTATCGTTCTTTAAGACTGAAAAATCATAAACTTTTTGACTTTGGTGTAATTTGTAAGGACTACCTCCACCATTCAATTGTTCAGCATATGGTCGACAGGGAAATTCAATCCAGTTCACATTGTTAATCAATGGAGTGTGAGTGACATTCTTTTCTTGTCTTTTAGGAATCCAATTGATTCCCTCTAACAATTTAGTATGTTTAACACCTTTTAATTTTCTTTTGAAATACATAATTGATTTTTAAATACATTTTTTAAGTTTTCTTTAAAGATGGTTTATAGACACATTATGACAATACGTATGTAATAGTGTTTAAATACATATGTAATAAAATGACATACACTTACTTGATGGTAAAAGATGAATTACTCAAAATGAAGGAGGAGCATAAAGAAATAACGCTTGTAGAGTTTGAAACTACTTGGCAAGTTAGACTAAAGACTTTACAAAAACTTAACGATTTGATAAAGGAAGGTAAAGTTAAACAAACTAAATCATTTTATCCAAAACTCGTAGACACCAAACAAGCCGGTGTCCGTGCTTGGAATGAGTTGAAACGCAAGGAGTTTTGTAATTCTGAAGAATTCAACAAGAAGATGGCTGACGGCACGGAAGAATATGATTTGAAATTCTTGGATAAGATGATTACAAGAAAGAAGATTCCGCAAGTTTATTTCCATTCAATTTGTTTTTTTGATTGGGATGTTCACGTAGACCAAACGTGTAATGCTCACCTTCTTGAATGGAAATTCCTACGAACAACCAATCACGCACCAAAACCGGAAAGGAGAGATATTAATCTTGTAGATACTCGTGATAAGATTCAGATTGTTTATAATACAATCCAAGAAACGCAATTTAGTCACGATGAAACTTTATCACTAATTATTCTACTTTGTAGTAGTCTCGCTTCCAAATAATTGATTTTTTTTCAAAAAAAATAGAAAAGAACAATGGATAAGAAGATCACTTGTGAAGAATGCGGAATGGAAGTTAGACCAGATAACCTCCATCGCCATAAGAAAAGCAAGAAGCATATCGAAGCGGTAAAAACCGAAGAAATGAAATTCGATATTCGTATAGACAAGGAAAGTGTGGAGGAAATGTTCGGTCTTACACTTACCAATGAACAATGGGAATCATTTATTGATGAGCAAAAAGCCGAAATAGAGGAAAGATTGTGGATGTATTTAACGGATAAGGAATATGTAGACACTACGGATTATAATGAATGCCTTTTGGATGAATTTATTGATGAGCATTTAAGAGAAGAAGAAGAAGAAGAAGAAGATGTAAATTGGATAGTAGGTGATGATCCATTGCTCATCGTTCCGCCCGCTCCATCCGCTCTAACTCGCCAAGAAAACCCTCGCACAAACAAGTGACGCACATTTTGTATTCGGTGTCTTTGTAAGTATAGTTGTAGAATAAATGATTATCTTTTTTTAGACCCCGCTTACATAAATCACACACACGTTGTTGAGGAACACTTTGTTTACAACCCATATTGATTTTTTAATATAAATATTAAAAAATGAATAAAGTAAATCGCCTAATGAATGCCCAAACATTTAAACTACTCAATGATTATTATCGTAGGAAAAACGACTACTATAATATTTATCAATATAAAAATGGTAAAGATAGGCAAATACAATTACGAGAAGTCAACGAGACCCGAGAAAAAGTTGATGGTTGTTGTAGATGGAAAGACTATCCATTTCGGTTCAAGAAATATGGGACACTTCAAGGACAAGACAGGCATTTGGAAAAGTAAAGATCACAATGACCCTGAGAGGAGAAAGAATTACCTATCACGTTCTGCTGGAATAAAAGACAAGTCTGGACGGCTAACCAAGGACAACCCAAAATCCGCCAATTATCACGCGAGGCGCGTTCTGTGGTGATTTAATTTTTTTTATTAATAATTTATTAATAAAATGGCACACTACGGTGAAAAGAAAAAGTGTTCTTCTTGTATGGCACGTGACTCGAAGAATAAAAAATCAAAAGGCACACACACGATGCCGGACGGCACTGTGATGTCGGGTAGCACACACACAAAAGATAGTAAACCAGTAAAGAAGGGAGGAAAAGGATCAAAAGAAATGAAAGAAAAGATGGCTCGTTTGAGAGCAATGAGAGGAAAAAAGAAAAAGTAAAAAAACTTCTTTTAAAAATGTCAGAAAGTCAAGACTACAAAAAGCGTTTAGGAAAAAAGGTCAAGGATATGACTCCCGCAGAAAAGCGTGAGTATGGTCGTTTACGCACCAAGGATAGTAGATCCGGTAATGTAAAGAATACCGGTAATATTAATAATAAAAAAATGAAATGTTTTATTAGAACGGCAAAAAATGGTAAACCTTATCGGGCTTGCGTTGTTCCCGAAAAGAACAAGCAACCCAAAAAGCAAGTTAGAGGAAAACCTCGCCCCGAGACAAAACGAAAGCAAGCACGTCAAGTAGCATACCCATCAGCACAAGCAAGAACCAAGGCACAACAAGCACGTCGTAAGAAGAAGTAATTAGTTATTGTTAATTTTATTAATTGTTCTTTCTAAATTAAAATGATTCCTAACACTATCTTGTGGGCTGAGTTGAACCAACGTTCCATTAGTTGTAGCATCAATCCCATTAAATGAAACCCAATTATATTTGTATTGACCTACACTAACCATAATCCTATTACCAACAAGGTCAAGTAGTTTTGCCAAATCGTTGGTAGTCAAATCGTTAGCAAGTTCAACAAGTTCTTTTGGAGTCTTCCCCATCTTCTTTTTTAGATTTTTTTCAAAAAAATCAATTATACACGAACATAATTTTCTTGTGTTCTAACACTATGAAGCATTCTACTCGCAGTAATTCTACGTTTTTTGGTAAGTTCCATATCGCCATACCCAAGGTTATCGGTGATATACACGTGTCTCAATGTATTGAGTGTAATATGTTTATCAAGGGGAGCAAAAATCCTCGGGATTATTTGCCCCAAGGCAGTTCGAGTCATTCGTTTATTCAATCCATCGGGAATCAAAAAATCAGATTTTACTTTATGTTTTAACCAAAACTTAATGGCTTCTTTAAGTTTTTTTCCAACTCTAATTTTAGTAGTTCCATAAGTTCCAGCACTTTTATAATCTGAAAATGAAAAGAACTCGGGTTCACCCTTGTTTAAGACAAGAAAATTATCATTGACCTTTTCGTCAAATTCTGATTTTTCTGTGATAAGCAGACTGTAGTCTAATCGGATAGGCGGATTGGCATCATCCAAGCAATAGAGACACGCTATAAACCAGTATTTGACAAGTTTATTGTATACTTTTTTATCATTTTCATTTTCTTTCATTAATTTTTGATAATATGGTATGATTGACTTTAATTCACTAATCTTAACCCAGTTCTTATCTTCTTTTTCACTCTTCTTGTTAATATCTTTTTGTTTGATTTCTTGGATGGTATCGGTAAGCATTTGGCAATACTCTACACAACGAAAGCCAAGCACATTACATATGGTTGAGACTGCGGATAGATAACTCTTACGCGTTTCCAAGTGAGGAATTTTCTTAATACAGGGTATGACTACTTCGGGATTTTTCAAAAAATTACCTTCGGTATCACTTGGATCTATTTGTAGTCTTAACTTGTTCGCTTTGACAATATATACTTTTTCGATTGAATTGATTGAAAGAGGCCTCTCGTTTTTAGGATTTCTCCATAAAATTAGTTTTTCTTTAATACTGTCCATTTTTATTATTTATATTTAAAAATTAAATATAATAAATGGCTAAACCAGACGCAGTATATGATCTATTTCACGTCGTATCCAGTTCAAATGTAAACGAGTTTGTCAAACTTGTCAATTCTCACACCAAGTGCGGTTGGGTTCTCCGAGGTGAAGTATTTGTTGTAGAAAAAAAATATAATCAAGTTCTAACTAAACTATCTAATGATTTTGGTTGGGATGGTTCGGGTGATTAACTCCTACGGAGTCTTGAACCGAAGGTTTAACTACAACTACCTTTACATTCACTATAATCATCACCGCACTTACTACACAAGCATTCACAACTACCAAATTCATTAGATTTAGTCCAACCTTTAGCACAACAATCACAAGAGTCATCTTCTCCACGCCACTCATAACGCAATTCCCGTTCATCACCATCATCAACTTGAACAAAACGACTATCGGGGAGGATGCCATTCCAGTGTTTTTCCCAATATTCAGTTAATACTTCATAATATTTCTCCGTTTTGTATAGTTCGTAATTAATAATGTTATCACGAGTATCTTCAAATTGTTCCAAGGTCATAAATAACTGAAGATTATGAAGATTGTAGATAAGTTCTAAAACTATCTTTCTTGGGGACGACTCCTTAAAACAACCAAAATAGCAATCGTATCCTACATCAAACGGCTCAACATCTTCGTGAATCCCTAAATACCAATTGGGCACTTCTTCAACATCACAATAGAATGTTTGGAGAAATTTAAGTTTGAATTGTTCGTAGGTCATCATCTCGGGCATCCTCTTTTTTGGTTTTTTTTGAAAAAAAATCAATTATCGTCCTCGGGTTCGGGCAAATCTAAATTCTTACTTTTCTTATTGTATGAAATTGATGCTTCATAAAGCAACTTGTCAAAATTCTGATAAAATTTTGGTCGACCATCATTGTTCCCCGAATACCCGTAGAGGTCAAGATAGGCGAAGCCGTAAGGAACACTCGTCGCTTGGGCGTATAAATCTAAAAACTTATCTTTGCCGAAAACATTTCCAAACTCGTCCGATAACGCCTCTACCTGTTTTAAATTGGAATTTTGAGATAAAAAAACATAAGAACACGACGCTCTCACAATCGGAGGAACTTTCTTCAACTGCTGAGACGAGTAATACAAGAGACCTCCATTGAGGTAGTGACGATATGAGGACGCAATTCTAAACATAAGACTATTAGGAGTAAGACGAGGGAATTGAATAAAATCGTCGAAGATGAGAGCATACCTTCCTTTTACTTCCTTTGGAATATTGTCAAGATAATCAAGGATATTTTGTAATGATTTGTCGCTATATTCATTGTATATGGTAGATTTATATCGGTCATAAAGGTGTCGGGACGAATGATCGCCTTTTGACATCGTAGCCGAAAAGATGAATACTTCATCGAAGCATTCCAGAAAAAAATTGGGATTGAGCAAAAAATTGACGATACGCACCGTTTTTCCGCTTCTCGGACGGGCGACATCTAATATACACGCCCCCGCTGTGACGTTCGGTAATCTCTCGTCTTGATCTACGGGATCGGGCAACGGAGGATCTTTAATCGTGAGAATGGTTAAATCTCTATCCTTTGGCATTTTTATATAACATATATTTATGTTATTTAAATAGTTAGAATGAGGCAAAACCACCCACTTCGTGAGCGTTATCCAATGTAGGAATGGCACTCGCATATTTGCTTGTAAGTGTAGAACTTACTTGCGGGTCAATATTTCCAAGATGACCAAGAGGTTTAGGAGTATTATGAGGAGGATGGAACAAGTGAACTAACCCGTCCACAACGCTGACTATACCCGCACCGACGGCTACTGCCTCGCCTATCGGAGTAGCGATTGACCCGAGGAGTTCGGCACCACTTACCTCACCTTCAGCACCACCGAAGCCCAGTAATCGTCTTAAACCAGTCCGAGCCGTTGCTTGTAAATCGGCACGAGCACCTTGTATAAATTCGGGTTGAATAGCACCTCTTTCTTCAGCAGTTAGTTGAGCACCTTCGGATTGTGCGGTTCTAAAACGAACGGGATCGGCAGTTCCACGAACCGACGCCTCGGCTGACCTACCTGCTTGTTCTATATCACCAAGAAAATTGGTTGATGGTTGAACCTGCGGGCTATCCTCGGCAAGAGCAGGAGGAGGTCTTGATGGTCGTAGTTTATCAATCCCATCGCTGATTGCTTGAAAATCATCTCCATTTATTTCACCATTTCTTACTTGTGATGCTATATTTTGTTTGTCTTCATCACTCAACGCTTGGTATTTCGCTCTAACTACCGATTTTAAATCATCAGGTTGGACTGATGCGATGGCTTGTGCGGATTGATCGGCACGGGCACTGAACTCTTCAGCACTTGCTTTTACACCAATTTTACTTACAGGAATAGGTTCGGTAGAAGGTAATGGTTGAGACACTGACACTTGCGGTTCTGAGTCAAGTGTAGGATTACTTGCCGGACTACTATCCGGTTCGCTTACGGGAGGACGTTTAACATCGGCACCGCTTCCCGTCTTCCCGTATTGTATACCTTGGACACTATAAGATGTAGGAGCATCTCCAACACCAACGCCTTCATTTACATCATCACGGGCTTGACTGACCATTGAATCAAGTTGATCATCGGTGATATTGACCGGATCATCTCTCCCTCCAGCGATAGTCACTTCTTGAGCCGGAGGTTGTGCGTCAATTTGTGCTTGAACGTCAGACACATCGGGTTCATCAACTTGTTCCAGTCGTTGTCTTTCGGCACGAGCCCTCAACTCACCACGACGGGAAGTAGTAATACCAGTTCGTTCCAACTGACCGACACCTAAATCATCATCACCTTGTAATGTCCTACGGACACGTCCCAATACATCATCCGGTAATGAATTGCGTTCAGCCGTCGCATCGGCGGTATCACGACCTCCTAAATATCTTCCATCGGTAGATGAATCACCACGAAATTTTTGCCATTTGGAACGAGCATCTTGAACGGCTTTATAAGTTGATTTAAGTCCCTGTAAACCTGCTATCTCACCGATCCCACCTTCAGCGAGGGCACTGAACTTTTCCGTGTATTCGTCGGCTTTCTCTTTTATATTTTCTAACTGCCTCGCAAGACCGTCGGAAATACCTTCCTCGGTAGCACCACGTGCTTCGTTTATTTGACCTTGAACCATATCATTGTAATCAGACACTATACCAGCATAAGCAGACATTTTTATAATATAAAATATTATAGAAATTATTTATTCGGTTTTCCACCTAAAATTAACTCAGGGTTAGGAACAGCGAGAGGTTTTGTAATCTTAAAGATTATTGCTGAGTGAGGATTAAGTCTTGGCTTTTTACCATCGGGACGACGCACATCAATTTCCACTTCAGTGAGTGTGAAGTCTTTTACCGCGGTAAAGGTAATATCACTCTCCAACCCGTAGAAAAAGTCGCCATTATTCTCATTACGAGTCAAGTAAGCCACAGCCGGTAGTAAGGATTGTGAATCCGAACCACCAATAAAGTGAGTATCACAACTACCACCAGTTATACTACTATAAATTACTAAGTAGGGGTAGTCTAACTTTTGGGGTAATCTGAAAGCAGTTATACTACCCTGTGTAGCGTCAGGTGTCGCTTCCAAAATACACGTTTCAGTTCCTAAATCAAATAAAGGCATCGATTGTGAATTTAAACTCAATGCTTGAATTTGAGCACTGCTAATGTATGCTCCGGTAGTCATCGGTTTGATAAATTGTTGTAGTGATTTTTCGTAAGTGAATATATCTTGAAAGATAATATTATTAACGAAGAAATTTTGAGAATTTCCAATATCAATTAATAATTGATTTAAATCAAATCCTAATTTGAACAATAAAGTATTATAAAATTTATCAGTATCACTTGATGTTATTTGACTAACATTATTGAAAATATCATAAAGCCCAATACTTTCTATGGCAACGCCACTCTGACTATCCATAATAGTTCCATATTTTTGGACTGAAGTAAATTGATCATAAACGGGATTGCGTGTCCCAGTAGCGACACCGGCGATAGCACCTACCAGTTTAGCACGAGCGGGATAAATCCTACCAGAGACATTTACCGCATAAACTTGTTGTTCAGGTGTAGGATTTGCGATTAAATTATCAGGAATATCCGTCGGTAAACCATTGCCCACGGTGTATGGAGTATTGAGACCACTAATTTCAAACCGAGATAGAGCACCATTGAAATCAATAGAAGGAGAGACGGCACCGACATACATCATATTGACAAACGCATTTTTTGGAGCATCAACGTTAGTTGAAATTTTACTTACAAAATCATCTAAATTACCATACTGAGTATTAGAAATCGCAACCGCAGGATTCCTTGTGAATGATGGGTCAAGCCCAAGTTGTATACCTTGAATCGAATTTATTTGATCCAGTTGCCATAAATTAGTATTAGAACCAAGATTTACAAAATCAAAATTATTAATATTCATCGCACCTAATTCATAAGATGAAATGAATGCTATCAATGGCACGTTATCATCATTACGCCAACCGCTTGTTTTTTTGTCTTGTTGATTAATCGGTTGGAACATTGGCACACACGCTACATCAAACTCACGAGATAATTTGTAAGCATCTTGTTCAGTCAAGGTATCATTACCATCACTTGACCACGTTCCCGTAAAAAAATCTCTTTGAGAGACGTTAGCGACAATTTGAACTCTAAGTCCAACAACCCCAGAACCTATAAGACCAAGACCAGCACCAGCAAGTGTCAATTGTCTAACCTTTGCGAGTGATGGAAGAGTGTGATTCATATCAACGGCTTCTATAACAGCGGTTCTTCCAGTAGCGTCGGCTCCGCCAATAGTTCCTTGCGTGACTACAATAGTTTGTCCTACGGCAAAAGGTTGTTCAAATTCAGCGGAAGATGTTGATAATGTAGCAAGGGGGGTTGTAAAGTCGGTTTCACTTAAAGCAAGTAATTTCAAATCGAAAGATGGATGAGCAGGTTGATTTAAAATTGATTGTTTATAATATTCAATAGCATAATAATCAGAATCTGTTTGTCTTTGTATGAAAGCATCAGGGTCTGACATATAATCACCAGTATAACCATCAATACCTGATTTTGTATTGTCATAAGTAAACCCTTCTTGCCATCTTGATTTGACCCAAATACTTGATAATTGTTGAGTGTCATTAGCAAGATTATCAAAATCTCTCTGAAAGCCAGTATTAACACCGCCACGGTCTACTTCCGTGAAAGCACCAGTTATAAAACCCATTCTTCCCTCAAAAGTCGTCCCATAACGGATTCGTTGTTGTGAGGGAGGAGGATCAACATTACCAGTATAAACTTGTAGCCTACCATTTGTAGATTCTTCATCACTATACATACCCATATCTAAATTAACTGACACTCTTTGTTTGTAATCAGCACTTGTAGTGTCTACTTTTTGAGATAAATCTCCAAGATAACTTTCAATTTTTCTAAAATTTTTTGATAACCTTTCAATATTACTTCTTGTAAATTTCATATTAGTAATAATAAGAGAATTTTTAGGAAGCGTGACCTGAACACCATTGTGATCAAATTTAGAAAGACAACAAACACGATGTCCTAATCTACCAGCATTGACATTTCCAAAATCTCCAAAAATAAACTCAGATGAAGCCTGTCGTAAATATTCTTCATCAGCGGTCATTGGATAGATGTCTCTACCAAAATTTGTCGTTCCGCCATCAATAGCAAAAGGGTATTTGAAATTGTAAAAAGCATCTTTCAGGGCAACGACTCTATCCATCTCTTTGTAAGCAACTGATGAGTAAAACATTCTTCTCAACCCACCCCAAGAGGCTTGATCACCATTTCTTTCCACTCCACCAATTGACACGTTTGGTATACCTTTTCCATACATATTTGCGGTAATCGGTTTGTATGTAGGTGTCGTGACGATGGCTTCTTTTGGTTGAGGTTTGATATTGACACTACTTTGGAATCGTGCTTGATTTGGTAAGTTGGTAGAGACGGGGTCTAAAAGAACACCACGAGGTTGAGTTTGTTTAAATGTATAATCAGTAAATGTTAGATTAAAAAAATCATCTTTTGGATTACTTAATGATAATTTTTCAGGAGCAGTCATTTGATCCGTGAGTATTGTCCCAACGTTATCGGGAGTGCTAAAACTTGGCTTCATCTCAAGATCAACAGTTGTTTTACGTTTGTCCAAAACATCGTTTATAGTGCCTAAATCTAATGCGTCAGTTATAGAGGCTACATAAACTTCGTCAGAATTAGTTAGTCCTGTATATCCAACATTAGTTAAATAATTTCTTGAACCATCAACACCTTCTACGTTTGAGGAACAAAATCCGGCTTGGTCTAATGTTGTATTGACTCTAAATTTAGCCCACGTAGCGTCGGATAATCCGAGAGACTGTCCTCCTATGTCAAAAGGAAGAATAAGTAAATCACCTTTTCTCACGGCATTTGGTCTATCAACATCAATTTCAGCAATCTCCCATTTTTCAATCGCGTTAGGAGGGTCAGACTCTCTTCCAGATGTTTGTAAAACACGAATCCGAACTCCAGTAGCAATCCCAGTGTCATTAACACCAGCCGGAGCGGATGGAACGAGTAATACATTTTGTCCAGTAGTCTTTAAATCGACAGTAAGTGCGGAGACTAAAGTTATGGAAGACCGAACATAATCATCCGTAATACTTTGAATAATCCCGTAGACTGTATTTGTTGTAGGATCAGTGACTCGATAACCAGTAGGGTCAGTAGGTAGAGCAAAAACTTGGGGGACGTAATCACATTGAAATGTAGTGCTCCCTACATCACCTCCAGTTATATTTTGGGCTAAATATTGAAGTCCAGATTTTGATTTCTGAACAGGATAAATTTGATTAGGAAAATACCCTGTAGTCTCACTAATACCAACACCTGTTTGTTCTACTGATAATCTGAAAAGATAGTTAGCATTAAAATACCAAGGATAATATAATCCATTGAATCTATCAGTATTTGTAAGAGCACCACCATCAAAAACGGGAGGATTAGTTCCGACATTTTTTAAGGGAGCAAAAAGCATTTCTCCTAAACTCCTACTCGCCAGCATAACTTGAAGTTGAAAACCCGTTGCGTCATTTTTGGTTTGAACTGTGACCACATTTGTTGTAGGGTGTAAATTACTCAACGTTGGATTTAGAGTAGATCCAACACCATTATAGCACTTGTGAAATAACGAGGGTAGGGCAAATGTATTACGACCAGTGTGATTGACATAATATGAGAGGGTCAATTGTGTTTTATTATCAACAAATCCATCATCATTTGGATCCCCTGTAAACTCAATTACCTCATCACTTGCCCCGATGGTATTGATGATTGATTGCTGAACATTTATGACATCTCCCGTGTTAATTCTAATACCAGAACTTGACACCACATTAGTCCATCTATTTTTGAAATCATCATCAGTTAAAGGCGTTGACGCCTCGGCGGTTTTACTTCTTAATCTATTACATTCTAACATCACATACTTGGATGACATCTTTTATATATATTTGATTTTAATATATAAATAATTACTAAAAATGAATACAGAAAAATTAGTAGAGGAAATAATTGACAGGGGCATACAAAAATACGAACACGAGGATTATGAGGTAGTCAATGGTAAGATGTCTTGGGGTGAATGGAATAATTGGGAACCTACGGAAGATGATTTACCAAGGATTATAGAATCAATCAAATATTGGTCAGGTGATGCTTTACCCCGAGGGGACAAAAAAAATTGGAATAAATTACAAAAAGAGATAGCAAATGAATGTTATAAGAAAGAGTTAATATGTTATGAATTATTAGGAAAAAGTATGAGAAAATCTTTAACTAAAAATGGACTTTCAAAAAAACCCAAACTACAAAAACGTAAATAATTCCCAAACAATAAAAAATTTATCAAAAAAAAAACCTAATAAAAAATGCCATCTTCAACCTACGGACAATTCCAAGATGCTCTCCTCTCACCAGCCACCACCCATCCCCATATGGCAGGAAGAACTTCAATCGCAGATAGCACGACTGAAAAACATCTTCTTGTAGATTCAGCAGGTCATCTCCAAGTCGACGTCGTGTCAATGTCAGGCGGAGGTGATGCTTCCGCGAGTAATCAAACAACTATGATTGGTTCTCTCTCAACTATTGAGGGTGATACCACATCCATTGACGGAAAAATTACAGCCTGTAATACAGGTGCTGTCGTAGTCTCCTCTTCAGCATTACCATCAGGTGCTTCCACAGAAGCAACTCTGTCAACTGTCGCTGGAGATACTACATCCATTGACGGAAAAATCACCGCGTGTAATACCGGTGCTGTTGTAGTGAGTTCTTCAGCATTACCATCAGGTGCTTCCACAGAAGCAACTCTATCAACTGTCGCCGGAGATACCACATCTCTCGATGGTAAAGTCACCGTGTGTAATACGGGTGCTGTTGTAGTGAGTTCTTCAGCATTACCATCGGGTGCCTCCTCAGAAGCAACTCTTGCTGAGACTCATTTCCAAGATGGCGATGCCATTGCGGGAGCCTCAAAAGGTGTTCTTGTTATGGCAAAAGATGCTTCAAATAATGCTGAGCCAATGCGAGTGACGACAAGCGGTGATGTTAAAGTCACCCAGTCAGCATCAACAAATCACGGTTCACAGGGAAATATTTCCAATAACGCATCGTTATCCAACGGCTCAACTACATCAGCAGTTGATGTAAGCGACATTTCATCAGCAACCGTTCTTCTTGAGGATACCTCTACAGGATCGTCAGATGGATATAGTGTTGAGGTAAGTGTTGATAACTCCGCGTTTTATTCAATAGGGTCAATTTATCCAACTACCGACGGGGGTAGTCGGTTCGGATACCTAACTGATCTTAAACTACACGGTTTAATCCACCTTCGCCTAAAGAACACATCAGGCTCAACTACTTACGCCGGAGTAGTAGCGACAGTTGTAGGATCATCAAATTAATTCATTATTATTAATATCTATTAATAAAAATGGTAGAGACATACAAACAGAAATTTAATAAGAAATACAACCAGCCAAAAGATAAAAGCAATTCCCTGAAAGATATATCCGACAAGACAGGGCTAAAATTGAGCGGTTTAAAAAAGGTATTTGACAAGGGTGTAGGGGCATACAAGACCAACCCACAATCAGTCAGACCAAATGTAAAGAGTCCTGAGCAATGGGCATACTCTCGTGTTTACTCCGCGGTTATGGGAGGGGGAGCACGAAAATATGATAAAGATTTACTTGTAAAAAAAAGTAAATCTAAATCTAAATCAAAATCAAAATAATTTTATATCCCTGTATAACGATATAAAATAAAAATAACTACATCAAATATACACATCTAACCAATCTACTCCAATCCGTTGTCATCATACAAGTCATTCATATGTTTTCTACCGATTTTAGTTCTTGGCGACCATTTCGCTCTCAACCACGCATCCCCGATAACATTGACCGCATTTTGTATGCGTTTATACCTAATCTCCTTCATAAGTGTTTTCTTATAATCCCACGTTGCGTATAGTTCGTCTTGGACATCTTGCCATTCTTGATAACGCCTTTCCCATTCCTCGCCATCACATTCGTATTTCTCCCATTCACCTCCCGCGATATTTTCGTGATAATTTAGGTAGGTCTCGTATTCACACAAGTCTTCACCAGCCATAATACTATCAAGAATACTTTCAATGTAGTGATACTCATCGGTGCGATACTTCCACCTCGCTCCCAACTTAGAATCTACAACACATTGAGTGATGTCCGGTAGGATATTGAACTCCGCCTTATCGTCATCGGTAAGCGTCAAATCCGTAAAGTCAAGTAGTTTGTTGGACATTTTTTTGTCATTGAGTAGTTTTTGGATGTCTTCGAAGTTATGGTTTGCCATCTTGTTTTTTTTTCATTTTTTAGAAAAAAAATCAATTATTTTTCTCGTCCAAAACCCGACAAGGTATAAAAAAATGACTACGA
>VMHT01020186.1_pt1 | contig 20664 bp, 24 predicted proteins | sample 4693611 | NCBI WGS metagenome assembly VMHT01 (sample SAMN12280063, study PRJNA550983) | marine metagenome | isolation source: seawater sampled from same location over 5 years 0.02-0.2 micron viral filtrate | place: USA: collected off the coast of southern California halfway between the port... ...
CCAACATATAGAGAGATTGCTAGTAATTGTGATTTCAAAAGCACAAGTAATGTAGATCGTTACATTTATTTATTAAAGAAAAAAAATTTAATAGATGTTTCTCCATATACGCATAGATCAATACAAATTTTAAAGGAACCAATTAGTGAATAGTTTATTTCAAGACTATGAGCTAAAGCAAACTAAAGAGTTAGTTAGCAAAGTTAATGTCAATGATATTACTAGAGAAATTAGCACAGCTTTTGATTATGAGTTTGATGGAAAAACTAAATTTGAGCTGCCATTATTTAAAAAACCAAAAGATGATTTTAACATAGGTTTAATTGTTGGGCCCTCAGGAAGTGGTAAATCAAACATATTAAAAGAATTTAACGAAGAAGAAAATATTAAATGGAGACATGATGAAGCTGTATGTTCACATTTTAATAATCACGATGAAGCTATTAACAAACTAAGTGCTGTTGGGTTTAACAGTATTCCAAGCTGGTTGAAACCTTATCATGTGTTATCTACTGGAGAAAAATTTAGAGTTGATCTTGCAAAAAGATTAAAAGACAATGCAGTAATAGATGAGTTTACAAGTGTTGTTGATCGTAATGTTGCTAAGTCTTGTGCAAATGCACTAGGTAAATATATAAAAAAACAAAATATTAAGAACGTTGTTTTTGCTAGTTGTCATTACGATATTATAGATTGGCTACAACCAGATTGGGTTTTTGACACTACATCCAACAAAGTTGTTGGAAGGAGGTGGGAAAGGCGATCCAAGATCGTTTTGGAAATATTTCCTTGTAGAGTCGAAATATGGCCATTGTTCAGGGAACATCACTATCTCACACAAGACATTAATAAAGGTGCAAGATGCTGGCTTGCAATCTGGAATGGATACCCAGTTGGATTTGAGTCAGCAATCCCTCTTCCAACAGGAACAATAAAAGAAAAATGTTGGAGAGAGCATAGACTTGTGATTTTACCAGACTTTCAAGGATTAAGTATTGGCGCTAAATTTTCAGAATGGTTAGGTGAGTCATACAAAAGACAAAACATAAGATTTTTTAGCAAAACAGCACATCCAAGACTTGGCGAATATAGAGAGTTTAGCGATAAATGGAAAGCAACATCAAGTAATAAAAAAAATTTAAGCAAAGCATATATGAATGATCTTGATAGAGTTAGATCGGGTGGAAATTTAATACAAAATGAGAATTCTATAATGAGACATATGAATAGAGTTTGTTATTCTCATGAATACGTTGGCGATTTTAATGAACATTAAACTTCCATGGACAAAATTATATTACAGTGATTTTTTAAATGGCTGTAGAGGATTAACACATCAACAACGAGGTCTTTACTTTACGTTGTTTTGCTTGGCTGGTATAGAAAATGGTCGTGGTTTGCCTAATAATTTTGATGAATTATGTCATAGTGTAAATATTTATGACAAAAACCCAGAAGTTGTTGAACAATTAAAAGCAGATTTAACGTTAATTTTAAACAAAAAGTTTGTTTTAGTTGAAAATCGTTATCATAATCAAAGACAATTAGATGATTTTAACAGCGAAATACAAACAATTATTAATAAAAGTAATGCTGGCAAGATTTCTGTTAATAACAAACGCTTAACAAAAGCTAAACAGAAGCTTAACACAGTATCTGAATCTGAATCTATATCTATATTTAATGATATAATATGGCCAAACTTAAAATTTAAAAAAGGATCAAAAGTTGTTGCTCTTAATTCATATTTGAAAAAAGCATTTGATATAGATGAAAAAACATTAATTAATAAATACAATGAACTTTGTTCAAATACTGCTGAATTTAAATTTATTCCTCATTTTTCAACGTGGTTAAATCAAGAACGTTGGGAAGAAGAAATAGTTGTTAAAGAAGAAAAAGACGAATTTAGCATACAGCCAAAAGACTCATATCGTAAGTACGTTATTTTTGTAAAAAAAGGAATTAGAAGTACAGCAATTTCTGATGATATGGTTAAGAAAATGAGAAAAGAGGGACTTATTACAGAAGAAGAATTTAAGGCATGGTAAAAAAAAATAAGAAGAAAAAAATTGTTGTATCAGATTATGGCGCACAAAAAATTGTAAAAATAGATGGAAAGTTAATACGAATTGTAGATCAAGCAGAATTCAGATTAACTTTTGGAAGTGCAACTGGAGATAGAAGAATAGAAAAAGTACATAATTCAGTATTACAAAATTATTATGCTAGAGATTTATTAGATATTACAGATAAAGATAGAAATCAATTACGTTATATTGCTGGAAATAAGTTTGAAATATCAAGTTATCATGCAGGATTACAACAAAATGTAACAATGCAATACAAAGATAGATCGCAAGGATCAATGGAAGAGTTTAATACTAATCATTTAGACTCATTAAAAAAGTTTAGAGAAGCTTACAAATATCTTGGTAATCTTAGTAAGATAGCATGGCAAGTTATCATAGATAATAAACCAGCAAAAAGACAAATGAACAAATTTAGAGAAAGTTTAGATATGTTAATTGATTTTTATAAACTGTAATGTTCTTGTCTTATTCTACTGTGTAAGAGTGTTCGTAAATGTTAGTAAATCTATAAATTCTAGTATTACGTCTAGAATTATTACAGGAACAAATTTTATGCTCTCAATCATGAGGGCTTTTTTTATGCTTAATGGACACATCAAACTGTTTGTAAGCGTAATTGTTCAAGCGTTATTAGACGCTTTGAATATTTTTTACAATAATAGCAAAAAGAACGAAAAATATAATGAAGAAGCTGTAAATTGGTTAATACATAAAGATTTTAAATATGTCTGTGATTTAGCTGATTTGCATCCAGATTATGTTTTATACGTGTATTTGCAATTAAAAGAATACAACGAACATTTAACTTACGAGCAAACACATAAATTATTACATGAAACATTTTCTAGATCACGATAATTTAATATGCACAATGTTTTTATTAAATAATCCAAAAACAAATAAACCAGAATTAGTTGTTCATTTTAGCAATTTTGAAAATGAAAGAGACGCTTTAAACTTTGCATCTACATTTAAAGAAGAAACAGAATTACATACTGAATTGTTTCCAGAAAAAGGCGAGACTATACACTGATGAATAAGAAAATGGGAAGACCCACAAAATACAGCAAAACTATTACAAAAAACATATTAGAACGTTTAGCTCATGGAGAGTCTATACGTAGTGCTGTAACGTCTGAGGGTATTACATGGCCTACTTGGAGACTATGGATGCAGAAAGACGAAGAACTTAGAAATAAATATGCTCAAGCAAAACAAGATGGCATAGATTATACAGTTGACGAAGTAGAAGTTGTAACAAGAGACGCAATAGATAAAGCATTTAACAAGAAAATGGATGTCGCTGGCATTAAGGCAATTGACGTGTGGGCCAAGCATAAACAATGGAAAGCTAGTAAACTAGCTCCCAAAGTCTATGGATCAGATAAACAGCAATTATCATTAACTAATAGTAATGGACAAACATTATCTATTGAATGGGAGAAATAGTCTTCCTTTGCTGTTTAACGTAGCGAGGTTTAAGTTTTACAACTATCTTGTTGTTATGATCAACATGAGATACTTTATAACGACCTGTGCTTAATTTAGAGATAGTTTCTTTATCTAGTTTTAGTTTATATATACTCATACAATATGAGACGATTATATGCTGAAATTGTTTGAAAATAGTTTGAAAAAGATAATTACATGACTATAATTATAAATGTATTGTTATTAAAAGTTGTTGATTGGCTTTAATAAAATATGTTTCAGATACTTTTCTATACGAATGTTTACGTGAGAAAAAATTATTACATGGGATAAGTATTATTATCGTAAGTAATTATTTATAAATATATTTTTGTATTCATTTTGTACTCAAAGTATTTTTTCTAAGGTAGGCATAGGAAAACAAATCATTAATCAAGATTTGCTTTTTTTTGACTTCGTAAAAATTTTTTAAGCAACCCCCAGCACTTCTAATTTTAGCTAAAGCAACCCATTTAAACTGCAACACAACTTCCTATAAGCTTTTTATGAAAAAGAAAAAAAAAATTATTGATCCTTTTAAAGAACTTGTAAAAGCGATGCAAAAGCGTGAAGATAATAAACGCAAGTATCCAGAAACAATGGGTAGAGGACAAGTCAAAGGACAAGACGTAGCCAGCATGAGAGAAATACTTGATAGCGAAAAGTGAAAATTACTATTCCCTACAAGCCACGTGAGTTACAGCTTAAAATACATGATAAGTTAAAAAGATTTAACGTCTTAGTTTGTCATCGGAGATTTGGCAAAACGGTACTTTGTATCAATGAAATGATAAAAAAGTGCTTACAAAACCCTTTAGCAAGACCACGTTATTATTATATTTCGCCAACGTATGCGATGAGCAAAAGAGCGGCTTGGGATTATTTGAAAGAATACACAAGCGTTATTCCTGATACACAGTATCACGAAACAGAATTACGTTGCGATCTTCCAACAGGCGGAAGAATACAATTACTTGGCTGTGAACGACCAGACTCTTTGAGAGGTTTGTATATTGACGGTGTGGTGTTAGACGAGGTGGCGCAAATGCCACCAAGACTTTGGACAGAAGTAATTAGACCTGCATTATCTGATAGAAATGGTTGGATGATTGCAATAGGGACCCCAGCTGGACACAATACATTTTTTGATATGTATAATCACGCATTACATCAAGATGATTGGTACGCTGATACGTTTAAAGCAAGTGAAACAGGCATAATATCTGAGCTTGAATTAAACGAAGCAAAACAAATGATGCCACCTGAGGTGTATGAAAGCGAATTTGAAGTTTCTTTTGACTCGTCTGCCATAGGAGCCATTTACGCAAAAGGTTTAACAAAAGCAGAAGAAGAAAATCGTATAACTAAAATTCCATACGATACGTCTCTCAAAGTTAATACGTTTTGGGACTTAGGAATGGCAGATAGCACATCTATTTGGTTTGTTCAGCAAAAAGGATCAGCTTTTCACGTTATAGACTACGAAGAACATACTGGAGAGGGTCTAGAATATTACGCTGAAATGCTACAAGATAAAAATTACGTGTACGATACGCATTATTTACCACATGATGCTAATGTAAGAGAAATTGGAACAGGCGTTTCACGTTTAGAAACAGCTCAAAGTCTTGGTCTTAGAACGTCAATCGTTCCCAAACTTAGTATTGAAGATGGAATAAACGCTGTTAGACAAATTTTATCACGCTGTTGGTTTGATTATGACAACTGCAAAGAGGGTTTAGACGCATTAAGACAATATAGATGGGCTACATCGCAAAAAGGAGACATAAAAGCGAAACCTGTTCACGATTGGACAAGTCATGCTTCTGATAGTTTTAGATATTTTGCTGTTGGAAACAATCAATCTAGTTATTGGAGTACAGAAATAGAATATCCCAAAATAGGAATAGTATAAATGAAATTAACAAAAACAAAATTACTAGCTTTAATATCGCAAGAAGTTGAAAACTCTCTTGGTTTTTATTCTAGTGATTTGGCAACACAACGAAAAGAAGCACTAAAATATTATTTAGGCGAGCCGTATGGAAATGAAACAGAAGGCAGATCAAGTGTTGTATCACAAGATTTATTAGAAGTTGTTGAGTCTATAATGCCAAGTCTAATGCGTATGTTTACGCAACAAGACAAAATAGTACATTTTGAGCCAACACAACCAGAAGATGTTCCATACGCTGAGCAAATATCTGATTATTGTAATTACGTTTTTACAAAAGATAATAATGGTTTTGAAATATTGTACTCAATGTTTAAAACAGCATTGTTACAAAAAAATGGTTTCTGTAAAATTTATTGGAAAACATCAAAAGAACAAAAAAAAGAGTCATATAAAAATTTAACAGAACCAGAATATCAAGCATTATTAGTTGATGATGAAGTTGAAGTTGTAAGCGTAGAACAAAAAGAAGATACAATAATGGGTGCGCCTGTTATTACGTTTGATGTAGAAGTTAAAAGAGTTAAAGATTATTCTAAAGTACAAATTGATTCCGTTCCTCCCGAAGAAATACTTGTAAGCAAAAGAGCAAAATCATTAAAAGATTGTGATTTTATAGCTCATAGAGTAACAAAAACTGTATCAGAATTAATTGATATGGGTTTCAACAAAAAAGATGTTGAAAGTCTGCCAAGTTCAGAAGAAGAAACATTTAACACAGAAGCAGTTGTAAGACGTAGCTATGACGATGATACAGTTGAGCTAGAAGCAAGTACAATTGATCCATCGTTACGTGTAGTGCAAATAACTGAGTGTTACATGAAAGCAGATTTTGATAATGACGGCATAGCTGAACTTAGAAAAATTATTGTTGGTGGAAGTGGTTACAATAATTATGTAATTTTAGAAAACGAAGAAATTCCAGTAATGCCTTTTGCTATGGTATGTGCTTTACCAATGCCATTTAGATTTTTTGGTTTATCTTTTTATGATTTACTTGCTGACGTACAGCAAATGTCCACAACAATTTTACGTCAAACTTTGGACAATATGTATTTACAAAATGCAGCCAGAACAGTTGTCGTGGATGGACAAGCAAATTTAGACGATCTATTAACAACAAGACCGGGTGGCATAGTTAGAGTTAAGAATCCTAATGCTGTTACACCAATGCAAACGCCAAACTTTCTAAACGAAGGTCTTGCGATGATGCAAAAAATAGATGAGATAAAAGAAAAAAGATCAGGCGTGCCTAAACAAAATATGGGTCTAAATCCTGACACAATCAATAAAAGTCATACAACGGCAGCTTCTACAAATCAAATGATGATGGCTGGAACGCAAAGAGTTGAACTTATAGCTCGTAATTTTGCTGAGGGCGTAAAAGATATATTTAAAAATATTATGGCTGTTGTTTGTGAGTATCAAGACACGCAACGTATTATAAGATTACGTGGCGATTTTGTGCCAATGAATCCAAGAGAGTGGACAAATCGTTATGATGTTACAGTACAAGTTGGACTTGGAACAGGAAATCAAGATCAACGATTACAAGTTTTACAACAAGTTTTATCCGTACAAGAAAAGTTGATACAAGCTGGAGGTTTAGGATTGGTAACGCCTCAAAATATCTACAATACTTTAGAAAAATATTTAGAAAATGCAGGATACAAAGATGCAAGTCAATTTTTTATTAACCCAGCAACAGTACCACCACAACCACAACAACCAAAAAGACCTGATCCTGCTTTAGAGTTAGCAAATCAACAAATAGAATTGCAAAAACAAAGAGCAATTGGCGAATTAGAACTAAAAAGACAAAAACAAGAAGCTGATAATATAATTAAAATGCAACGTTTAAATTTAGATGAACAAAAATTAGCAACGCAAGTTGTCAAAGATCAAAAAGTAGATGATTTAGAGAAAGAAAAATTGGCAGCTAAAATATTACAACAAGGATTAAACTAATGGCACCTTTTGATCCTTTTATGAAAAGTAAAAAAGCACAAACAATTATTGACGATTATTTAGATGGTAATTACGCATCTACACCAAATGTTAATAGTGCAGGAGTTTTTAGAAACCCTGTGTTTGATCTTCGTACTGAACAAGAAAATGCTGGAACGTTAGACCCTTCAGCTTTATATCCAAATCCACAATTAGATTTTTCTGTTCCAGATACGCCAGATGATCCATGTCCTCCCGGATATCAACTTATAGATGGCGTATGTCAACCAATGGAAAATTTTGGGCAATCATCATATGATGAAAATACAACTGGAGATGGTTTTGTAGATGATAGAAAATATATGTCGATTGATGATATGCGTAATGCAAGTGATGAAGAACTGCTTGAATATTTAAAAGATGGTTTTCTAAGTAATAGTGCTTTAGGTTTTCTTCCAAGCAAAGGCAGTAACGTAACATTAAAAGGCGGTTTTATGCCTGCACAATTTCAACTTTTATTTGGTAAGCAAAATCAAATGAGACAAGATTTTATAAAAAATGAATTAATGAAAAGAGGTTATTTTACAGGAAACTTTGATAATAATCAAAATCCAATATTTAATATTGCTAATAAAAATATTAACCCAATGCAATTTAATTCTTTAACAGGCGGAACAAATGAAGGCATAGAGTCTATGCTTCCTGCAAATACTGGTGGTCCAGTAACCGATGTATTTGGCGATACCTATACACAAACTTATAATAGTGGAACTGGAGATGTTGGATATACATTTACAAGTGCAAACCCACAAGACCCAGTAGCAAATGTTTACAATAATCCAGATGCTACAAATACTACAACAGCAATTTATGGCACAGGTAGAGGTGGCACATCAGATAATCAAATGACAGGTGGTGGTACTGTAATAATTGGAGGAAACCCTTTCGGTTCCGAAAAAGTAGATGATTACGATGATGATAGTTCAGGTATTTAATGACAGATAGAGAAGAAGAAAAAATAAGAGGACAACAAGCAAAAGAATTACTAGAAAATCCAATTTTTAAAGAAGCAGTACAAAAAGTTTCTGAAGAACTTGATCTTGAATGGATTAGTTCTCCAGTAAGAGACACAGAAGGACGAGAAAAAATTTACATGATGAAAAGAATGTTAAACGTTCTTCTTGTGCAAATAAAATCCGTTGTTGAAACGGGTCAATTAGCAACAAAACAAACAGATAAACAGGAGTTATAATGGTAGACCAACCTCAAGTTGAGGAGTCTGGCGTTTCTAAACCAACCTATACTACAGAAGAAACTGCCAAGGCGTTCACGACACTTTTAAATAAAGAGACCGAAAGTAATGAACAAATTGAACCAGAAGCAAAAGAGAATAACGATATTGAGCCGCAAGAAGAGGTGACCGATGAATTATTTGAAAGTGTTGATGGAGATAACATAGAAGATAACACAGAAGCCAACTCAAAAGCAGAACAGGAGCTATACAAAGTCAAGATCGGTGATCAAGAATTGGAAGTTACCCTTGATGAAGCTTTGAGAGGTTACCAACGTGAGTCTGACTATACAAAAAAAACTCAGGAGTTAGGAGATCAACGTAGAGAGTTACAAACTCAACGTGAACAATTAACTAAAGAGTTGGAGTCGGTCAAAAGTTCTAGAAATCAATATGAACTACAATTAGCAGAAGTAACAAAACAACTGCAACCTAACCAAAACATAGATTGGGATCAATTATATACAAATGATCCTGCACAATATGTTAAGTTAAAAGCTGAGGAAGAACAGCGAAAAGAAGCCCTAGCTTTAGTTCAACAAGAACAAAAGAAAATTCAGGAAGAAAAACGTAAAGAGCAACAAAAAATATATGATGAATATATTGCTAAAGAACGTCAAATATTGGCAGAAAAAATGCCAGTATATACTGATAAAGTTAAGGGACCAGAATTTGCGAAACGTTTAGTAAATTTTGCAAAAGAAAGTGGCTATACAGATCGAGAAATAAGTATGATGGTTGATCATAGATCATTGTTATTATTAGCCGATGCGTATCGTTATAATCTAATTAAAAAAGCAAAATTAGATAACAAAAAAGTTTCTAAAAATTCAAAAACTGTTTCTTCAAATGCCGCAAATGTACGTGAAAATGCAGAAATTAATGAACGTGTTGATAATAGAATGAAACGTTTAAAGAAATCTGGAACACTTCGTGATGCACAATCGGTGTTGAAAGAGATGTTTCAAAATTAACTAGGAGATTAATATGGCTGTACCTACAAATACGGTAGAAACATACAATCGAGTTGGTATACGTGAGGATCTTTCTGATGTTATTTACAATATAACGCCGTCGGAAGTTCCTTTTATGTCCAATGCTGCCAAGGGAACTGCTAGCCAAACTTTATATGAATGGCAAACAGACTCATTGGAAGCGGCAGCGGCTAACTCACAAAAAGAGGGTGATGATTACGCTTTAGATAGTCGTAACGCAACCGTAAGACTAAACAATAATACAAACATTTCAGCTAAAACAGTTGGTGTATCTGGATCAGATCAAGCTGTAACTAATGCTGGAAGAGGAGACGAACTAGCTTATCAAATGGCTAAAGCTGGAAAAGAACTAAAACGTGATATGGAATTCATGAACGTTGGAGTTGAAAATGCAAAAGCAACTGGATCGTCTGGAACTGCAAGAGAAAGCGCAAGTGTTGGCACATGGTATGGTGGCAATATTCCTGGCACTTCAACTGCGGCAGCAAACTTCTCAACTAACGGATCGCCAAGTGCAACTCCGGCAGGAACAGGAGCTACAGCAATTGCTGGTGGAACTAATAGAACTTTTACAGAAGCACTATTAAAAACAGGATTAAAAAAATGTTATGAGCTTGGTGGAAATCCAGACGTTGTAATGATGTCTGCTTCTCACAAGCAATTAGCTTCTGCTTTTTCTGGTGTTGCTACACTATACAAAAACGCTGATGATAAAACTGTCATAGGTGCGGTGGATGTATATGTATCTGATTTTGGCGAAGTATCCTTTGTTCCAAACAGACACCAACAAGCTAATAGAGTTGATATTTTGGAAATGGATAAGTGGGAAATTGCTTATCTAAGACCATTCCAAACTAAAGACTTAGCATCTTCTGGTGATAACGAAAAAAGACTACTCTTAGCTGAGTGGACTTTGGTAGCTAGATCGCCAAATGCCAACTATGGTATTTTTAATCTAACTGCATAATTTTTGTGGAAAGAGATAGGGAGGGGATAATCCCCTCCTTATTTTAACTTTAACTTATGAGGTACTTACAATGCGTGGAATGAAAAAAAGAGCAAAGAAAAATAAAAAATCTTCTGGTGTTTTTAACGAAGATAAAAAAAGCAAAAAAACTAAAAAGAAAAAGAAAAAATAATGTCAAAGAAAATTTGGATTGATGACAAAAATAGCGACTCGGTTATCAAAACAAAAATGCACATTGACGAGTCTGAAAACAAATATCATTTTGAAGATGTGCAAGACGTTCAACCAATATTAGAACGTAATAAATTTGAAGCAAAAAACGATTTATATAAAGTTCGTGGAATGCAAGATGCAAAAATGTATAAAGTAGCATCTATTCCATTAATCGTTGTTCAGCAACTTGCTCAAAAAGGCATTATGTCAAACGCTGGAAGAATAATAGATAAAGATCGTTTTAAAAAATGGTTAAACGATCCAGAAAACAAACATTTTAGAGTGTATCAAGGAAATGTATAATGGCTTTAGACACATACGCAAATTTAAAAACAGAAATAGCAAATTATCTAAACAGAAGTGATTTAACGGAACATTTAGATACTTTTATTGATCTTGCAGAAGCAAGACATTCAAGAGATTTGCGAGTGCGTGAAATGGAAAGTATTGATACGTCTATTACAACTGTTGCTGGAACACAATCTTACGATTTACCAACTGGTTACTTGGAAATGCGTTATGTATTATTTCAATCTAGCCCGTACACACAATTAAATTATACTGCTCCTGCAGATTTTTTTAGAGTTCACAATGTAGGTGTAGGAACTGGCTCTCCATCTAATTATACAATAGTTGGAGATAAATTATTTTTAGGAAAAACTCCTGATAGCGCAACAACATTAGAATTAGGTTTTTTTAAAAAACCAACTGCATTATCAGATAGCAATACCACAAATAGTATTTTAACAAATTTACCTGATTTGTATTTGTATGCAAGTTTGGCAGAAACGGCACCATTTTTAGTGCAAGATGAACGTTTACCTATATGGGCTCAACTTTATCAAGAGGGAACTAAAACAGCTAACAACACAGCACAAAGAGGAAGAACTTCTGCTACGCCTTTACAAATGTCTGCACTTAGAGTTGTATAATGCCACAAGTAGAATTTGGACAGCTACAAGCTGATCTTCCATCATATCAAAATACTGGTGCTATAAAAGTTGATGGTGTAATTCCTTTAGCCAAAGGTTATAAATCTTTTCCAAGATTTGTGCCATTAAGTGGAACTGGATTAAATACAACGCCAGTTGGATTGTTTACAAGTTTTAGTGCTGGTGGATCAACAAACTATGCAGGAGATACAACTAAATTGTATCAAATGGATAGCTCACTTGTCTTTCAAGATAAATCTAAAGCTGGTGGATATAATAATTCTACTACTGAGGGATCAAGAGACTTTTGGCAGTTTACACAATTTGGCGCAAATATAATTGCAACAAATGGAGCTGATAATATACAAAAGTTTGAAGAGGGCGTTGATAGTGTTTTTTCTGATCTTGTAAGTATAAAAGCAAAATTTTTAGCTGTTATAAGAGACTTCGTTGTTGCTGGATTTACAACTGAGTCTGGAACAGTTTACAATCAACGTGTTAAATGGTCTGGTTTAAACGATAGTTCTACATGGACACCAAGTCAAACAACACAATCTGGTTTTCAAGACATTGTTGGAACTCATGGATCAGTACAAGCAGTTGTAGGTGGAGAAAGTTTTGGAATTGTTTTTATGGAAAGAGCAATTTACAGAATGGACTATGTTGGAACTCCTTTAATTTTTCAGTTTAATAAAATAGCTGATAATATAGGAGCTTTTGCTCCAAAAAGTGTTGCATCTTTTGGTAATAGTATTTTCTTCTTAGCACAAGATGGTTTTTACAAATTAGAGGGTGGCCAAAAATTAACACCTATTGGAAAAGGTCGTGTTGACGAATTTTTTTTAAATGATGTTACTTCTAATTTTGAAGGAATATGTTCAGCTATTGATCCAAACAACTCAATGGTTGTGTGGTCATATAGAGGAGATGGCGCAACTGGAACAAGTACAATTAATAATAAATTAATTTGTTATAATTTTAACGTTGATAAGTGGTCAACTTGTAGTGATCAAGATGTTCAATTTATGAATAGTGCATCACAAGAAGCATTTACAACATTAGAAAGTTTAGATGTATTAGGAACTTTAGACGGACTTCCTAAAAGTCTAGATAGTTTTTTTTATGATGAAGGAATTATTGGCTTAGGTGCTTTTGACTCCAACAAAAAATTTGGTAAGTTTTTAGGAGCTAGTTTAGATGCAGAAGTTGACTCTACTGAATTCGAGGGTGCTAAAGAAAGAAGATCAACATTAATAAATGCAAGACCAATTGTTGATGCAAATGGAAATGACACTACAATAACTGTAACGCCTATTTCTAGATCATCACAAGCTGACGCTGTATCTATTGGATCAGCAATCTCAACAAGATCAAGTGGAGATTGTCCTTTAAGATCAACGTCTAGATATCATAGAGTTAGAGTAAAAGTATCTGGAAATTTTAGTACAATGTCTGGAGTAGATGTAGAGTCTAGACCAGAAGGTAAAAGATAATGGCAACAAATCAATTTTTAAATGTGCCTTTATCTATGCCAGATCAAGGGCAACATATAAGATTAATATCAAACGTATTAAATAATACTATTGATGGAAAGTTAAATTCAACAGGTAATGTAACTTTAACTGCAAGTGCAACATCAACAACACTTACAGATGCAAGAATTGGAGCTAATTCAATTATATTATTTATGCCAACTACGGCAAACGGAAATAGTGCGAAAGATAATTTGTTTGTTTCAGCTAGAGCAAATGGAACAGCAACATTAACTCACGCATCATCTAGCAACACAGATCAAAGTTTTGGTTACGTTGTTATTGGATGATTACACAAGTTCCGAAAGAAGATATTAATTTAGTCTGGGATCAAGTTGAGAGTTATATAAAACAATCTTTAGATGATACTTATATAGCAAGAGATATTTTAGACGGAATAATAACAAACAGATTTCAACTATTTATTAGTTGGGAAAATAAAGAAGTGGAAAGTGCTGTTGTAACAGAAGTTGCAGACTATCCACAAAAACGTGTTTTACGTTATGTTTTAGCTGGAGGAAAAAATTTAGACAATTGGCTAGAGCAAATACAAACAGCAATAGAAGAATTCGCAATTAAAAATCATTGTCAAGCAGTTGAAGTAGCTGGGCGAAAAGGTTGGTTGCGAAAACTAAAAGGATTTAAACAAAAAATATATTTAATGAGTAAAGAACTATGAGCAAAGGAAGTAACCCAACAAACGTAACAACCACAACGAGTGCTGAGCCAAGTGAGTTTGTTAGACCATATGTAACAGAAGCTTTTGATCAAGCACAAAACTTGTTTCAATCAGCTTCACCAAACTTTTTCCCCAATCAGACGTACACAGATTTTGCGCCTGAAACAACTGCGGCATTAAATTTAACAACACAAAGAGCATTAAACAATCCTTTACTCTCATCTAGTCAAACAGAAATAAATAAAATTTTATCAGGAGATTATTTATCTCCAACAAGTAATCCTTATTCACAAGCATTATATAATCAAATAGCTGGAGACGTTACGTCTGGAGTACAATCACAATTTAGTAAAGCTGGAAGATTAGGTAGTGCTGCCAATCAAGCCGTATTAGCCGAAGAATTAGGAAAAGTTGCAAATCAAGTTTATGGCGATCAATATAATCGTGAAAGAGAAAACATGATGGCAGCTACACAATTAGCGCCACAATTAGCACAAGCAGATTATTCAGATATACAAGCTTTAGCTGGTGTAGGACAAACAAAAGAAGCGATGGATATGGCAAAAATACAAGACGCTATGGCTCGTTTTGATTTTGAACAACAAAAACCATATTACAAATTAAGAGAATATTTAGGATCAATTGGAGCAAACGTTCCAACAACTACTGCAACAACAAGACCAGTATTTAGAAATCAAGGTGCTGGATTACTTGGTGGTGCTTTACAAGGCGCACAATTGGCTGGACAAATACCAGGACTTGGAGCTGGAATGGGTGCAATCGGTGGTGGATTATTAGGAGGGTTTTTCTAATGGTAGTTTCTTTTCGTAATCCAAATAATTTATACAATCCTAATAACCCAAATAGAGGAGAAGAATTTACTGGAACTAATTTTTTAGGTAATCCAAATTTTCCTCAATATAGTGCATTACAGGCAGGACAAAATTTTTATTCTAACTTACCAAATTATAGAGGTAGCGCATATGGAGTAAACAATCCAGTATTGCCTAATACATCAAAAGGCTCTTCTTCACTTGGTCAACAAATGAATATGAATAATCAAATGGGTATGGCAAATAGACAAGCTACATCAACTAATACGCCACCTAATTTTAGAAATAATTTATTAAATTATGCTCTTAGCCCATCTGGAAAAGGAATGGCACAAGGATTATTAGAAGCTAGTGGATATTCAAATACTCCAGTTTCTATGGGTCAAGCACTAGCTTTAGGAATGAAAAGATCAAATGAAGCTACACAATACGCTGACGCACAAAAACTAAAAGAACAACAATTTCAATTTCAAAAAGATCAAGCAAAAATAAACGAAAGATTAGTTGAGAGTCAAATATTTAAAAATATGAATCCTCAACAAGCATTAAGCAATACAGCAAAACAAATGAAAGATGCTTTTCCGAATTTAATACCCGGTACTCCAGAATATCAAAATAAATTTATGGAGTTACTAAAAAACAACGCATCAAGTGTAAGTATAACCAATGAAGCTCAAGGAAAAGGAGCCGATACAATGGCTGAATTAGATGCTAAAGAAGTTGCAAAAACTAGAGAACTTGTAAGTAATAATTTTGAATTAATTTCAAGATTAGGAATAATGGAAAGTATTGTTGATGATCCTGATTTTAAAACAGGGCCTTTAACTGCATCTACTTTACCAATTAGAAAATTTTTAGCTGAACAAGGTTTTCTTACAGATGATGCTAAAGAAAAAGTATCTAAACAACAGTTGTTTGAAGCTTATGCTAATTATTTAGTTCCACGTATGCGTGTTGTTGGCTCAGGCTCAACTTCTGATTTTGAAGCTCAATTATTTGCTAGTGCAACTGCAGGATTAGGAAAAGACGAACAATCAAACAGAATTCTCGTAAAAAGTTTCAAATTAATGCAAGATCATATGAAGTTTGCCGCACAAGAAAAAGAAGATTATTTTTATCGCACATTAGAAAATGGAACCACAGCGTATAACTTGCAAGGTTTTAATCAACACATGGAACAAAAGTTAAAAGAAAAACCAATATTTAAAAAATACGAAAGCGATCAAGCTTTTGATGATGCAATAAATAATGGATCGTTAAAAAAGAATGAGCTGTATTATGACATGGTTAGCAATCAATTTAGAATTGTTGATGATGCTATGATCAAAGATGCACAACAAAATAAAGGATAATTACTATGGGAATGGCTGCAAGTGATACTAAACAAGAAGAAAAAAGAGGTTATTTTGATATAGTGCGTGATAGTGCTAGAGCATTGGCACAGGGTATAACTTTTGGAACTGCTGATGAATTAGAAGCTTTTGTTAGATCATACATAGATAGTGATAAATCATATTCTGAGTTAAGAGACGAAATAAGAGAAGATATAAATCAATTTAGACAAAACAGCCCATATGCTGCCTATGGATTAGAAATTTTAGGATCAGTTCCAAGTGGAGTTGCTGGAGTTGGAAAAACATTGGCTGGAACGGCTGTTAGATCAGCAGTTATGGGTGGGGCCTATGGAGCTGGAGCATCAGAAGGAGACATTGTAGATAGAGCAAAAGGAGCCGCTATTGGAGGAGCAATATCAGGAGCGGCAGGACCATTAGTACAAAAAATTATTCCAAGCCCAAAAAGTGTAAGTGATGGCGCTAAAGAATTAATGAGTAAAGGTGTTAATCTTACACCGGGTCAAGCAACTAAAGGAACTCTTGTTGGAAATACAGTTAACGCATTAGAACAAGGATCAACAAGTTTACCATTAGTTGGAACCATGGTTAAAGGAGCTTTGAACAGATCAACTGAAAGTTTTAATCGTGCTGTCATAAATGATGCTCTTAAATCTATAAATAAAGTTGTTCCAAAAAATTTAACAGGAAGAAAAGCAATTGAGTGGGCAAAAAACGAAATATCTAATTCATATCAAGATGTTATCGGCAAAATGCAATTAAATAATGCTGACGAATTAGTTGATATTGTATCTACTATATCTACAAACTTAAAAGGTAATATAGATAGTAAATTATATAATAATTTTAATAATAAAATTAGTGAAATAATAATTGCTAGAGTTAAAGATGGAAAGCTATCTGGTCAAGCATTACAAAACGTACAAATTGACGTAAAAAAATTAATTAATCAATATATTAAAAATGGTGGAACTGCTGAAAGAGAAATGGCAGATGCTTTAACTACTATTTTAAGTGGAAAAACTGACGATGCAGGATTAAAAATTGTTAATGGTTTAGATGATTTATTAATAAGAGATAACGCCCCTGAATTAGTAACGCAATTTAAAAATACAAACAAAGCATTTTCATTATTTAACCCAATACAAGATGCCTCAGTTGCTTCTGTAACTTCTGGAGGAACTTTTACGCCTAGCTCGTTATTATCTTCTCTAAAAAAATCAGATGTTACAAGCAATAAAGGTCAATTCGCAACAGGAAGTGCAAAAGATAATTTACAAGATTTAGCAGAAACAGGATCAGAAATTGTTGGAATAAATTTACCAAATTCTGGAACTGCTGATAGATTAGCTACAAAAGATATTTTAACTGCTGGAGCCGGTTTAGTTGCCGGAAATGCAGGAGTTATTGATCCATCACTTTTAGTAGGATCAGGTTTAATTGCTGGAATGTATTCTAAGCCAGCACAAAACATTACAACAGGAGCTTTACTAGGAGTTGGAGGTTTTGCCCAAGATGCCGTGGCTCCAATTGCAGGAAATATTGCCGCTGGCATGGGAGGAAATAATTAATGACAGTATCAAATTACAGCACAACATCAGCAAATAACACATCTATAAATAGTATAAGTATTGCTGAGGGAATGCCACCCTCAAACGTTAATAACGCTATTAGAAATGAACTTGCAGATTTAAGAACATATTTAAATGATAAAGAATGGTTTATTGTTGGAGATAGAGATGGTGCTTGTACGTTTACTAGAGCAAGTGCAACGTCTGTTACAGTAGCATCAACAAATGTTACAAGTGATTATCATACTAATAGACGTGTTAAAATTGTAGGTGGAAATACAGGCACAATATTTGGAATAGTAGCTTCATCATCTTTTTCAACTAATACTACAATAAATTTTACTTTTGATAGTGGATCAATAAGTGGATCCGATACAACAGTTGATGTTTATTTAGGGGCCCCATATACTAATCCAAGTGTTCCAGTTGTTAATGATAATAATTTAGGAACAAGTCAAATTTTACCACCATCGCAAAATTCAGTAAAACAATACGTTGATACGCAAATTACTGGACAGGACCTAGATATTTCTGATGGCTCAACTGCTATTGCTATCGATCTTGATAGCGAAACTTTAGGTTTACTTGGTGGCACAGGTATTGACTCAACTGCTTCTGGAAATAATGTTACTTTAGCAATTGATAGCACAGTTGCTACACTTACTGGTAGTCAAACATTAACTAATAAAACTATTAACGCATCTAATAATACACTTTCTAATATTCCTAATAGTGCTTTATCTAATAATACAGTTAATTATGGCGGTGTATCTTTATCTTTAGGAGGATCAGATACTACTCCTGCATTTAATTTATCCGATGCAACGAACTATCCAACATCATCATTAACAGGAACAATATCGAATTCTCAATTAGCAACAGGAATTGATGCTACTAAGATTGCTGACGGATCAGTTACATCAACTGAATTTCAGTACATTAATACTTTAAGCTCAAACGCACAAACACAATTAAATGGTAAACTAACAGCATCAAATAATTTAAGTGATGTTGCAAACGCAGGTACTTCAAGAACAAACTTAGGTCTTGGCACAATATCAACACAAGCTTCCAGCAACGTTGCTATTACTGGAGGATCAATTACAGGTCTTGGATCGCCCTCAAATGGCTCCGATGCCACAACAAAAACGTATGTTGATAATTTAGTTACAGGATTAAAAACAAGAACTATTGTTAGAGTAGCAACAACTGGAAATGTAACAATCTCTAGTGCTTTACAATCTGGTCAAACTATAGATGGAATTTCTTTAAGTAATGGTGATAAAGTTCTTGTAAAGTCAAACACAAATCAAACAGAAAATGGAGTTTATATAGTAGCTGGTTCTCCAGCTCGTGATCCAGAATTTGATACAGTTGATGAATTAGCTGGTCAAATGATTATTGTAAAAGAAGGATCAGTAAACGCTGACTCATTCTTTTTATGTACCACAGATAGTGGAACAATTGGTTCAGCTAACATAACCTTTACACAGGTAACTCCAAGCTCAGGAGGAACCGTAACACAAGTTGGTATTGCACAAGCAGGATCAGAATTTACAATATCAGGATCACCAATAACAACTTCTGGCAATATTACTTTAGGAATTGGTACTATTGCTAATACAAAAATTTCTGGTCTAGGCACAGCATCAACAAAAGCTGTAGGTACTTCTGCAAACAATGTTGTTCAACTAGACGGATCAGCAAAACTTCCTAGTGTAGATGGAAGTCAATTAACAAACTTGCCAACAACAGGGGCTAGTACAGGATTTGCTTTGGCGATGGCTGTTGCTCTTTGATGGAAACAAAAAATAAGGAAAAATAGATGGCACAAAATTTTAGAAACCAATTAACAAGTACAGCTATCGGAACATCATATACTGATATTTTAACACAAGTTAATTCTTTTGATACTGTTGTTGGGATTAGATTGGTAAACGTACACAGTTCAGCAATAAATGTAACGGCAGCAATAGAAAATTCTGGTAATACAACTGAGCTTCAAATGAATACTCCAATTCCAAACGGATCAGCATTAGAATTAATACAGGGTGGCGCAAAGATAATTTTAAAATCTGGTGATAAAATAAAAGCTAAATCAGATACAGCAAGTTCACTAAAAGCTGTAGTTAGTTTTATTGATGAAATTAGCACATAAGAGGTAATGAATGAGTTATATTGGAAATAAACCTGCAACTAATTTTGAAACCGTACAAAAGCAAGTGAGTACAACAAATAGTGGAACCACAATTTCATTAGATAGAGCCGTAACCTCAGTTCAGGATATACTTCTTACAATAGATGCAGTTGTTCAAAGTTATGATAACTATTCTGTAAGTGGCACTACACTAACAGTTGGTGGCACACTAAATAATAACAGAGTAGAAATATTATATGTTGGAAGAACAATGCAATCGGTTGATCCAACTGATAGTTCAGTTTCTACAGCAAAAATACAAAATGATGCTGTAACAAAAGATAAAGTAAATTTTGCAACAGATTCAACAAGTGCAGGAATAACATCTCTTGGTGATGGCACATCTTCTGGAAATTCAGGTGCTATTGAACTTCGCTGTAGTAACAATAATCATGGTGTGCAACTTATTTCGCCAGATCATTCGGCATCTCAATCTTGGAAATTAAAACTTCCTGACAACTCTCCAACAGCAGATAAGTTTTTAAAAGTAAAAAGTATTACTGGAAGTGGATCTACTGCAACAGGTCAATTAGAATTTGCTGATGTTTCTAGTGGTGGTTTTTTGGGAGATGGTCAAACTTGGCAAGATGTTACAAGCAGTCGTTCAGCAGGTACTTTTTATACAAACAGTACAGGTA